>Ga0256836_1000857_pt1 | contig 14881 bp, 16 predicted proteins | sample 4561380metaG_FD_185974 | JGI IMG/M metagenome (GOLD analysis project Ga0256836, IMG submission 185974) | Hydrothermal vent microbial communities from Guaymas Basin, Mexico - 4561-380 | ecosystem: Environmental > Aquatic > Marine > Hydrothermal vents | place: Mexico: Guaymas Basin | collected...
AGTATAGCTGAATCAGCTCAAAAAGCACTTGATAGAATCCGTTCAGACTTAGGTTCTGTTCAAAACCAACTTACTTCTACAGTTGATAATATCTCTGTAACACAAGTAAATGTTGCAGCTGCTGAATCAAACATCCGTGATGTTGACTTTGCTGCTGAGAGTGCTACATTTAATAAACACAACCTTTTAGCTCAGTCTGGTAGTTATGCTATGAGTCAAGCTAACTCTGTTCAACAAAATGTTATGAGATTATTACAATAATCTTATTTCAATCAAAGACCTTTTTGGTCTTTGATGCCTTCTAATCTAATGAATTCACTAAGTATATTTGGAACAAGTAGCGATGCAGGTAAATCAACTCTGTCTTTTGCTATAACATATCTTCTACATCATCGTGGCATCAAAGTAACCCCATTTAAAGCTCAAAATGTTTCAAATAACTCTCAAGTTACAGATATAGGTGGTGAGATAGCCATACCACAACACTTTACATCTGAGTCAATCGGACTTAAAACAACACCTTTTATAAACCCTATACTTTTAAAATCAGGTGGTAAGAAAAAATCACATATCATACTAAATGGAAAAAGCATCTCAAATACTGATGTTTGGAGTTATTATAGAGATATAAACAAACTAAAACCTGTTGTTAAAAAAGCCTTTAAAAAACTTCTCAAAGAGTATGAATGTATTGTTGCTGAGGGTGCTGGAAGTCCTGTAGAGTTGAACTTGATGGATAAAGATTTATCAAACATATATATAGCAGATAAATTTAATACAAAAATAATCTTAGTAGCAGATATACAAAGAGGTGGTGTTTTTGCTTCTATCTATGGTGTATATAATCTACTTCCGAAAAAACTTCGTAAAAATATAATAGGTGTCATCATAAATAAGTTTCAAGGCGATATGCAACTTTTTGATAATGGTGTTAAGATTATAGAGAACAAGTTTGGTATAAAAGTTTTGGGTGTAGTACCTTTTAAACCATTTAATTTAGGTTTTGAAGATAGTGCATCTTTGATGGGTTATACTCAAGATACTACAAAAGCTATCATTAAAGTTGGAGTTATAAAACTTCCACATATAAGTAATTTTACAGATTTTGAACCACTTGTTGTAGATAAGGAGATAGAACTTAGTTTTATATCTTCACCATTAGAAGCATCTAGCTGTGATATGTTAATTTTACCAGGTAGTAAGCTTGTTATAGAGGATTTAGCTTGGCTTAGACAAAGAGGTTTTGAAAAAATACTTCAAGATAAATCTAAAACTATAGTAGCTATCTGTGGTGGTTATGAGATGATGTTTGAAAGACTTATAGATGATAATCATATAGAATCAAACCAAACTCTAACAAAAGGTTTTGCAAGATTTAAAGGTGATGTAGTTTTTAAAAAAGAGAAGATAGTACAAAAAGGTACTTATAGAGTTTTTAGATGCATAGTTGATGGTTATGAGATACACAACGGAGTTACAAAAAAAAGATGCAAACAAAAAGAAAATCTTTACGGTACTTTTATCCATGGTCTTTTTGATAATGATGAGTTTAGATATAGACTCTTTTTTAATATAAATAAAAATTACAAAGGGTATAACTTTAAAAAGTATAAAGAAAAAGCTATAAAAAAGTTTGCATCCCATATAGATAAACATATAGATATGGATCTTATAGAAAAAAGATTAAATGACTAATATTACCATAGCTCTTTTAGCATATATCATAGATAAAATTTTTGGTGAATTTAGTTTTATAAAACATCCAGTTATCATTATAGGTGATGTTATAACTTTTTTTGAAAAAAGATTTTATAAAGACAGCATTTTTCGTGGGGTTTTACTTCTTGGTTTTGTTTTAAGTGTAGTTGGTTTTTGTATTTTTTCTTTAGAATACTTTTTGCAAAAATTACCAACTAGTTTATATATCATCATATCATCCATCATAGCATCGATGTTTTTAGCACATAAAATGCTCCACGATGCTGTAAGAGGTGTACTAGAAGCAGATGATAAAAAAGAGGCTATATCTATGCTTGTTTCTCGTGATACTTCTAACTTAAGTGATAGTGATATATATAAAGCTTCTATAGAAACTTATGCAGAAAATCTTAGCGATGGAGTGATCGCTCCACTTTTTTATCTTCTATTTTTTGGACTTTATGGCATCATCTTATACAAAGCTGTAAATACTCTTGATTCTATGGTTGGATATAAAAATGATAGATATGAAAAGTTTGGAAAAGCATCTGCAAAACTTGATGATATCTTAAACTTTATACCATCAAGAATTACAGCTGTTTTGATTATGCTAATAAATCTTAAAAAAGATATATTTTCTTTTTATCCTATGGGGAAAAAACACGAAAGTCCAAATGCAGGACATCCAATAACAGCTATGGCTTTATCACTAGATATAAAATTAGGTGGAGATACAAGCTATTTTGGAAAAGTAAAGAAAAAACCTTTTTTTGGCTCTAGTAGAGAGATTATAAAAAAAGATGATGTTATAAAAGCATTGTCTATAAAAAATATTATTGATACACTAATTATTTTTGTATTGATTATTTTTTTTATTATTACCTAAACATAAGCAAACTTATTATACACTCTCTCTTATGAATAAAAATAGTGTAGTTGCCAAAAAACAATTTGGACAAAATTTTTTAAAAGATGAGAGTGTACTACACAAAATCATCCAAGCGATGCCCAACAACGATAACAAAATCGTAGAAATTGGCCCTGGCTTAGGTGATTTAACTAAATTTTTAGTAGATGTCAAAAGTGTAGAAGCTTTTGAGGTTGATACCGATTTATGTAAAATATTACAAAGTACATTTAAAAAAGAGATTGACACCGAGAGACTCCATATAAATTGTGGGGATGTTTTAGAATCTTGGGAGAGTAGCCTAATAGATGAACCTTATGATTTGGTAGCAAATTTACCATATTATATAGCGACAAATATCATCTTAAAAGCACTCGCTGATCCTATGTGTAAAAATATACTTGTAATGACTCAGCTTGAAGTTGCAGAAAAATTTTGTGCAACTGTGGGTGAAAAAGTGTTTGGTTCTTTGGGTATTATAACTCAAAGTATAGCAACTTCTCGTATCGTTGTAAAAGTTCCACCAACTGCATTTGATCCACAACCAAAAGTTGACTCAGCTGTATTTTTGATACAAAAAACTAAAGATAGAAGTGATGAGAATTTTGAGGGATTGCTTAGAGTTGCATTTAAGCAACCCAGAAAAACTCTTATGAAAAATCTATCTCAAGTTTATGATAAAAAAATATTGCAAGAGATATTTGAAAAATTAGATTTTACATTAACCGTGCGTCCTCATCAAGTAAGCACATCAGACTATCACCAAATTTATAACATATTAAAAGGAAATTTGGATGGCAGAAGAAACAACACAGGGAACTAATACAAACCCTAACCAAAACCGTAACAAACCAAATAAAAATAACCAAAACAGACAAAAACCAAGCAATAACAAAAATAAAAACAAATATAAAAAACAACCAACATCAGTAGATGCAACTCTAAAAGAGTTTGTAGTTAAAAATCAAGAAGCACATAAACAAAGATTAAACCCACACTATAAACTAGACTTAAATTCTCGTGCAAAAATCCGTGTAACTCCACTAGGAGGTCTTGGCGAAATTGGTGGAAATATTGCAGTTTTTGAAACTCAAAATGAAGCTATACTTGTAGATGTTGGTATGAGTTTTCCAGATGAAGATATGCATGGTGTAGATATACTTGTACCTGATTTTTCATATATAAGAGAGATAAGAAAAAAGATAGTAGCAGTTATAATAACTCATGCTCACGAAGACCATATAGGTGCTATGCCATATCTTTTTAAAGAGATGCAATTTCCTATATATGCAACACCACTTCCACTTGCTATGATAGGAAACAAGTTTGATGAGCATCACTTAAAAGACCATAGAAAGTATTTTAATCCAGTTGAGAAAAGAAAAGTATATAAAATCGGAAACGATTTTGAGATAGAGTGGATGCATATGACTCACTCAATCTTAGACTCTTCATCTTTAGCAATCACTACCGATGCTGGAACTATTATCCATACAGGAGATTTTAAGATAGACCATACCCCTGTTGATGGATATACTGCTGATTTACATAGACTTGCTTACTATGGAGATAAAGGTGTTTTATGTTTGCTTAGTGACTCAACTAATTCGCATAACCCTGTACCAACTCCATCTGAGCTGAGTGTTGCACCAGCTCTTGATAGAGTATTTTCTAAAGCAGATGGTAGAATTATACTTTCAACTTTTAGCTCAAATATCCACCGTGTTTATCAAGCTATACAATATGGTATCAAGTATAATCGTAAAGTTTGTGTTATAGGTCGCTCAATGGAAAGAAATATAGAGATAGCTATGGCTTATGACTATATAAGATTTCCTAAAAATATCTTTATAGATGCAGATGAAGTTGCTCGTATGAATGATAAAGAGGTGCTTATAGTTACAACTGGTTCACAAGGTGAAGCAAATTCGGCACTTTTTAGAATGAGTATAGGTGAGCATAGACATATAAAAATCAAACCAACTGACCTTATAGTTCTTTCATCTCGTGCAATCCCAGGTAATGAGGGAAGCATCTCAAATATGATGAACCACCTACAAAAAGCTGGTGCAAAAATGTGTATGGATAAAGATATACATGTTTCAGGTCATGCATCTATTGAAGAACAAAAACTTATGCTTAGACTTTGTAATCCTAAGTTTTTCTTACCAGTTCACGGTGAGTATAACCATGTTGTAAAACATAAAGAGACTGGTATGATGTGTGGTATCCCTGAGAGAAACATACTTATAATGACAGATGGTGAACAGATAGAAATCGCACCAAAATTTATGAGAAAAGTAAAAACTGTTAAAACTGGTAAAACTTACATAGATAATCAAAACAATTATCAGATAGAAGATGACATCATCTTAGACCGTCAAAAACTTGCATCTGATGGTATAGTTATGATGGTAATTGAGATAGACTCTGATAACACAAAAATGACTGCAAAACCAAGAGTTACAACATTTGGTATAGTACCAGATAGAAGAGATAAAGCTTTTGCAAAAGAGATGGAAGATGTAATAGAGCATTACCTACTTCATGTAAAAAAAGCACTTCTTGAAAATACAAGAGCATTGGAAAATGACCTTCGTCAAGTTGTTAGAAAACACATATATAGAAGAATGAAAAAGTATCCACTTATCGTTCCACATATATTAGTTTCTTAAGAGGACATAAATAATTTCATAGGTTTTATGATAAAATAAACCTATGAAATTATCCCACTTAAAACAAATAACAACTTACTTAAAAAACTTTAAAAAAATCTCAGCTATACATAGAGTTTCAGACACTATTATAAAAGTAGTATTTGATAAAAATGATGATATATACTTTCAGATGCAACGCTCAAACTCTAGTATCTTTAAATGTAGTTCATACTCCCGTTCTAAGGTTTATAATGCCCCTTTTGATGTTGTACTAGCAAAAAGGTTTAATCGCTCAAATATACTAGATATAGAGATTATAAATGATGATAAAATACTAAGGATTAAAACATCAATATCATCTGCCTATAAACAAGAGATAACATATCTACAATTTGAATTTACTGGTAAATACACAAATGTCATCATACTAGATGAAAATAACATTGTTTTAGAAGCCTTAAGACATATAGATATATTTTCATCATTTCGTGAAGTTAGAGTTGGTCAAAAACTACTAGATGTGCCATCTGCTCCATTTAAAGCAAAAGAGTATCCACTAGATGATGTAGAAGAGTTTTTATACTCTGTTTATGAAAAAGAAACAAAACAAAAACTAGACTCGCTAAAAAAACAAAAAATTGCATTTTTAACAAAAAAATTAAACAAACTAGAAAAAAGCTATAACTCCCTTGCTAGTATAGAAAAACTAAAAGAGGATATAGAGATATACAACCATTATGGTAACCTTGTTTTATCTAACTTACACAATATAAAACCTTATCAAAAGAGTATAAAAGTATATGATTATGATGGAAAAGAGATAGAGATAAAACTTGATAAATTATATTCAAATGCATCAGATATATCAAATAACTTTTTTACAAAAAGTAAAAAAGCAAAACAAAAACTACAAAATCTTCACATTGAGATAGATTCTTTAAAATCAAAGATAAACCATATAAAACACTTTTTACAGATAGTAAAAGATGCTAAAGATATATCTAAGATAATGTTACTTTTTCCAAAAAAACTCAAAGATAAAAAGATAAAAGAGAGTGACTCAATAGAAACTTTTTATATAGAGGGTTATAAGGTTCAACTAGGTAAAAATGAAAAAGGTAATATTGAAGTTTTAAAAAATGCAAAAGCAAGAGATATCTGGATACATATGAAAGATAGACCATCAGCTCACGCAACAATAACAACAGATAAACAAAATGTACCTATGCATATCATAGAGAGTGCTGGTAGAATTTGTGTCGAATTTACAATGTTTACAAAAGATAGATATCTTGTTGATTATACACCTAGAAGGGAAGTCACCATACAAGATGGAGCGAATGTACTATATAACAAATATAAAACTATAGAGATTGACACTCGTGAGTAGATAAGTAACCTAAGTTTAACAACAAAATACCCAAAGAGAGTAAATGCTATTTATCTGCATTTGACGAAGCTCTATGTAGTGGGTGTTGATAATGAGCAGGATTCATCGCTTTATAAGCTAATCCACCAACAACTGCTAAACCTATCAATATATATATCGCTATTTTCATTTGTAATATCTCCTTAAATCATCTATTTTTGAACCCATATTTAAAAGTAGCATATCAGCTATAACTAATGATGCCATAGCCTCACAAACTACACTTCCTCTTATGGCAACACATGGGTCATGTCTGCCTTTTAATGAAAAATCAACCTCTTCATTTTGAGTTGTAATTGTGTGTTGTTTCTTAAATATAGATGGTGTTGGTTTAAAGTAAACATTTAACACTATATCTTCACCGTTACTTATACCACCTAGTATTCCACCTGAGTGATTACTCTCAAATCCATCTTTTCTTATGGCATCGTTGTTTGATGAACCTTTAGAAGATGCACTTAAGATACCATCTCCTATCTCAACTGCTTTTACAGCATTTAGACCCATCATAGCATCTGCTAAAACACCATCAAGTTTATAATAAAGTGGTTGACCCAAACCAACTAGAACACCCTTTACTAAAACTCTAGCAACTCCACCAACAGAATCATGGTCATTTTTTGCTTTTAAGATAGCATCTTTTTGAAGTTGCTCTTTTTTAGCATCTAAAGAGTAGATAATACTTTTTTTTGCATATTCATAATCAAACTCTTCACTTTTAATACCATCTATCTCAGATATACCACTAAAAACTTCTATACCTAACTCTTTTATCATCAGTTTTGCGATAGCGCCAGCAGCAACTCTTGCAGCTGTCTCACGAGCAGAACTTCTACCTCCACCACGATAATCTCTCAAACCGTATTTGTGAAAATATGTAAAGTCAGCATGACCTGGACGAAAAACATCTTTTATATTTGTATAATCACGAGATTTTTGATTGGTATTATATATAATCATAGCTATTGGTGTTCCTGTACTTAAACCCTCAAACACACCACTAAGTATCTCAACTTTATCTGCTTCTTTTCTAGCTGTTTCAAACTCACTCTTACCAGGTTTTCTACGGTCTAATTCACTTTGAATATACTCTTCATCTATCTTAAGTCCAGCTGGAACACCATCAAGTAAGCATCCTATCGCTTTTCCATGACTTTCACCAAAAGTTGAAAATCTTAATCTTTCACCAAAACTATTCATTATCTTCCCTTAATTTTATAAAGAATTTAGCACCCATATTTATTAGACTTCTTGCATAATCATACCATCTTAATGGCTATTTTTTTAAAATCTCTATTGCTAACTTTGCAGCCTCTTGTTGTGCCATCTTTTTACTTTTACCAATAGCTCTTGCATACTCTTTATCTTCTATGATAACAGCAACTTCAAACTCTTTTAAATGGTCTGGTCCACGAGTTGCAACAACTTCATAAACAGGAGTTAAACCAAATCTAGCTTGAGTTAATTCTTGTAAAGTTGTTTTAAAATCACAAAATAAAGAATCCAAAGATATATCACTATGATTCTTTTCTATCAGTTTTATAGCTATATCATTTACAACTTCTAATCCAGCTTCAAGATAAATAGCACCCATAACAGCTTCAAAAGCATTTGAAAGTAAAGATGGTTTTTCTCTTCCACCATTGTTTTCTTCTGCATTTGAAAGATATATATAATCTCCCAAATCAAGATACTTAGCCAGTTTATCAAAACCCTTTTCATTTACAAGAGATGCTCTTATCTTAGATAAATTACCCTCATTTGACTTTGGAAACTTTTTATAAAGATACTCACCCACTATAAGGTCTAAAACAGCATCTCCTAAAAATTCCAACCGCTCATTATCGTAGGGCTGTTTATGGCTTTTATGTGTCAGCGCTTCGGTAATAAGCTTTGGTGATTTAAACTTATATCCTAGTTTTTCTTCCAAAATTTCTAAATTCTTAAGCAATTAATTTTCCCTTTTGTATTTATATTAATTAATATTATAGCAAAAAAAGTTTTTTAAACTTCTAGTTTTTCTTTCTGCCTTTGAGCTTCATCTCTAGCAAGAATATCGCATCTTTCATTTTCTATATGACCATTATGCCCACGAACCCAAGTCCCACGAACTTTATGTGGTTTTGATACTTCAAGATACTCTTTCCATAAATCAACATTTTTTACTTTCTTAAAATCTCTTTTTATCCAACCATCTAACCATTCATTTATAGCTTTTACAACATAAGATGAATCAGATATAACCTCAACTTCACACGGTTCTTTTAGTGCTTTTAATCCAGCTATAACACCAGATAACTCCATCCTGTTGTTGGTTGTATGACTCTCTCCACCAACAAACTCTTTTTCAACATCACCATATCTTAAAATTGTGCCATAACCACCAGCACCAGGATTACCCAATGCACTACCATCACTGAAAAGAGTTATTTTCTTCACTAAAATTCCTATGATAATCTTTTACTAAACTTATCTCTATATTTGAACTATCTACACTATGGCATTTCATACATCTACCAAAAGCAAAAGGTGATACTTGTTTACAATTATCACAAACATATTCAAAACTAAGTGTCGCATTAGCTTTTGAATTAAGGTTTATTAATATATCAAACTCAAAAATATCACTACTTTTAGCAAGGTTTAAATCTCCCCTTGCAGTATATAATTCTCTTAAATAATTATTTCTTGTAATTATATCTAAATCCAAATCCTTTGTATCTATTAACCATAATATATCCACAACCTCTTCACATTTTGAAACATCAAAAGTCTGCCATGCTATTTTTGGATCTATTTTAAAAAGGTATTCAAAAATAAGATGTGTATTAGTGTTTGTTGCATTATAAATATCTATAAGACTCTTCACTTTATCCACAGAAGAAAGCTTTGAATCATTTAAAACAATCATAGCTTTGATATATGAATCCTGAGTGCCAACATCCTCTTTTAACTCCTTTAAAGGAGCTAAAACATCACAAGCTGACTGATAGTCTCTCATCTGTTCATATACTAAAAGCAAATACTGTAAAGCTTCTGGTGTACGGGGATTTTTTTTCAAAATCTCTAAAAAAACTGTTTTAGCCCTTTGTAAAAATCCAGCTTTAAAATATGTTGTACCAAATAAAAAAAGTATCTGTTTTGAGTTTTTGTTATCTTCTAACTTTAGTAACTCCGTATATATCTCTATACTTTTTTCATACTCACCTGCATCTGAGTATGCTTTTGCTAAAATCAACCAAGATTTTTCAGACAAATCACCATTTTTGACAAGTACCTTTATCTCATCTGATGATGGAATAGTATGAAACTGTTTTAAAAACTTATCTAAATGTTTTATATCTCTATCTGCTCTATATCTACCCCACCAATAAGATATAAAAGTTATAATAAAAACAAAAACAAAAAATATAATTACTGAAAAAAGTGGGTCTCTGTATTCTATAAAAAAACTATTCATATCTAATCATACACCACTACTGCATAATCATTTTTAAGATTGTAAAATGTTGACTCTGGGGTAATCTCTAAATCTTTTATCTTGCCTAACTGTATAAGTGAGTTTTTAGATATTTTTATACCATTTTCTCTAAAAAATTTTTTTATATTTACAAATTTTATATCGTTTACATATTTGTACTCAAACTCTCTATATAGTTTCATCTTCTCATAAGAAAATACATGTTCATTTATATGTAACTTATCAGAAGCATATTTTATAGGTAGATAACCAGACAAATCTGTCAAAATCTCTTCTATATGGCTATGTTTTGGTGGAAGTGTAGCTTTTTGTATAAAAATATATTTATTGTTTAATTTTAAACTAGGTGTATTTTTCCAGTATTTGTAAGCTGGATTTGATACTCCAAGTTTTGAGGAAACTTCCCTCCAAAGCCAATAAGAATTTAATGTATTTGGTAAATAAGACATAACTAATTATATAATAATTTCTCTTAAAGCTATCTCTAAAACATATATAGATATCATAGCAAAATGACATATATCAACACAATTAACCCTTACTTACTTATAGACTTAATCCTTGTTGGACTTATAATATTTGGTGCATACTATAACTACCAAAGAAAAACATATATAAAATTTTTTGAGTATTTTAAAGTTTTTGCCCTTTTTAGTCTTAGTGCCAAGTTTGCTACATACACAGGCATCCATCTAAGTAGATGGCATATAATCTCAGCCGATACATATACCATACTTATACTTATAGGTTTTGGACTAAATGCTTTAGTTATATACTATTTGTGGATTTTTATATACGATATAAGTGCTAAGTTTATAAACAATGAAAAACTAAAAATGCTACTAGCAAAGTTTATAACTGTTGTAGAGGTTGTTCTTATAGTTACATTTATGCTTTTTGCATCAATGCAACTAAGTGTAAGTAAAAGATACCTATACTCAGGTGTAAAAAAAAGCTATAGCTACCACTATATAAAAACTTTTTATACAAAATTTCTAAATGATAATATGCTAAAGATGATTTTAAACTCAGATACAGGTATCAACCATAAAGAAGTTATCTTAAAATCACTAAAAAATAGCCTATAGCACAGTTATAAGAACTGCACTTAGGGCTAACTGTATCGCAAACAGTATAGTAGATACTTTAAATGCTGTTGAAGCACTCTCTTTTATAGTATCAAAATGTATCATAAGACCGATAGCTGACATAGCTATAAGAGATATATAATGACTAGTTGCCGATATAACTGCTTCTACACTTTTTGGTAAAACTTGAAATGATGCTAAAACTACAAAAAATAAAAACCAAAGTATAAAAGATGGAAAACCAACTTTTGCTTGAGTCTCCTGCTCATCTGTGTTTTTTGCACTCTCTCTTTTTGCTAGATAAATAAGTATAAAAACTAAAGGTGCAAGAAGTAAAACTCTACCCATCTTAACAACTGTTGCATTCATACCAGCTTCATCAGATATACTAAATCCACCAGCAACTACTTGACCAACTGCTTGAAGAGTATTTCCAACAAAAACACCAGCATCAAAATCGTTAAAATGTAGCAAGTAAGCTAAAGCAGGTGCTAAAAATATCCCAACAGTACCCATAAGATTTACAAGTGCTATACTTATAGCCACATCATCACTTTTAACTTTTGCTACACCTGAAGTTGCAGCTATCGCTGATGAACCACATACTGCATTACCTATACCTATCATAAGAGCTAGTTTTGGATTTATCTTAAATAATTTTCCTAAAAATACACCCATAAATATAGTAAATACCATCGCAATAACTATAATAAAAATCGTTTTAACACCTAAACTAGCAAGTATAGTAAAGTTAAGATTTATCCCTAAAAGAGCGATAGCAAACATTAGTAAATCTTTCTCTGCAAACTTTATCCCACTTAGATATTCTGAACCTTTTTTATTTAAAAATGGAAATTTATTTCCTATAATCATTCCTAATATTATCGCCACCGTTGCAGCACTAAAAGAGATAAGCTTAGCAATGATTACAGCGATAGTTGCAACAACTATACTAACCACTAATCCTTTCGTATATACTTTATATTTTGAGATTCGGCTCATTAATTCACCTTATATTTAATTATAATAAAAATGAATTATAGCACTTTTCTTATTTTACTTCTATCTCCAAATTTAACTTAATAAATTTTTCATCAGTATCATTTGAAATAGTTATATCTTTTTCTCTAATTCTCATAGGATTTACTAATTTTCTCAACTTTCGCACATAAATTCCACTAAATCCATAAACTTAAGTTGAGTATTAAAGCCCATAAATAGGCACTTTTTAGTATAATTTTGTCACCACAACTCAATTATTAAAGGCTATTTTATGGAACTGGCAATATCAATGCAGCTTTTTATAAAAATACTTACAAAAATCTCTGAAATACAAAATGTTGTCAAGGAGAATAAAAATTTCTTACAGATTATCGCTGTTCTCAGTGCTTACACTCAAAAAGAGTTAGGTTTTATGTGCGAAAGTTGAGTAATAAAACTAATAAAGCTAAAATCTTTTTTTTCATAAAAAACTCCATTTCTTTTCAAAGTTTATCTTATATAGCTATAATTCACAATAAAATTACAAGTGGATTATAAATGAAAGCTATCTGTATATCAGCTGTTGCATCAAACCAAGGCAAAACCATCTTAACGATGGCACTACTTCACCACTTTAAAAACTCTGTTCGCCCTTTTAAAATCGGACCAGACTACATAGACCCACTTTTTCATCAAAAGATTTCAGATACACCATCTATAAATCTCGACACATTTATGATGAGTAAAAAACAGGTTAAGTGGATATTTCAAAAGTACAGCGATAAAGATATATCTATATGTGAGGGTGTTTCTGGGTTTTATGATGGTATGGATAAAGGATGCAGTGCTTATGGGGTAAGTAAACTCTTAAACATCCCAACTATACTACTTCTTGATGGAAGTTCTAGTTATATAACTGTTAGTGCAGTTTTAAAAGGGTTAGTTAGTTATAGGGATAACAACACTATAAAAGCCGTAGTTTTAAACCGTCTATCATCTGAGCATCATTTTAACCTTATAAAAAATCAGATAGAAAAAGACTTCTCAAACATAGTGGTTTTAGGATGGATACAAAAAAATCTACCATCATTAAAAAACACCCACTTAGGCTTAGATATAACAGATATGAGTTTTATACGAAATATCTCTGATGAAGTTTTAAAATATATGGACTTAAAAGCCCTAAACAAGATAGCTAAAGAGTTTAAACTAAAAAAAGTTAAAAAATATCCATTTAAAAAAGTACCAAAACAAAACAAAAAACTAGCCATAGTAAATGATGAAAATTTCTCTTTTTTATACCACGATAACCTAAAGTTTTTACAAAAAACATTTAAAAAAGTTATGATTATAAACTCAACAAAAGATGAAAAAATCCCAAAAGATGCAGATATAGTTTATATAGTTGGTGGATATGTTGAAACACCACACCACTATAACAACATAAAACACTCTAACAGATTTAAAACATCACTTATAAAACACTCAAAAACAAAACCCATATATGCAGAGTGTGCAGGGCTACTCTACCTAGCTAAAAAAGTAGATGAGAAACAGATGAGTGGCATCTTAGACTTAGAGTTTACACTAAAGGGTAGGTTTCAAAGGATGGGATACTACTATGCTAGTAGCGACAACTCAAAAGGACACTCTTTTCACTATACAAATATAAAAGATAAAGTTGAGGGAGTAGATATACTATCAAAACAAAAACAAGGCACAGGAGAGATTGGAAGTTGGCAAAAAGACAAGGTGTTTGGAACATACTTACACTCGATGCTAAGGGGTAATGCAAAACTTATAAAAAAGAGATTTTTATGAATGATACTCAAAAACTACTAGAGATTATGCAAAACAGAAGAGATGTAAGGGGGCATGATTTTTTAGATAAAGATATATCTGATGATGATTTAGAGTTTATACTAAAAGCTGGTATATCTGCTCCATCTGTTGGTTACTCTCAACCGTGGAAGTTTATAATCATAAAAGATAAAAAGATAAAAAATGAGATTTTTCAAAACTTTGAGGTAGAAAATGAAAAAGCCAAAAAGATTTTTAAATCAAGCAAACTTTATCCACACCTAAAACTAGAAGGCATCAAAGAAACACCACTAAATATAGCCGTACTTTACGAACAACCAAAAGAGGATATACTAGGTATGACAACCATGTCAAAGATGGGTGAATACAGTGTAGTATGTGCCGTGCAAAATATGTGGCTAATGGCAAGAACACTAAATATCGGTCTAGGCTGGGTTAGCATCTTAGATGAGCAAAAAGTGCTAAAAAGCATAAAAGCCCCTAAAAATCATACACTTATAGCATACCTTTGTTTAGGCTATGTAGATAAGTTCAAAACTGAACCAGAGTTAAAAACTCTAAAATGGAAAAAGGAAAAAAAACTAGATGAGCTATGCAAAGTGGTTTGAAAAACATTCAAAAAAACATAAAATTATAGTAGATAAACTAAGAAAACAAAACTATACAAAAGAGCAGATTATAGAGTATTTTTGTTATGAAAATATGCAAAAAAATGAGCTGGATTTTTGCCCACTCTACAAAGATAACAAAAAATGCCACGATATGCAAAAACTAAACTGCTACCTTTGTGCTTGTCCAAACTTCCGTTTCAATGATGAT
>Ga0256836_1000858_pt1 | contig 14872 bp, 13 predicted proteins | sample 4561380metaG_FD_185974 | JGI IMG/M metagenome (GOLD analysis project Ga0256836, IMG submission 185974) | Hydrothermal vent microbial communities from Guaymas Basin, Mexico - 4561-380 | ecosystem: Environmental > Aquatic > Marine > Hydrothermal vents | place: Mexico: Guaymas Basin | collected...
GATGAAAATCTTTTATTAGAAGAAGCTGAAAAAAAATTATATGAAGCATTTAAAACTAAAAATAAAGGTGAGACTTACTTAGAAAAAATGGATAATTTATTTAGTCTAAAACCTGAAATTGATAACTTTTTTGATAATGTAATGGTAAATGTAGATGATGAAAAACTAAAAACAAATAGAAAAAATTTAATAGCTACTATTTATAAAGCATTTAGTGATATTGCTGATATTAAGGAGATTACTATATAAACTTCTCTCCTTTTTGGAGAAAACTACTAAAATTCCCATAAACTTGCTAAAATTATAATTTACCATAAAATATTTATTAAGTAATTAAAAATTTTGATAAAATAACAAAAAAGTTAAAAATAAAATAAAGGTAAAAAATGAAAGTATTACTTATAAAAGATGTAAAATCTCTTGGAAAAGCAGGTGAGATAAAAGAAGTAAAAGAGGGGTATGGTAGGAATTTTTTAATTGCAAAAGGATTTGCAAAATTAGCTACAAAAGATGTAGTAAAAGAGTGGGAAGAAGCTCAAAAAAGAAAAGAAGAAGAGCTAAAACTTGAAATATATGAAATTAATAAAGAAAAAGAGGTATTAGAAAAATTAAATATAAATATAGAAAAAAAACTTGGTGCTAATGGACATTTATATGGAGCTATTACAAAAGATGATATAGCTAAAGCTTTAAAAGATCAAACAAAAATTGAAATTGATAAGAAAAAAATTGATGCTAAAAATATTAAAGAAGTAGGTGAACATATAGTAGATATAAAACTTGGGCATGGAATTCATGCAAAATTAAAAATAAATGTAAAAGGAATATAATGTTTAAAGCTACGACAATACTTGCTTGTAAAAAAGATAATCAAGCTGTAATAGGTGGAGATGGACAAGTTACATTTGGTAATACTGTTTTAAAAGGAAATGCTACAAAAATAAGAACACTTTATAATGGAAAAGTTTTATCTGGATTTGCAGGAAGCACAGCTGATGCATTTTTACTTTTTGATATGTTTGAAGGACATCTTCAAAACAGAAAAGGGGATTTATTAAAATCTGTTATTGATTTTGGAAAAGAGTGGAGAAAAGATAAACATCTTAGACAACTTGAAGCGATGATGATAGTTTTAAATAAAGAAAAGATATTTATTTTAAGTGGAACAGGTGATGTAGTTGAACCAGAAGATGGAATGTTAGCTTCTATTGGAAGTGGAGGAAATTATGCTATTTCTGCTGCTAGAGCTTTAAATACTCATTCAAATTTATCTCCAAGAGAGATAGTAGAAGAGAGTTTAAAAATTGCTGGTGATTTATGTATATATACAAATAAAAATGTAAAAATTTTAGAATTAAAGGATTAAAATGAATATGACTCCAAAAGAAGTAGTAAAATATTTAGATGAATATATTATTGGACAAAAAAATGCAAAAAAAACAATAGCAATTGCTTTAAGAAATAGATATAGAAGATTAAAACTTGATAAAGAATGGCAAGATGATATTATGCCTAAAAATATTTTAATGATAGGAAGCACAGGGGTTGGTAAAACTGAAATTGCAAGAAGAATAGCAAAAATGATGAAAGTGCCTTTTGTAAAAGTAGAAGCGAGTAAATATACAGAAGTAGGGTTTGTTGGTAGAGATGTAGAAAGTATGATTAGAGATTTAGTTTATAATTCTGTAAATTTAGTAAAAAAAGAAATGAAAGAAAATAATAAAGAAAAAATAGAAGATTATATTTTAGATGAAATTACAAAAAAACTTCTTCCTGCTTTACCTACAAGTGCGAGTGAAACTAAAAAAGCAGAATATGAAGTTACTTTTAATAAAATGAAAGAAAAAGTAAAAAATGGTGATATGGATAACTCTAAAATTAAAATAGAACTTGAAGAAACTCAAGAAGATAATCCAAATTTACCTCCAGAAATGCTTAAAGCACAAGAAAGTTTATCTAAAATCTTTAATACTTTTAATAAAAAAGATGAAAAAGAAGTAACTATAAAAGAAGCAAAAGAGTTGTTAAGAGAACAAGCAAGTAATAAAGTGATAAATCAAGAACAAATAAAACTTGAAGCTATTAAAAGAGCTGAAAATGGAATTGTTTTTATTGATGAGATTGATAAAGTAGCAACAAGTTCATCTCATAGACAAGATCCATCTAAAGAGGGAGTTCAAAGAGATTTACTTCCTATAGTAGAAGGAAGCACAGTAAATACAAAATATGGAAATATAAATACAGACCATATTTTATTTATAGCAGCAGGTGCTTTTCATGTATCTAAACCAAGTGATTTAATTCCAGAACTTCAAGGAAGATTTCCTTTAAGAGTAGAACTTGATAGTCTTGATGAAGAAGCTTTATATAAAATTTTAACAGAGCCAAAACATAGTTTAATTAAACAATATAAAAAATTATTAGAGGTTGAAGGGGTTGAGCTTAAATTTAGTGAAGAATCTCTAAAAACAATGGCTAAAAATGCATTTTTAGCAAATGAAAAAACAGAAGATATAGGGGCAAGAAGACTGCATACAATTACAGAAAAAGTTTTAGAAGAAATTAATTTTGATGCTGATGAACATAAAGGTGAAGTGTATGAAATAACACCAGAATATATAGAAGAAAAATTAGGAACTATTATTGAAAGCGAAGATATTGCGAAGTATATATTATAATAGTTATGAGTTATGAGTTGTGAGTTGTGAGTTATGAGTTGTGAGTTGTGAGTTGTGAGTTGTGAGTTGTGAGGCGATAATGTTATTATAAAAATTAAGGATATGGATTGGAAGAATTTATAAGAATAGATGATAGTAATGATGAAAATGTAAAAAGCGGATTTGTAGGAGTAGTAGGTGAGCCAAATGCTGGTAAATCTACTCTTCTTAATTGGCTTGTAGGTGAAAAAATAGCAATGACTTCAAGAAAAGCAAATGCTACTCGTAAAAGACTTACAGCGATAGTGATGTATAAAGATAATCAAATTATTTTAATAGATACACCAGGTATTCATGAAAAAGAAAAACTTCTTAATAAATATATGCTTAATGAAGCATTAAAAGTATTAGGAGATAGTGATTTAATACTTTATATTGCTGATAGTAGAAAAGATACTTCTGCATATAAAAGATTTTTAGAATTAAATACAAAAAATATACCTCATATTTTAGTGCTTACAAAAATAGATATGTTAAAAGAAGAAGAGATATTAGATAAAATAGCTGTATATGAAAATTTACAAAATAAAAAATATTTAGAAATAGTGCCAATATCATCTACAATGAATATAAATCGTGAAAAATTACTTGATACTATTGTAAAATATCTTCCAAATCATCCATATTATTATGATCCAGAGTTAATTTCAACAGAAAATATTAAAGATATTTATAAAGAGCTTATAAGAGAAGCTATTTTTGATAAACTTCAAGATGAGATTCCTTATGAAACTGATATTATTATTGAAAAAATTATAGAAAAAGACGATATAGATAAAGTTTATGCTATGATAGTTACTCAAAAAGATACCCAAAAATCGATGATTATAGGTAAAAAAGGAAAAAAAATAAAAGAGCTAGGAATTGCGGCAAGAAAATTGCTTGAACAATTTAGCGGTAAAAAAATTTATTTAGAATTATATGTAAAAACTGTTCCTAATTGGACTAAAAATAAAAAAATGTTGGAAGAAATAGGGTATTTTGAATAATAAGGTAGATTAATGAAAATTAAGAAAAAAAATATATTTGAAACATATTTAAAAAAGTATTCTTATGATACAAATAAAATAATAGGATTTAATCCTTCTGATTTTAATGAAGTTTATTTGTTAGAAAATGGAGTATTATCTAAAAGTACTTCAAAAGATATAAAATCAGAATATCTTCTTTCTACTTATATTCCAAATGAATATGTAATCACATATGAATTTAAACTCCAAAAAAACTTATTAGATAAAATTGATTTAAATGATTATGTAGAAACAAAATGTTATGAAGATGTTGGATTAGATGAAGCGGAAGAATATGTTTTTAAATATAAATTAGTTAGTTCTATTATGGATGAAAAAAATATTTTAGTAGAAGTTATTATTATTTCAAAAAAAAATATAGAAGAATATTATCAACCTCTTATTAAAAAATATGGGTTTTTAGATTTTATTAGTTATTCAGGATTTTTATTTAATGTTTTATATACAGAAAATATTTTAGTCCCACAAAATGATCTATTTATATTATTTGCAAAAGAAAATATTGTTATTACTTTATATAGTGAAGGTAAATTTTTACAAACTTCTTTGATTCCGGAAGGATTAGAGTATATATATAAAGAGTGGATGGAAAGTGTAAAAGCTAAAAATTTTGAATTTAATGATTTTATGGAGTTAATTTTAAAAAGAGGATTAGATGCTAATAATTATTCAGAGAAAGAACTTATGTCATTTAATGAATTAAGTGAGCTTATTAGTAATAAATTTTTATTGATTTCAAATCAAATCTATTCTATTACAAGAAAATTTTCTTTAACAACAATAGATAGAATTTTTATGGGAACATTAAAAGGAATTATTCCAGGAGTTAGCGAGTTTGCTAATATGTATCTTGGAGTAGAATCTAATGATTTAAAATTTGATATAAATTATAATCCAAATAATATTGAAATAGATCAGATGTTGTTTTTATCAATGTTATCTGCAAGTAGTGCATATAAAAAAAATTTACAAGAAGATAATTTAACTTTATTTTATAGGCCTCCTACATTTTTTTATAGAAGAAGTGGACAATTTATTTCTATTAGTGTTATATCAATATTATTATCTTTAATGTATCCTACATATCAAAGTATCAAAAGTTATTTTATTAGTTTAGAAAACCATCAACTTTCAGAGCAATTACATCAGCTAGAAAATAAAAATAAAATATTAAAAGCTACAAATACAAAATTATCAAATCAATTAAAAGTTAAAAAGAAAGAAAAAAATGATATTATAACTTATATAAAAGATAGACAGGAGATAGTAACTTCTATTTATTTAGAAAAAAATAGTTATACACCAAAAGCATTATTGATAGCACAATTAACTAAATATTTATATAATAATAGAGTATATTTAGATAGTTTAAGTTATGATAATAATTTTTTAATATTAAATATTTATTCAATACAAAATAAAAATATTACGAATTTTATAAATGAAATTGTTGAAAAAGAGCATTTAATTGTAACAACTATGGGATATAAAAAAATAAATAATTTTTATGTTGCTAAAATAAAAGTGAAGGTTAGTAAATGAATAAATTATTAGATAAATTAGATAAATTTTTAGAAACACAAAAAGAGAGTGAGCAAAAATTATTTTTCTTTTTACCTGTTTTGTTATTTGGTTTTTTAAGTTATTATTTTTTATATCCACTAACAAATCAAAATTTAGAAAATAGTATAAATGAAAATAAATCATTACAATCTAAAATTTCAAATTTAAAAACTACAAATAATGATTTAAAAAATCAAAATCTAAAATTATCAACTATATTAAAAAAAGCAGATAAGATATTGATAGATTTAAGAAAAGATAAAAATGAAATGGATAGTTTGATAAATCAATTAGATTTTTTAAAATTTGATTTAAATAAGTGGTCAGAATTTTATAATAATATTCCTAATTTAGCACAAAAATATAATTTATTGATTAAAAATTTAGAAAATGAGATGAATATAGAAAATAGTGAAAATTTAATAAATAAAAAGATGACACTAACAATAGATGTATATGGTAATTTTATAAATTTAATTAAATTTATGAATGAATTTGAATCTAAAAAAGAATTAGTTAAAATTAAATCTATTAAAATTGACAATAGACATATGATAGTTTTAATAGAAATTTATGGAGCTAAAGTATGAAAACTATATTAAAATTAGCTATAATACTTATATCTGTTTTTGCTAATGCAAGTAATATTGATATGAATAAGAAATATATGAATGAATTGATTAATTATAAAATAGATTTACCAAATGAAATTTATAATCCTTTTAGAATAAAACAACCTAAAAAAAAGCAAATAAAAACAGTTAAAAACATAATACAAAGACCACAATATTTAAAAAAAAGAATTAGTTTATTAGCAGTATTAAATAATAAAGCTTTATTAAAAATAGAGGGAATGAATATTAAAAAATGGTTAAAAAAAGGTGAAAAAATAGAACGATATCAATTACAAAAAATTATAAACAATAATTCTGTTTTAGTTTTGCATAATCATAAAACAAAAATTATTACTATAAAAAATAGTAATATTAATATACAGGTAGAAAAATGAGTAAATATATATTTATTTTAGTATTAGTTACTACATCATTTGCAGGAGTATGTGAGAGTAGGTTATTTATATTTAAAAATTCAGCAGATAGTAATATTGTATTAGATTCTTTTTTAAAAGCTTTAGTGGTGGATAATTGTAATTTAAATATTGTGTATGAAGATGATTTAGCTAAACAAAAATTGAAACATGTAGTATTAGGACAAATGTCTATTAAAGATTATACATTAAAACAATTTTTAGATTTAATTATAGGGGAGAATAATCTTTTTTATTCAATAGAAAATAATAAATTAAAAATAGCATATATTAAAACAAAAACTTTTCATATAGACTATATCCCATCGACCAGAACAGGAAGTGCTACTTTTACAGCTTCATCATCAGAAAATAGTGGTGATACAAACTCTGTGGATTCTAAATATGAATTTAATTTTTGGGATACTTTATCAGAAAATTTACAAAATATTTTAAATACAGTAGATAGTTATAAAGCTACAAATCCTGTAATTGATAAAAATGCAGGGCTTATCACTATTACAGCTACAAAAAGACAACTTGATAGAATCTCTAAATATATAATAAAGTTGAATGATAGACTTCATAAGCAAATTATAATAGATGTTAAAATTTATTCAGTTGCATTATCAAAATCAAATCAAACAGGTATTGATTGGGGTAAATTAAATTTTTCTTTAGGTGATTCATCTGTACCTATTAGAACTGCGAATATTGTAGGAAGAAGCTCAGTATTTAGTAATGCTGTATTTAATGTAAATGGGCTTTTAAATTTTTTAGCTACACAAGGAAATGTAAATTCGATTTCAAATCCTAAAATTGCTACAATTAATAATCAAAAAGCAATTATTAGTGTAGGGGATACTATTAATTATAAGGTAATGACGAAAGGTGCTACTATTGATGCAAATGGAAATCAAGTAGCTCCAACATATGAAGCACAAAGTAAATTTGTAGGTATTTTACTTGATATTACTCCAGAAATTAGTAATAATGGCACAATAATGTTAAGAATTAATCCTACAATATCAACATTTAGAGATGAAACACAACTAACGAATCCAAATAGAGAATTAGCACCAGATACAACAGATAATAAAATGAGTACAGTAGTAAGAATTAGAGATGGACAAACATTAATTTTAGGAGGACTTATTACAAATATAAACTCTTTTCAAGAAAAAGGAGTACCTATTTTAAAAGAGATTCCTTTAGTTAAATATTTGTTTTCATCTAAAACTCGTATTTCAAACAGAAAAGAGTTAGTATTTGTAGTAACACCACATATCATAGATTTAAATAAAAAACACACAATTAAGGATTTAGGAGATTATTTTGATGAATTTTAAAGATGCAAAAGAACTTTTTAGAGACAGGATAGATATAAATTTGTATGTTCCTTTGTCTCAAAAGATGGAAATTGATTTAACATATGCGATAGTAGAGAAAGAAAAGATAATTTTAGTATTTGGTGAAGCGGGAAATGGTAAAAGTTTTTTAATGAAAAAAATATATCAAAATTTATTAGAAAAAGATAATGATTTTAAATTATATTTTATTTCAAATCCTTTTGAAGAATCAGAAGCAATTGATGAATTATTTATATTAGACAATGAAGAAAAACATAGAGTTGTTTTTATAGATGAAGCTCAAACTTTAACAGAAGAAAAAATTGAAAGACTTAGAATGCTTGCAGATAATCAACCTTATACTATAATTTTAGCAACTCATGAAAAAGAAGCAAAAAAAATATTTGCAAAAAAACATTTCAAAACGAGAATAAATTATTTTATAAATTTAAAGCCATTAAAACTTGATAAAATAGAGATTTTTATTAGTTCAAAACTTATCCAAAATGATTTTAATAATATTGCTTCTTTATTTACTAAATCAAATTATAAACTTATTTATAAATTAACAAATGGAAATTTAAGGGAAATAAATAAACTTTTGTATAAAACTTTTGATATTATTGATTATTTTAAAAACAAATATCCACAAAAAGTGTCAAAAAATAAAATTGATAATAAATATATTGAAATGGCTAATATGGATTTAAAAGGATTATTAGATGGATAGATATGAAGAATTAGAGAGATTATACTATAAAAAAAAATATATAAAAATTTTTATTTATATTTTAATTTTAGTAAGTTTTTTATCTATAGGAATTTTTATCTATATTCAAAATAAGCATTTAAAACAAGCTTTAAAAATAGAAAAAAATATTAATAATATAAAAAAAATTAAACCAGAAGTTAAAAAATTGACTTTATATCCAATATCTCCAGAAATAAATATTACTAAACAAATACAAAAAAGAAAAAGCAAAAAAATAGAAAAAACTAAAAAAATTGAAAAACCAAAAAAGGTTCAATCACCTAAATCACAAATAAAAATTATTATAAAATCACAAAAACAAACATTGCAAAGTTTAGTAAATGCTTATAATATTTCACCAGATTATGCTCAAGCTATAAAAATCGCGAAAATTTATTTTAATAGGCATAATTATAAAAAAACAATCGAGTGGAGTAAAAAAGCAAATCAAATTAAACCAGAAAATCCAACAAGTTGGTTGTTATTTGCAAAAACTTTGGTAAAATTAGGAAAATCAAAAAAAGCAAAAGAAGTATTAAGTGCATATTTAAATACTTATGGTGCTAATGAAGAGATAGAAAAATTATTAAGGAGTATAAATGAATGAAAACATTATAAAAAAAATCAAAACATTACCACCATTACCAAAAAGTGTAATGGAAATACAAAAGATAACATCAGATCCTGAAGGGTGTATAGCAGATTTGATTAAAGTAGTAAAAGAAGACCCAATGCTTACAGCAAATTTACTTAAAGCTGCTAATTCACCTTTATATGGATTTTCAAGACAAATTAAAAATGTAGACCAAGCGGTTAGTTTATTTGGAATGAGCACAGTAAAAGGTTTTGCAGTAGCTAGTGCAGTAAGAAATAGTATGAAGATAGATTTAAGTGCTTATGGTATTAGTGAAAGTTATTTTGTATCTACTTCACAACTTCAAAATGCTTTAATTACAAATTGGTATAAAAGAGATAGAAACAAATTAGATATTCTTTCAACTGCATCATTTTTACTTGAAATTGGAGCAGTAATTATTTCATCTATTTTAGTAGCAGAGGGACTTGCTGATGAATTTAAAGAAAGATTAGCTCAAGAAGATAGATTTGCTTTAGAAGAAGAATATTTACAAACGAACACTATTGAAGTAACAGCTGAAATATTTACATATTGGAAATTTGATCCTGAGCTTGTAAATGCTATTAAATTTGCTGTAAATTTAGATGAAGCAGAAAATATAGAATATTCTGCACCTTTAGCTGTAACATATACAATAGTAGATTTATTTAAACCTTTTAATGAAGAAGGGATTAAAAAAGGATTAGAATTAGCAAAAAAATATTCACTTAATGTAGAGGCTTTAAATGAAGCGATAGAAGTAGTTAAATGAAACAATTTATAGCACAGCTTACAAAAGGAATATATAGAAAAGATATTCCTAAATTTTATCAAGAGTTAGTAGATTATTTAATAGAAATCAAAGCCTTAAAAGGTAAAAAAGAATTAAAATTAAGTAGTGATTATGTAGTAGGAACTATAGATATAAATTCAAAAGGAGTAGGGTTTCTTACTCCTCATACTGGTAAAAAAGACCTTTTAGTTGAACCAGAAGATTTAAATGGTGCATCTAAAGGGGACTTTGTTATAGCAAAAAGAGTTTTTAGTCGTAATTCTCGCCCAAAAGCAAAAGTAATTATTTTACTTCAAAAGGCATTTGAAACTATCGTAGCATATCTTTCTTATGAGCCAAATCCAGTGCTTAGAAATATAAAAACAGAACAAAAAATAGAAACAAATATTAAACAAAAACAACTCAAAAAATTACCTCTAAATGCAGTATTTAAACTTGATGCATATACGAATGAGATTATTGAAGTATTAGGTGTATTAGATGATGCAAAAGTAGATGAAAAAATTTCACTTGCTTTATATAATAAAAAAGAAGAATTTTCAAAAGAAGCTATTCGCGAAGCTGAAAGTTTTGGTGATTTTTTAGATAAAAGTTTATATAATAGAGAGGATTTAACTCATTTAGATTTTTGCACGATTGACCCAGTTACTGCAAAAGACCATGATGATGCTATTTATTTTGATGTAGAAAATAAAATTTTATATGTAGCTATTGCTGATGTTAGCGAATATGTATATTTAAATGGTGCTATTGATAAAGAAGCAGTAAATAGAGGATTTAGTATCTATTTCCCTCATAAATCTATTCCAATGTTACCAAGGGCTTTGAGTGAAAATATGTGTTCTTTAAAAGAAAATGAGGATAGATTAGCTTTAATTTTTAAAATAACTTTTGATGATAAAAACAATATAATAAAAGAAGAATTATTAGAAGGGATTATAAATTCAAAAAGAAAATATAGTTATGAAACTATTGATATGTTTTTAGCAAATAAAGGGAATAAAGATTTAATTGATGAACAAATTTTAACTTGGCTTTTACCTTTATATGAATTAACAATTCATTTAAAAAATGAAAGAATAGAAAATGGCTTAGAATTTTTTAGTGATGAAATTAAAATGGAACTTGATGAAAATGGCAAATTAAAACAAGTAAAAGTTGAAAGTGAAACTCCTTCTCATGGTCTTATTGAAGATTGTATGTTACTTGCAAATAAAGCAGCAGCTAAAATGATAGATTTTGGTATTTTTAGGGTCCATAATGTTCCAAAGAAAAAAGATATAAATGCTCTTTTAAATGATTTACTTCCTTTTGGAATAGATGTAAAACTTGAAGAAGATATTATAAAAACATTTAAAAATATACAAGCCCAAGCTAAAGATTTAGGAATTAAAAAATATATAGATAAAATGATAATAAAAACTCAACAACAAGCAAAATATGAAGCATTTAATAATGGTCATTTTGCTTTGGGATTTGATAGATATACCCATTTTACATCGCCTATTAGAAGATATTCAGATTTAACATTACATAGATTATTAAAATCAATTATTCATAATAATAAAAAATTTGAAAAATTTATTTTAAGAAATATTGAAAGTTTAGTAGTTAAGATTAGTGAGCTTGAAAGAGAAGCTATGAAGGTAGAGTGGGATTTTTATGATAGAAAATTTGCAAGATGGGCAAATGATAATATAGGAAAAGTTGTAAATGCTGTTGTGATAGATACAAAATCTCCTCCAATTGCAAAAATAGAAGATGAGATAATAGGTGCAAGAATTTTTCTAAAAAAAGATAATGTAAGTTTATTAGAAAAAATAAAAGTAGAGATTAAAAAAGTAAGCATAGCAACTACAAAAATAAAAGGTGAGAAGATTGAATAATAAAATTGTTAAAATAAGTGCAATTATTTTAATAACTATTGTTTTTTTACAATTTCTAATAAATGGAATTATATTTTATAAAGAATATAAAAATTTACAAAAATTAGAGCTTTTTAATGATTTTTCGGCTGTAATTAGTGATTTACTTCATAGAACACAACAAGAAAGAGGAGCAGGGGCTGGATATATAGGAAGTAATGGAAAAAAATTTAAAGATATTTATAATATAAAAATTAAAGCTACAAATGAAGAATATCAAAAATATTTAGAATTTTTAAAAAACCATTGTCTTGAAGATATTCCTATAAAAGAAAATATAAAAATTATAAACTCATATATGCAAAAATTAAATAAAATTAGACAAAAAGTAAAAAAATTATCTATATTATTTATAGATGAGTTAAAGTTTTATACCACTATGAATAAAAATCTTTTAATTATTATGGATAAATTAGTAATAATTACTGATAATGAAAAATTAGTAAAAGGACTAAGTGCTTATGATAATTTTGAAAAAGCAAAAGAAAAAATGGGGATAGAAAGAGCTGTTCTTTCTGGGACTTTTTCTACAAATGAGTGGTTTAAAGCTTTATATATTAAATATGTTAGACTATTAGCAGAACAAAAAGCTTTTTTAGAAACAGCTACATCTATGAGTTCAGCAGAAATTAGAAAGTTTTATAATGAAATTTCTAAAAATAAAGTTTTTGATGAAGTATCACGAATGGAAAAAGTAGCTTTATCAAAAAATAGTGATTTTGGAATTGATTCAGTTTATTGGTATAAAACTATTACAAAAAAATTAAATTTGTTAGATAAAGTTGCTATAAAAATGTATAAGTATAATAAAAATGTTATATTAAAAACCAGACAAAAATTAGTTTTTGATATGTTATTTAATTTAGGAATTAGTTTAATTATTTTATTTTTTGTAATTTATACACTTGTTTTATTAAAGAATGAAAATAAAAAATTATTTTATAAAGCCACATATGACCAGCTTACAGGACTTTATAATAGGATATTTTTTATTTCTGAATTTAAGATTTGCAAAGCACGAGCAAAAAGAAATCATACAAAAATAGTCATTATTTTTATAGATTTAGATGGATTTAAGGATATAAATGATTCACTAGGGCATGAAATAGGAGATAAAGTTTTAAAAGAGATAGCAAAAAGATTAAAACAACATACAAGAGATAGCGATATTGTAGCAAGATTTGGGGGAGATGAATTTTTAATAATGTTAGAGGACATAAAACATATTGAGGATATAGAAAATATAGCCGAAGATTTATTAAAGGAAATTAAAAAGCCTATTTTAATAAAAGGGACAGAAAATAGAGTAAGTGCAAGTATAGGTATTAGTATATATCCAGATGATGGAGAGGATATTCAAACACTTATTAAAAATGCTGATATGTCTATGTATAAATCAAAAAATGCAGGGAAAGATAGAATTACTTTTTATGAAAATAGAATGAGTGAAGAAAGCCATAGAAGATTAAAACTTAAAAATGATCTTTATTATTCATTAAAAAATAATCAGTTTGAACTTTATTATCAACCACAAATTGATAAAAATAATAAACTAGCAGGAATGGAGGTATTGATTAGATGGAATCACCCAGAACTTGGATTAGTTTCACCTTTTTATTTTATACCTTTAGCAGTTGAGATAGGATTTATTGAAGATATTGATTTATGGGTTATGAAAAATGCTTTATTACAAGCAAAAGAATGGTTAAATAAAGGGTATGAATTTGGAATAATTTCTTGTAATATAACTGTGTTTCAATTAGAAAAAGGTAATTTTATACAAAAGATTAAAAAAATTTTAAAAGAAGTAGATATATCTCCTAAATATTTTGGATTGGAAATTACAGAAGAAGGGATTATGAAAAATCCAAATAAAAATATTGATATATTAAATGAATTAAAAGAGATGAGTATTACTTTAAGTATAGATGATTTTGGGACTGGTTATTCATCATTTACATATTTAAAAAAATTACCTATTGATAAATTAAAAATAGATAGAGAATTTATAAAAGATCTTCCAGAAGATGAAGATGATAAAGTAATTACATCTATTATGATTTCACTTGCAAAACAACTTCATCTTAAAACAATAGCAGAAGGTGTAGAAACTGATGCACAAAAAGATTTTGTGTTTTCTCATGGATGTGATACTATTCAAGGTTATTATTATTCTCCACCAATTCCTGCAGATGAATTTGAAAAGAAATTTTTAATTTCAAATTCATAAATTTTTTTTATAATAAAAACAAAAAAGGCTGATAATGATTAAATCTATTAAAAATGAGATGAAAAAAGTAATAGTAGGGCAAGATAAAATGATAGATGCCCTTTTAATAGGGCTTTTAACAAATGGACATATTTTGCTTGAAGGTGTGCCAGGACTTGCTAAAACCTTAACTATTAAAACATTATCAAAAATTCTAAATTTAGATTTTAAAAGAATACAATTTACCCCTGATTTGCTTCCTACTGATATTATAGGAACAGAAATTTATGATATAAAAAGTGGAGAATTTAGAGTAAAAAAAGGTCCAATTTTTGCAAACTTAATACTTGCAGATGAGATAAATAGAGCCCCAGCGAAAGTTCAATCAGCTTTACTTGAAGCGATGGCAGAAAAACAGATAACTATTGCAGAAGAAAATTTTAAACTTGATGAGCCTTTTTTAGTGATGGCTACACAAAATCCGGTAGATGAAGAAGGAACTTATAATCTTCCAGAAGCACAACTTGATAGATTTATGCTTAAATGTGTAATAGGATATAATACAAAAGAAGAGGAATTTGAGATTATTAAGAGAAATGAATTTGGTTTTGAAGATGTCAATCAGATTGCTTCAAAAGAAGATATATTTAAAATGCAAGAAGATGTAAAAAATATTCATATAGATGATGAACTTACAAAATATATAGTTGATTTAGTAAGTGCGACAAGAGTAAAACATAGATATATAGAATTTGGTTGTTCTCCAAGAAGTGGAATTAGTCTTTATAAAGCAAGTAAGGCGGTTGCTTTTATGGAGGCAAGAGATTATGTAACTCCTATTGATATTTTAAGTATTATAAAAGATGTATTTCGTCATAGAATAATTTTAAG
>Ga0256836_1000859_pt1 | contig 14869 bp, 15 predicted proteins | sample 4561380metaG_FD_185974 | JGI IMG/M metagenome (GOLD analysis project Ga0256836, IMG submission 185974) | Hydrothermal vent microbial communities from Guaymas Basin, Mexico - 4561-380 | ecosystem: Environmental > Aquatic > Marine > Hydrothermal vents | place: Mexico: Guaymas Basin | collected...
CCAACTTCATCAGCAATATCCATTGCTTCTTTTGTAGAGAATCCAAAATTTGCTAAAGTATGATACAGACATACATACTTGATTTTGTCATGAGTTTCTGGTGAAGTATCTAATTGTAGATTCTTAATACAGAATGGAATCATTAACGAATATGTTAATTCCCAAATAGCAATAGGAAATGATTTCCAGTTTTTATATGCCATTTGAATTCCTTTATTTAAACTTGCTCCTAAAAAGAAGAAACCACGAATGATGGATTTGAGGAGTAATTCTATTTCTTGAAGCTTTTTACTTTTTAGTTTATAGAATAGCATATTGTCTGCTAAACTGTTTTTGAAAAGTGGTGTTGGAAATGCATCATTTCTTAAATAATCTAATACTGAGTTGTAATAGTCTTTCATCTCTTTTGGATCAACTAATTCAAATACGATTTCTTTGTACTTTGAAAGTATACAAGCAGTTTTGGCATCTAAGATTTTATGACCCAAAGTTACAATTTTCTTTTGTACTTCTTCGCTAATCACATTTGTGGGAATGCTAATAATTTGCATCTAGAAAACCTCTACATCGATATTTACTGGTTGGATCGGATTTTCTTCTTCTGCATGAATCTTATTATCCAAAACTTGTGAAATAGTCTCTGGTTTTGGTAAGAATATAGTGAGTGATTCATTATAGTCATATAACCAGTTGATGTTGTTTAGTACTAACAACCACCATACTGCTTGATAAGAATCATAAGTCTCATATGCATGAATATCTAGTTTATAAATTTCATCAGCAGTTGATAATTGATGTACTTGACTATTATATGCGAGATGATATACATACCAGTAAAACTCAGGTATCCAAAGAGTATATCTGTTGTTTTGTTTATCCTTGTTTACATAATGTTTTATGTTTCTAGGGTATTGGGACCACTCTTGAAGAGTTTTCAGTAAATCGCCTATAATTTGCATTGTTTTTGAAGTACCTTCTGAGACAAACAACTCTAACTTTCAACTGTTCAGTTATGAACTCCGGAAAGACTTAAAAAGAAAACAGGTTATAAAGATGGTAAAGCAAAGTAGAGTTTTTGACATTAGAATAGTACCACCCTACACTTTCAATCAATATGTTGAAAATATCAAAGTTGAAGAGAATAAAGATTCGTATGTGATTTTAAATCTACCAAAAACATCAATTGTAACATTTGGAATATTGAGTGATGTTGATTGTATTCTAAAATTCTATATCTCATACGATGGGAAAACCTGGTATCCCTATTGTATAGTTAATAGAAAAGTTACTTTAGACTTTGTTTTGGATGAAGCAAAACCACTTCAATTAGCACTTAATGCAAATAAACCGATAACATATGTATTAGATTTTCCGTTGAAAGCTAAATTTCTAAAAATTGAAACTGATACCCTAACCGGCAAAATCCAAATGGAGATAGCAAGTGATGCAGTCTGGTAATGAAAAAGTACTCTATCAAAAAGCTAAATTAATTCTCAAGAAAATGGTTAAACATGCTATTGAAAAAGACATTCCAGCAATTAAAAGATTAATTGCAAAACATTGGCAAGAATTTTGGAGCAGTGAAGTTGGTCAAATTATCAAAAACTTAGAGAAAGTTGATACAATCAGTATGGCAATTCAAGTAGGATTCGTTATAACTGTTATCTTTATATTAGCAAATCTTTTACTTAGAAGATTGATTGCTAAACTTGTGAGAAAAGCTATCAATAAAGCTTTCAATGCTAATTATACAGTTGATGATGTAGAAGTTTTATTTGTTGGACCTTTCCTCGAAGAAGCATTCAAAACTTTTATCCTTGAGATATCTGCTAATGAAAAAATTGCTCACATTATGCTTGCATTCTTTTCTATTGCAGAATATCTCAATAAAATTCGTGTAGCTAGCAAAAGAAACCAAGCAAAAGAAGCTGCAGCTATAGGAGTAATAGCAATTGCTTTACATCACCTGTTGTTAAAGATTCAATATAAAATCAGAGAAAAACTACAAACAAAAGTTGGAAAGATTATAGCATTCTTATGTGCATTAGCAATCCACATACTTTACAATTACACAGTTAGAAAACTTGCAAGTAGGTGATAGTTAATGAGTGACAAACAAGAAGTTTCTGTGTTAGATATTATCCAGCATATAGAAAATTCTACTGCCAATTTAAAATCCGATGAAAATAACAATACCATTATAGATACACAAACAGAATACTATCTTTCTCTTGATAGAAATGGATTTGCTGATGAAAAAGAAGAATCTCGATTTATAAGAGCTGTTGAAAGATTAGTAAGAGCATCTCCAGAATATCGTGATTGGGTTTCGTTTGTCAAACATACTTTAAACTACGATTATTGCTTTTTCACACACGAAACTGATGAAGAAACTGATGATATAGAAATTCACCATCATCCATTAACTTTGTATGACATTGTGAGATGTGTAATATTGAAACGAGTATTTGATGGAAAATCATTCAATTCATTTGATGTTGCTAAAGAAGTAATCCAGTTACATTATCAATTGAAAGTCGGTTTTATTCCATTACTCAAAAGTTTGCATAAGAAATTCCACAACGGATATTTGAAGATACCAATCGAGTTAGTAAAAGGAAATTGGAAGTACATTGTAGAAAACTATCCATTACCTCCAGAAGTAGAAGACAAACTTAGAGAGTATACTTCTATTACATTGGAAAACTATCAAAATCAAATTAGATGGAAGAAGGATTCCTATCCTGGATTACAAAATGTTGATGTGAAAGTTGTTGATTCTAATGATGGATAAATTTGTCTCCGTCCATTTCCTAATTATTAAACACATTCCATTTGCATTAAGTGATAAAAAGTGAAGTGAGTAGCAAGGTTTCGTTTCTACCTTGCTACTCACACTACTTCTTTGCATAAACAGTTATCAGTTTTTCTTTATCTGCATATATATCCGAAATCTGTATTTTGAATTTCCAGCTGGTTTCACTTTCTTCAAGGAAATCAACAGTATATGCTCTTATAGGCTCATCATCTACATAAACAACAAATTCTATTTGAGAGGCATGTATATTATCTGCAGGTTTAGGAATTTCTACAACCAAAATATTGTTTTTAGTACGTAAAGAAAACAACAGATGTTTAGCTCCTAAAGTACTAGTAGGTAATGCTAAAAGATCGACTACTTCTGTTAAGTCTAATGTTATAATCTTACCTGCATTAATAAGGATATTGCCGGGAACAATTGCAATTCCTTCTAAATCAATACTACCTTTGTAAGTTTTGGGTCCTGTTCCAGACCACAACTCAGATTCATCATTAACAGATGTAAATCTTAATACGAAATTTGCAGGAGCAGGAAAAACTAGTACTTGTTGTCCGGTTGCTGGAAAAGTTACAATAGCTCCTTGTTTACTTTGTTGAATAAGTTTAACAATATCAACACCTAAGTCTTGAAATTGTGTAAAAGGTAGTATCACAGGAGTTACTATGTCATAGTTAACATACTTACCAAGTTTCCAATACTCAATACTTCTTGTTATAAAATCACTTAATGCTAAATGGGAAGGAAAAACAAATTCATATCTCATTGTGAAAGTTAGTCTTAATGGAGAAGAAAGTAGTTGAATTCCATTACCCAACTCAGCTATAGGACAAGCATATAACTGAGGATTCCATCTTCTATACATCATATTGGTTATATGTTGATAACGATCATCAACATTTATGTTTAATGATGATAGTGTCAAAATAGGTATTTTTGATTTGTATTCTTCATCGTTATTAGCTATTAACTCTAAAAGTTTTTCTCTAAATGCAAGTAACCTAGTCCTGAATGGGATAGGTGAATAAGAATCCATTTCACTCATTAAAGCATTAGCAAGTACATAAAAAGTATAGCTTGGGTGTGATACATAAATCATTTCTATTCTTCCTTGAGTATATGTAACCTTGGGAAAACAAAGCAAAGTTTAGTACGACTTATTTTCTTTTGTAATTCTTTATCATACAAAGTACGAGTTACTACTAAACACCATTTAGGATCGCTTTTGTGTTTAAACAAATAAACATTTAACCAGTTTTTACACGATACATTATTCTCTTCGTCTTTTACTACTGATAGGATAATATCTTCATTATTTATGAGTTTGTAATTTGATTCTTCGCTCGGATTTCCCATAGGTTGAGCAAGTATATCCAAATGAGTTGATTGAATGTTTTCTGTTTGCATTTTCAAAGTATTATTGAGAATGTGATTTACGTCCTTAACTTTGTAATAAAGTGTGAAAACAAAATCCTTCTGATTGCTTATGGATAAATGTACATTCGTTTGATACTTGTGAAATGTGATATAGATACAACAAGTGGATTCATTATATGACAATGGGAAAACATAAACTCTACCAGCCTGTGATAATTTGAATGGTAGTTTAACGGTTGTAAATGATTGCATATCTCATACTCACCTTCTATGGTTTTTTGTATTCATTCTTGAGAGTTTGAAGATCATCGTATAACCTCACAAGTAAAACCTTTTCCAAAGATGTGAGGCCTTCTATGTTTTGAAAATATGTCAAAGGATTTCTTTTTGAAGAAATTTCTTGTTCTACAAATAACCAGTTCCTCTTAAGATACTTATATGCAGATATCAAAGCTTTTTTGATGGGATTAACAAAACTAGCATATTCTTCTGGTTGATCAGGTTTCTTACCTAAGAAAAACTTTTCAAACAAATTTGCTAATTCGTCAATGGTAAATGCATTTTCATCTTGATAAAGTTTAGCAGCTAGGAAAATCAGTTTTGGAATCTTATCAACAGCTTTCATATGTTTACTAATCACCTCAAGTTTGGTAAAGATATTGGGGGATTGCTGTTGTACCTTAACATCTGTATTACTTGGTATGAATGTTTGGATATCTTGAATCATCTTGTTTTGCTTTGCAACTACAAAATCTATCTTTAAGTTTGTTTGAAAATTTTCTAAAGTGTTTACTACAGACGATTGTTTACGAAAAAAATCATTCAGTTGTACCTTGACTAAATACCATAAATTTTTGAGGAAATTTATGATGTGGAAGAAGTAACCAAACTCGTCTTTACTAATCCAAGCTATTGCATATTCTTTTTCGAATGTTGAGTCAGAAGGAGCTATTACAAGTAAAGCTCTACCTTCTTTCATCAAACCCATTACTTTGAAATGAATGTATTTATTGACTGACTGATTCAGAGTGAATTTATGTCCGTAGCTTAATTTGTTTTTCACATTTTCAGTTATAAGTTGAAAAAAGGAGAGTAGGTGATAGAAATCCCACTCACCTACTCTCACATAATAGCTTTCTTTCTTAAAATGAAAAACAAGTTTTAAGTGATTCCCATCGTACTCTGGATAAACATCTAATCTATGATTAGAAAAAAGAGTTGGACCGGTAATAGTTTGTTTTGACATTTCAAAACACCTCCTCAAACTATCTTTTACGATAATCCTAATACTTCATCTAAAGTAGTGAATACTGGAGAGTCAGTATCAACGGCAACATCAGAAATATCAGTCCAAGTCAAAGTAACTTCTACTCCCATCGGTTTACCATCAGAAGTAAATCCAAATTCAGGTAAAGTAGTTGCTGTAATATCCGAAACATATGCATTCTTTAATCTTCTTAATCCAACTAATTCAACATTCCATAGAGGTGGATAGATAAGAATAAGGGCACCTGATTGATTTTTATCTAACACTGGCATAGATAATCCGATTAAGTGTTTTAGTGCTTCTCCAATATTACTTTCCCATTCATCTTCTTTGGATGCAACTAATAAAACTTTTAATTGCATGTTAAAAGACATATTTGTGTTTTGCCATACTTTTGGTAGAATTATCTTACCTCCGGTAGCAAGAGTTTTCAATAGATTCCATACTTTTTGACTTGCTTGACTACCTTGTTTCTGAGCTTCTTGTGGTACTATTTTCTTTAACAATTCATATCCCTTCTTAACAGCTCCTTCCAAAACATTCAAAGCAGGTAGATGTTCTTTTAATGCATTATAAGCTTCTCCAGCAGTTTGTAAGCCTTTCTCAACAGCTTCTTGACCACTTCTCATTCCATATAATTGCATAAGTTGAGAAACAGTTGGTGCAAATAAATTGTTTAGTCTTTCTAGGAATGTTTGTCCATATTGAGTATTTTCAGATATAGATAGTTGTTGAGCTACTGCATAGATAGTGTATTTAGATACCCCAAGTGCAGGTTGTATACTCTTTTTTCTAAACTTAACGAAATTGTTATTATCAAATACAATGATATGTGGTTCAGATACTTTACATACATATACATATTCTTCAAATGATGGTAAAGATATACCAAATGCAGAAGGTGGCCAAAGATAAGTATCAGGAATCTTCCCAATCTCTTTACTAACACTTGATTCTGATTTAGGAGTTTTCGGTGTAGAAGTTACTTGAATTGATTTTTTCTCAGCCTTCTTATCTTCTTTAGTTGCAAGTGTTTGTTTTAGTTTGATTGAGTTTACATCTTCTATAGTGTGAGTGGTATTCTCAACTGTACTATCTGTTTGCTGAAATCTTGTATCTTCTGGCACATATGTATTTGTATAGGTCAAAGGTTTAATTTCTTCTACTCCTTTTGCATGAGTAGGTATAGTAGCTTTCGGGTTTTGTTTTGCAGGATCCAAAAGAGGATTGTTAGGAAAAGTCTTTCTTAATACTTCATCAAGTGTTTTTGTCTGTTCATCTTCCACATCTATAGGAGTGCCTTTAGGTACAAGTTTTTCAGATTGTACTCTTACAACAAGCGGTGTAAGAGTATGATCTTCATGATTTACTTGATAAACTGCATATTTCTTAACTCCGTTTGGCAATTCATAGTAGAAACCGATATTGTCATTGTTAATCCATTTAACAGTTTTAGCATTGTTAAATATATCAGGGTATTTTTGCTTTAATATCTCAATTTCTTTATCTTTATCGAAGTAAGATACAGTTTTTCCAGTACTAGTAGTTACTGTTTTCATAGCTTGTTAAATACTTACCTTCTAATAGTAATAGAAGGAATGGTTGGTGTAAAACTTAAACTATCTAAACTTTCAAGTTTCTCTCTTAAATGTTGAATATCATGACTGGTTAAAGTGATTCTATCTTTTTGATTGGTTTTTGTATCATACACTAGCAAGTATTTTTCATTGAATGAATGATAATCTCCATAGAATACAAAACCTAACACAAATTTTTCATAACTAGAAATGTTAATCCTTTCGTAGTTTAGTTTGTTGAATATTTTTGATTTTAGTTGCAATGTATCTTGTGTGATATTGTAATCTAAAACTGGAAAGTTTTTATCTATGACAATCAGAGTTTTATCTACAACAAATATGAATGGTTGAGTAAGTTTTTTGATGTTTTGTAAAAGATTAAAAGCAAAACTATTGTATTTAACATCAAAAGTCATTTCTTTGTTTGGAAGATTATCATTAAATGCTTGAAGAAGTTTCTGTTGCAAATCAAAATTCTTGGAAATATCAATTTGCTTTGTTGCTCCGGTATGAGATACAATAGTCAATTGTTTAAAGTCATCAACAACTACTACATACTTTGATAAAGGTAAGAGTAGAGTTTCTTTTTCAAGTAAATTAGTTTTTCTGTTTTCAATAGTGATTTCAACTTGTAAGATAGATTGCCGTTGTAAAACTAGTCTATCTTTTATCTTACATTGTTTATTGAAAAACCAGTAATTTCCATTTATGTCTTGTAAAAGTTGAAATCTATCATCTTCATATAGACTATATTCAAATGAAATATGTTGTAGATCTATATCATCAAAACTTTCATTGATATGTAAAGCAGATTTGAGATAGTAGTAAATGTCAAACAAGTGCCATATATTGCATTCTTTGTAAGGTGGAATTATAGACCACGGAAGTTTTTGTATACTACTGAAATCCGGCATATGAATACCAAGCTCATCATATACTAATGTTGCATAATCTGATAATTGTTGTTTATCTGCATCATAAAGATACAATGATTGAGAGAATAAGTCACATAACAGATAGTAATTGATATCTTTTTCAAGTGGTAAAGAAAGTTTGCTTAATGACACTGTTTCACATTCAAATTCATCATCAGTAAATCTAAAAAACAAGAATGGTGTTTTTGATGCTATTACTCCATATCTAGTAGAGTCAGGAAGTATATGATTATTGCTTTTAACTACATCTACAAACATTCCTATATCGTAAAAACTTTTTCTAAGTATCATATAACAAACTCAACCCCTGCAATGTTTGTTTTGTTTTTGTTAGGTAAAGGAAAGTCTAAAAGGTTGATACCATATAGCATTCTGAATTGATCAAAAGATAATACAATCTCATAGTAGTTGTTAAGAAGTAAAGTGATTGTTTGTTTTTTAACATTTACTCGCAGTATTTTCAAATTAGACTTTTCATTCTTTGGAGAAAAACGTTTACAAAATTCCTCTAGCTGGTTGTAAGAGTACATTTTCCAATTTACCTCTCAATAACAATAAAATAACAGAATCAAGATTTGTTGCTAGTTGAATCATTAACAAACTAGTAAAAACAGATTGAATTGATGAGTTAACATACTCTTGCATAAACTCATAAGGATAAGTAGTGAAAACTGGTTCATTGATGAATTTAACATTTTCATCATCATAAACTTGATTAACATATATGAATTTGTTATCTACACCAGTTAAAATAAAGAAATTGTCTGTGATATTTGATTTAGTTTTCTCATCAATGTAGATATGCAGTACTTCATCGGGAAATTCAAAATGTTTTAGTGGAGAAGTGTTAAATGCAAAATCCTCTCTTACATCAGTAACATCTTTTTCTTTTGCAAAAGAAATCTCATGCAGTTTAGGATAATCCCTATTAGCTACATAGATTCCAAAGTCATATAGCAATAATAGTAAATGATTATCTAAACTGTAAGTAATCGTAGTATCTTTATACTCAACTTGCAAAGTATTAGAGTCTACCCATACAAGGCCAGGTAATCCTTGATTGCTATCTATTATAACTTTAGGTGGTTTAAGTTGATTGATATGTGTTTGTATAATGATTCCAAAATGTTTAGCAAAATCATCAAATGAATATGTCTTATCTTCTAGTTTGAGAGTATGATTAGTGAGGTTTATTTCTTGTATGAGTCTATTACACGAGCTAAACAAATCACACACTTCTTTTGGACTCAGCAAATTTGTAATACCTAAGTCTGTGTGTATATCTATAAACTTAACTCCAAAATCATTTTCCAAATAAGTTTGTGGAATAATAACTTCAACCGTACTTTTAGAAAATTGATTACTTTCCTCAAATACGAGTTGCAAATAATCATCTTTACAATTCAAATTGCAATGAAATAATACTTCAAACTCATGTTTAGAAATGTATTTGCAATTATCTACTTTAGGAGGATAATCTAGGTGAATTAATCTTTTAAACTCATCATTCACATATAGTCTTGTAAGTTTGGGATATCTAGCATCAATAAGAATGTGTTTGTTTAGATTAGTGGATACTATATTCTTCCAGTTTTGAAAAAGATATTCTCGTAAAGTCATAGCACAACTCCTGTCTCGGTTGTAAACAATTCTTTCTTGATTTTGACTTTGATATTAGGAGACTTCTTTGATACTAATTCAACATATTTATCTTCAACAGATTTCAGATACCAAAAATCATCTTCATAATCAACTAATTCAACTTGTCTGAAAAATGGAATTTCTTTAACATTAGTATTCAATTTGATTTGCAATCCTTGTATATCTACATATTGCACTTGTTGATTGTTAATATAGACTTTATCATCATCAACAAACAATTTATCAATTTGCAATTGCTCATAAACATATCTAGCAAAATGTAGCGGATAAAGGAAAACTTGTCTTTTATCAGAAATTCTACAACCAAACCATTTTTCAATGCTAGGAATATCAGTTTTGAGTTTGATTCCGTTACAATCTAGCTCAAAAAACTTTCCAACTGATAGTATCTTGAAACCATACCATTCTACAAATTCATTTATGTTAGCAAAATCTTGAAAGTTATATTCTAGAGGTTTTAACAGTATGTATGTACTAGGAATCAAAAACAGTTGAAAAATGTAATCAAATGGAATCCACACATTACTTGCTAAACAAGATTCCTCTATCAGATTTATCTCTTGTACTTTAGATTTTGCAATATTGATGAATGTAAGTATATCACAGATGAAAGTCTTACTCTTTTTGAAATTCGGTATATGTTGAGAGAAAAGGTTGATTTTGAGATTATTTGTTATCCAATCTATTGAAAATACTTCGGAAGTACCAGTTTGTTTATCAACATATACTAGTCCTTCATCAGTCAATTGCAAATAGAAAGATAGTCTAGGATTTTCAATTGAGTAGAGATTTAACACATTCTCGAGATACATTTGTCTTAAATCTTTGATATCTTTTACATCTTCTACAATCTCAATTCCGGTATGTTTGATAAACTCATCAAGAGATATGAAGTTATTGTCTAAGAAATAGACTCTTTTTTGAGCAAGATTAATTTCATGTACATTAGTATAAACTCTTTTAACGCCAGGTATTTCAATTGTTTTATAAAGTGGAGAGTAATACAATTGAGCTTCTGCTACTGTTAATTGCATGTTTGATTATAGCACCTCAAATATCAGTAGTAAGAAATCTTCATAACTCCAACTTTTGCTACCGATAGTAACAATTCTATTCTCATCATCAATCATAACAGTTTCATTATTGGGATTGAGAATTTCAGACATATCTTTTATAAGTTGTTTTATTTGAGCACCTGTTACAAATGGAAGACTCATATCTAAGTAATATAGCTGTTGAGAAATTACAAATTCATTACTTCCAACTTCATTAGTAACTCTATACACATCAACTTTATCATTGAATTGTTTAAGTAATGCATGAGTTTTGTCCATGAAGATTTGTCCTCTTTTTTCATTATTAGTCTATTGATGTTAATGTGTAGTAAGAAATTGTTGGGAAACGTCTTAGAATAGATTTGTTTACTACATCAGCATTAACGTCTTCTGGTTTATCCTTCCAAGCAATAAAAATTGTATTTCTTTCTGGAATTTTGCATAAACTGTTTATAATAGCTAATGCATATTCTGGTTTGTTTGATGTGATTTTTTGCATGTTATTTACACTAGGATCTTTATTGACTTGAAGTATTAGAAGATTTAGTCTTTTTGCGAGAAACGGTTTGACTATCTCATTTGCAAAATCACTTGCTTTATTGCATACTAAATGATTCCATATACCATGATGTACATAATCACTGTATTTGTAAGTTGTGATTAGTTTGATTAGTATTTCTTTCAACTTCTTTCTATCAAACCAGATTTCATCTACATGATAGTATTTGTTTGCAAGTTTATCTTTTACAAACGCCGTTGTTAAATATCTTTCTATTTCATCAGGAAATTCTTTTACTTCCAAATCTTGTAGATAAAAACTTCCTTTTTCATCAACTTGAAGGTAATGTAGTTTGAAAACTTGATTATCTATTTTGATAGTATCAACATCAGCAAATTCAAATTCTTCAATCTTTCTGTTATCATCTAGTATTATGAAAGGTTTTTCGTTGTTGATGAGTACAAGAAAACCTATCTGACCAAAATATCTAAACACTCGTATACTGCAAATACTATTACCGAGTACATTGTTATTGTCTAAGATTACATAATACTTTCCAATTTTTTGCACTCTGTTACCAACATGATCGAAGAAAACAAGTTGGTTGTAATGATATACCAATCTGTATTTGAGATAGTTATTAAACTCTTCGAGTAAATCATCAACTAATTTCTCAACTATAGACTTATTGACTAAACTTTCATAGGGTTTGATGTTTAAAATAGAATCAAGATCATATTTCAATCTTCTATGAAAGAATTTGCGAATTTGAAAAAGTTTTTCAGATAGGTGATATGGAATACCTACTTGCAAAATCAGTTTATGCAAAGTATCAATGAAGATGTGTAAAGAATATTCATCAACCACATACAGATTGTTATAGACTTTATCAAAAAGATTGTATTGTTGGAATAACCACTTACCAACAATTTGTTTTGTATCTTCATCTGAGTTGGGTAGATAATATTTAGCAATCAAATAGAGAATGACAACTTGAATGTCTAGTGGATAAGTATCTAATATCTCCAAGATTTTTAAGATATTCATATGCTACTAACTCCTTCTGATTTCAAAAGTCTGGTTTTTGTATACAGTTATTTTGAAATCTGGTGATGTTAATTCTACAAACTCATTCAATTTGCCATTAGCTAGAAGTGGCAATTTGTATTCTAGATTAGATATCTTTATGCCGATTGTAATATCAAATAGTAGTTTATCATCAACTTCAATGTTATAATCTACACATGCTTTCTTTATCAGGAATCGATATAGATAATCAGATCCTGTAGTTGAAGATGTTGTTGTGAGTTTATTAAATTGAATATTTGAAAAATCTATTACACTCGAGCTATTAGTCCATTCTACTAAAATTCTTTCAATACTCCAATAGAATTTGATATGCTCTAAAATCTTTTGCGGTTGTAATAGATCATCAACAGTTTGTATAGCTGGTTCTTTTCTGTCCAATGATACTAGAGGAAATAGACTAACAACTTTGTTTTTCAATTTGTTGTAAATAGCATTTACTCGAGTATAGAAATCTTGACTTACTTCTTCAAATTTGTATCCTAGTTTTTCTAATTGAATTTTGAAAGAATTAACATCACACTCTGTTTTGAATGATGGTGGCATCAAAATATACTCAAAAAACCAATACTTTGCTATCTTATTTCGAATGTGTTTAGGAATAAAAGACCATGCAGGATTTGTTATTACTTTCACTCCATTGTAACAGATGTAGATTTTCGGTGGTGGGAGTCTTAATTCTGCTAATATAACTTTTGCATCTAACATGTTATAATCTCCTGTAACTTATCTGCATAAACTTTGATAAAATTGACATAGAAGTTAAATGCAAAACTATCAACAATTTCATGATTGAATACAGATAATTGCAATGGTTCTAATACCCAGATGAGTACTATGCTTGATAGAATTTGATATACTATCTCATGCGGAAAGATTGCATACTTAACTACAAGATTAATGTTGTTGTGTATGGTTTTCAAAATGTTAAAAACTCTTTTCCTAACAATATCAAACAATTCAGAAGAAATTGTAGCCCAAAGTTTAGATAGCTGTTGTGAGAAATACTCTTTACCAATTGTATAAACATCAAGATTTTCTAGCGATTTGTCAAATGCTTTTAAATCAATCCACATTTTTTTGAATATATCATCTTGATTTTGCATAATAGAGTCTAATAACTGATGAAAGATATCTAAAATTCTGTTGTAAAATCCTTCAATCTTACCACATACAATAAGAGATATGCTTTCTGGAATTAAACAAGTCTCGAGTAATACTTTTTCCAATTCCTTTTTAAGAATGTCAACTAATGTGATTCTATAGTATGTAATGTTGTTATGTTTACATTCACCGAGTATGTTTTGATTGTCTTCCTCACTCATTAAGGATATGAGATAGTCAAACATTCTTTCTTGAATTTCAGTGAGTTTGTTAACAAAATACTTCAATACATCATTATAAAAGACTTGTATATGAGATCTGAAGTAATCTTCTACAAATCGATTATCAAGAATCTGTATGATATGTCTATTAATACCTTTGTTGTTTGAATTGACTATTTTGATTTTATCTTTAAGATAGTCATTTACAAGCGTGGTGTGGAATAATCTATCATGCAAATCTAAAACATAGTAAACTAGACCAAAAGTATATTGAGATTTACTAGTTTCTTTAATGAGTTTAAGAAAGGTTGCAAATGTAATATCAACTTCAGAGATAATCTTATCTAGAATCTTGTTTAAATCAAATTGTTTGATAAATTGTACTATTTGCAAATCTATAGTGTAAACAGAATTTGCAATTATCTGATTTTCAATTGTTTTTTGAATGATTTCTTTTGATAGTAATTGTTTACTACATGCTTTTCTTGTATGATTACTTAAACAATCAATACACATCAGTTGTATGAAATAGTTTGTAAGTCTTGAATCTTTTACATCAGCAGATTGATTTTTGCTTTGAATCTTTTCCAGTATAGATAATCTTTTATGCAAGAGAGAAACTGCAAAGTCTAGATTGATTTCAAATTCTGAGTAAGACTTGTTAGTCCATATATCGTGTAGAAATTTAACTAAATCTTTTCTCAAATAAGTATAGAATCTCATAAAAGCAGGTTTTGTGTATCTGAGTACTAGCGGGTAAAAGATTTCTTCAACTTTCTTTTCAACTAAGATTTTCCATTTGGTATTTAGAATCTCATCTATGTAAGTTGATAAAATGTATCGTATCATATCTTTCGGAGGAATATTCTTTTGTTTGAAAATCTTAAACACTGACTTCAAACGAATTTTATGACTCGGTGTTGTAATAGCATTAACAAATTCATCATATGTAGACAAATCTTCTGATAAAGTAAAATCTGTTTGTAATACTAATTTTGGTATATCATCATCCGGAGCAATTGTGTAAAGAAATTGGATAGTTAAACTCATTGACTCTTTTTGCAAAATATCATCAATCTGATTCTTTAAATATGCTTTGAGATATTTGATTTTTTGAATTACATCTAGAGTAAGTTTGTATGTAGCTTCTTGCAAAATTGAATCTATAGTCTCATTGTAATTGAATCTTGGATTGTTTTCCATATGCTTATCTGAATAGTAATCCTTGGTATGTTGTCTTTGATGATAGAATTCTGTAAGTATCATTG
>Ga0256836_1000861_pt1 | contig 14867 bp, 11 predicted proteins | sample 4561380metaG_FD_185974 | JGI IMG/M metagenome (GOLD analysis project Ga0256836, IMG submission 185974) | Hydrothermal vent microbial communities from Guaymas Basin, Mexico - 4561-380 | ecosystem: Environmental > Aquatic > Marine > Hydrothermal vents | place: Mexico: Guaymas Basin | collected...
GTTAGAAGTCATAGCTATTTAGGAAACCTTTCACCTTCTAAATTTGAAAAAAATAATGTGGTGTTACAACTGGAAACAGCTGCTTAGAAATGTATTATAAAGAGTATGAATTTAAGTTACCACTCCAAAGTGAAGTTAGTGTTTTTACATACTGGTAAAGATTTACTTGTTTTTATCTCTACAGATTTACAACTCTCAGCTAAAGAGATCTTAGCAACTTATAAAAAACGGTGGAATATTGAACAAGGCTATAAAGATTTACGAAATCTCTTTGGTTTAGGTAAAGAAGAAAACAGAATTTATGAAGCACTCATTGCAAAGATTACACTTTCAATGTTTGCATATAACATTGTAAGCTATATTAATCGCATAAAACATGAACCTCAAACACTAGGAGAACTTTTTAGAGATTTAGAGTGTGAACTTGAATCACTGGCAATATCGATGCAACTTTTTATAAAAATACTCACAAAAATCTCTGAAATTCAAAATGTTGTCAAGGAGAATAAAAACTTTCTACAGATTATCGCTGTTCTCAGTGCTTATACTCAAAAAGAGTTGGGTTTTATGTGCGAAAGTTGAGTTAATTATTAAATTACAAACTTTGCTATAACTCCAAGATGATCAGAATAGCCTTTACCTTTGTGAACTCTAGGTTTTTTTCTACTTGTCTGCCATCTATAGATACTTTTTCCTTTAAAAACATAGGGTTGATTAAAACTAGCTATCGAGTGATGTTCATAGTGCATTCCTCTTTTATCTAAGAGTGAGTTAGAGATAAGGATGTTATCAAGTGCTTCTCTCTTTCTTCGAAATATATATGTCCATCTGTCTGCTATTGATGTATCATACCAGAGGTTATAAAACTCATAATCACCCAGTTTAGTATAGTAGGCACTCTTTTTATGCTCTTTAGTTCCAAGTATATCGTTTATACCTGTCACACCATTGGTGTCATTATGTCTCCGTTGGCGTTTAAAAATAATGTTCTCTTCATAGTGAGAGTTAAAGTCCCCGAGGAGGATTATATTTTTATCTTTTCCTAACTCTTTGACTCTTTTTATCAGTTTTTTAGCGGAGAGTATTCGCATACTCTCTGGTCCTGATTTTGCTTTCCAGTGGTTGACTAAAACAAAAAACTCTTCTCCGTTGATTTTAAACTTAGCTTCTAAAATATTTCTATATTTATAAGAGGATTGTACAGCGATTTCATGGGTATAGATAAAAGGAATTTTACTGAGCATTGCTACTTTTATAGTAGTGTGTTTATAGTTGGCTATTTTAAAGTAGGGGTAGTATAAACCTTGTCGCTTGAGAGTAAAGCGTAAATCTTTAAGAGCTTGAAGTGACTCTATCTCTTGAAGTCCTATGATGTCTGCATCTATATCTTTAATAACTCTTGCGATATTATGCAGTTTGATTTTGTAGTTTTTTTGGTTCCATTTTGATTTTGTATTTGGAATGTACTCAGTATATTCGTGTCCGCTTTTTTGCAAGTCAAAAAGGTTTTCAACATTGTAAGTTGCTATTTTCAAAGTTGTTGCTCCTAAAAGTTGTGAGAGTAAAAGGAAGAAAATAGCAATATATTTCACTATTTTATGCCGTTTAAACGTAGAAGTTGGTCTGTGTTAGCATCTCTTTGCATCAACTCTTTAAAAAGAGTACCCATACTTTTTGCACCACCTCCTTTAAGAACTATATCAAGATAGCGTTTAGCAGTGGATGATTCAAAAACTCCCTCATCTATCACTGCATAAAAAGTATCAGCACTGAGAACTTCTGCCCATTTATAACTATAGTATCCAGCAGCATACCCTCCAGCAAAGATATGTGCAAAGCCATTTTGAAACTTGTTATAAGATGGTGTTTTTATGAGTGAAGAGTTCTTTCTTATAGCATCTAAGATATTTTGTACCTCTTCTTGAGTATAAACGCCATTGTGTACTTGCATATCAAAGAGTGAGAACTCTAACTGGCGGAGCATTCCCATAGCTGAGAGAAAGTTTTTACTCTTTACAAGCTTCTCTATCATAGTATCTGGAAGAATTTCTCCTGTTTTATGGTGTGAAGCAAACATTTTCAGAACTTCCGGCTCATAGGCAAAGTTCTCTAAAAATTGCGATGGAAATTCAACTGCATCCCACTCAACACCATTGACACCACTCACTTCGTTCTCATTTACAGCTGAAAGTATATGATGGATAGTATGTCCCATCTCATGGAAAAGTGTTACAACATCATCATGACGAAGGAGTGATGGATTCGTTTCACTTGATGGTGGAAAGTTACAAACAACAAAGGCAGAAGCGAGTTGTTCCTCTCCTGTCTCATCTCTATGGTGACTCTGCCAGTTATGCATCCAAGCACCACCTCGTTTAGACTCTCTTGCTTCAAGGTCGAAAAGAACTCTAGCTCTAAGCTCATCTTGCTCATAAACATCATAAGCAAAAGCTTTTTCATCCCAGAGTACTTCATCTACTTTTACAAAGCGAATATCGAAGAGCTTTTCTAAAAATGTAAACATTCTATTGACAACACTTCTCTGCTCAAAGTAGGGTCTATACTCCTCTTCATCTATCTCATACTGTGCTTTTTTAAGTATCTCTCCATAAAACGCTGTATCAAAACTTCTCAGAGGTTGGGGTGCTATAGCTTGGAGCTCTCTCAGCTCTTTTTGTGCTTGTGTCTGTGAATTCTTGAGTAGGTTTTCTAAGAAGCTTATAACACTACCTTCATCTTCAGCCATTTTAGATGAGAGTGAATACTCTACATAGTTCTTATATCCTAAGAGTTTACTCATCTCATCTTTAAGTGCTAAAATCTCTTCGATAATTGCTCCATTCTCAGGAGCACGAGTTGTGTATGCTTTGTAGAGTATCTCACGAATCTCTGCATTTTTCCCATAGGTCATATAGGCTATGTATGAGGGCATCTGCAGTGTGAATTTATAAGATATATTTCCTTTCTCATCTTCCTGTTTTGCACTCTCTATCTCACTCTCAGGAAGCCCCTCAATGTCTGTTTCATTCGTGATAATATACTCAAAATCATTTGTAGCATTTAAGAGGTTTTGAGAGAAGTTGTTTGAGAGTTCACTTAGGCGAATGTTAATCTCCTCAAGTCTCTTTTTAGTTGTATCATCAAGATGTGCACCACTCTGCTCAAAATGCTCTATGTTCAGTTCAAGAACTCTGAGTTGTTCGAAGTTTAGAGACTCTTTCTCATTCTCAAGTATTGCTTTATATACTCTGTATATCTCTATGTTTTGAGAGAGTTTTGTAGAGTACTCTGTTATGATAGGCAGAGACTCAGTGTAGACGGCTTGTGTTGCCTCTGAGTTGTTTACAGCGTTTAGGTGTGAGAGTGGGGTGAAAAACTGTTCTAGCTTCTCTTCCATCATCTGCATAGGTTTGACAAAAGAGCTGTAACTCTTTGTATCTTGGGCTAGTAGGCTTGTAACCTTCGCACTATTATTTTCTAATATACTTTTTAATGTATCTATAAAGTTCTCTAAATCACACTCAAATTTTAAAAATTTACTCACTATTAATCCTCTTCATCTCGTTTTTGTTCTATTGCTCCATACTCATTGATAAGAATATCATCATATTTGTTGGAGTATTTTATAAGTCTCTCTATGGCAGTTTTTCCCTCGTTAAAAGTAAGGGAGGAGTCTACTATTAGGTAAGAGAGGTAGATACTATTTTCACTTATGGAAAACTGTAGGTAGGAGAGTTTATCATTCTCCTCTAGCATGTAGTCATAGATTTTATCTATATTTTTACTTGGAATTGCACAGAGTTTTGTATCGCCAATGATGATACCATTATCATAGTAGTTTATATCTATACGAGCACTCCCCTCATCCATACGCCAAGAGGCTTGAGAACGCCTTGCTAGTGTGACATTTATATCTAAGTCACTGAGTATCTCCTCCATCAGTTTTGTAGGTCCTGTTGGATTATATCCTTTTCTTCTAAGTCTAGCAGTCTCTAACTTTACACCACACTCAGGGCAGTAGTCATTAGAGATAGTTTGCTCCTCTATAAGGTTTTTACAAGAGGGACACTTGATAATAGCTTCACTTTTTTGTGCTTTAAACGCTGTAAGTGCTTCTTGAAGGTAGAAGTAGGGAAGGGCAAAGCCTAGGTTATTGGCATTTTGGATGATAAAGGTATTTACTCCGGTTACTTCTCCCTTGGCATTTAGTAGAGGGCCACCACTATTTCCAGGGTTAATAGCTGCATCTATCTGGATGTACTCTAAATCTCCCTGGAGTCTTGATGCCCGTGAGACTATTCCCTCTGTGGCAGTATAGTTTAAACCATAAGGATGCCCGATAGCAATAGTACTATCACCATCTTCTACATTTTGTGTCGCAAGTATAAGTGGTGTTTGAGGTCTCTGGGCCTCATAGTGGATAAATGCCAGATCAAAGTATGGATCATCATAAAGTACTTTTGAGATAGTACGTTTAAGTGTTTTTGAGCTTACGACTACCTCCTTAAGTCCACCTACTACATGTGAGTTTGTGATGATGAGGTTATCTATGATAAAGCCTGTTCCCGTACCATAGGGAGTCATAATCTGCATGATGTTTTCTATATACCGTTCTAGGATTAGTTGTGTATTCATCTTTTATAGCTCCTCAAAGTCTAAGTTTTTAAGCATAGTATAGTAACTGTAGTTAAATGCTTCGAGTGAGTCAAAGTTTAAATCATCACTAAAAATAGCAAGAGATTTATACTTATCCTGAGCTTTCTCTGTGATGCTTTTAAGTCGGTTTATAATTGCTTTTTTGTTAAGTGTTTCTGTTTTTGTATCATAGAGTACCGAACACTCAAGAGTCTCTATAAAATGTGCATTTTGAATTGAGACTAACATATGAAAGAGCTCTTTTAAAACGCTATTCATTCCATAGTTGTAGAGAGAGTGAAATGCTATATAGCTGTAGATAGTAGGGATAACTTGTGGATAACGGTTGTTTTTATACCATCTTATTTTAGAGAGAGACTCATTTATAAAGGTGACTATGTCATCATAAGGAGATTTTTCAATAGGATTAAAAGTATATTTGGCTTCATAGAAATTTTCACTAAACTCATCAAACTCTAACTCTTTAAGTTTAATAAGATACTTTCTTAACTCCTCGTTTTTAGCCTCTATTGTTCCATTTTCATTGCTAAAGTACTCTTGTACTTTTTTTGAAAGCTGTTGATAAATTTTAAATTTTGGTACTAAAAGGTAGTCTATTTTAAAGAGAATGTTAAGGTAGAGAAAGGATTGCATTCCTGAGTTGTCATTTGAGGGAAGTGTGAGTAGTTTTGCCTCTAACTCCTCTATCCACTTTTGCATAAATGTATACTTCATTTTGAGCTCAGCTTCAGGTAGTGGTTTTAAGTGTGTAGTCTCTTGAAGTGTTATATCTGAAAACTCACTCTGTATGTGCTCTTTATCAAAGTCTGCATTAAGTGCAAGTTCCCGTAGTGGAAAGAAAATCTTTTGTGGTGAGAGAGTGATGTTGTCTTGATAGAGTTTTATTTTTATATACTCTTTATCACTAAAGTAGTTTGCATAAGTGAGTTGATAGTTTCTTTCTAAAATATAGCGTTTTAGTGCTACAGAAGCATCACTTGATTTGACTATAGAAGCCTCTGCATAGAGGGATTCATTGGTAATAGTTCCCTCTATTTTTGCACACCCTTGGAAGATGCTAAAGAGAAGTTTTTTATCTTCATACTTCATTGTAATGTTCTCATTTGGGGTATCTTCATTATAGTTGATGAGTGATTCAAAGAAGTATGCATAAGCATCTAATATCTCTTTTTTTTCAAATGCTTCATACGATTTGTTAAAAAGCTCTTCTTCTTTAGGTGATATCTGTGCATGGATACCACGACCAAAATGGATGTTACAGGTTGACTCTGTTGTCTGAAAAAAATCTAGCCAGCTCATGGACTCACTTTATAAAAAATTATTTGTTTAAATTAGTAAAAGTATTATAGTAAAAGAGTCTTAAAAAAATAAGACTTCTATTTGAGTAAAAAATAGATAAGTGTAAAGTTTATAAATGTCATAAGCATAAAAGCCCGTTTATAAAAGACTAAGGGTGATTTTTCTATTAATGGCGCATCTTTTACAAAGTATGGTTTTACTTTTTCTGGATTTTTCATCTCATAGTTCATCTCTGAGTAGTGAGAATATCGCTGTTTTTTGTCGATAGCTATTGAGCGAAGGATAATACTATTAAGCCAATTTGGAATATTTTTATTGTAATGACTTGGTGGTTTTGCTTCTTTAAAAGTAGGGTTTTGAAAAGGTTCAATCTCTCCATATGGATACTTTCCTGTGAGTGCTAGATAGAGGGTTACTCCTATAGAATAAACCTCAGTTGTTTCACTAATAGCCTCTCCTAAAAAGCGCTCAGGAGAGAGAAAACTCGGTGTTCCTGCTTTTGAGTCATCTGAAAATATCTCGGTAATACTTCCAAAGTCGATGATTTTAAACTCCAAGTTCTCTTCATCATCTTTTGCAATCATTACATTTTGCGGTTTGATATCCCCGTGAACTAAATCATACTTCACTAAAAACTGTGACATTTTCAAAAGTGTTAAACCAAGCTCTATACTATCATCTATTGTGAGCTGTTTATGTGTGAGGTAGTTATCTAAATCCTCACCATTAAAGAGTTGCATGACATAGTAACGGGCTGTTCTATTCTTGGGGATAACTGCTTTTGGGAAGAAGTCTGCTTTGAGTCGTTTCGCATTCCATGCCTCTTTTACAAAAAGATCAAGAATGATTTCATCCTCTATGGCTTCTTGTGGTGCAAACTTTAAAACATAATCTTTTGTTTTTTTATGAACAAGCCATGTTCTCTCATTTTGAATGAGTGACTTTGTTAGAGTATATCCATCGATAACTTGTTCCACTTTAAGACTCTTAGGAATATCTAACTTCTGTTGTTTGAGTGTTTCTCTCTCATCCGCTTTGAGTATATTAATAACAAGGGCTGTTGTATCGTCTGGAAGGTTGTCCTTTTCTAATTTACTCGCTTTTTTTACTAATGCATGTGCTCCAAGGTTTATACCGTGAAGTAATTGTTCAGAATTTAAAGTATTATAGAGTCCATCACTACAGAGGAGAATTTGATCATTTTTTTCGATGAGGTTTTCAAAATAGTAAGGATCAACTGTTGTATCTATTCCTATGGCTTGAGTGAGTACATTTTCATACCCCTCTTCATCCATTGCATGATCAAAGGAGAGTTGATTGAGTTGCTTATCACGGCAGAGATAGACACGACTATCTCCAACATTTGCACCATAAAGTCTATTTCCATGAATAACGACTATGGTAAGGGTAGTGACAAGTTCTGGTGCTTCATAATCTATCATAGACTCTTGGTAAAGGATAGAGTTTATAGACTCAATAAAGGTCTTTATAGACTTCTCAATACTCCATGTTTTAGGACGAATTTTAAAGTTGTTCATAAGATGGTTTGTTGTGCGTTTAGCAGCTTCAGCACCTTCAACGGCACTTCCAACTCCATCACAAACAACAGCGATAGTTAAATCGCCAATACTTCGAACATCATAGAAGTCATCACCTGTTAGTTCTTTACGTTTAGCAAGAGAGAAGCCGGAGTATTTTATGTTTGATGATGCCATGAGAAGCCTTTAGATTATATGTGATAGATGATAACATAAAAGAGCAGAAATAAGAGAGAGAAAATGATTAATAGATAGGCAGAAAGAAGGAGATCTTCTGCCTATGATTTAGAAAGTAAATCGTGAAATTTGTAACTATAAGAAGAGCAGTTGATTAAAATTTATAATCTAACTGTGCCCATAATTTACCGTTGTCTAGTCCATGAGTACCTGCAGCATCTCCACCCATAAAGTAAGCAGCTTTAAGAAGACCATTGAGACCTTTTACTCCTGGAATTTTATTTGCATATACAGCATCGATTTCAGAACCTAAGTCAGAGTTTGCACCAGTTTCAGCATCAAATTTATGGAACCACACAAGTGCTTTTCCAAAACCTTTTGTTTTGTATCCAGCTTTAACACTCATATCTTTAAGACCATTTTTATTGCCACCAGCACCTTTTGTTTGTCCTAAAAATTCATCTGCAAAACCTTGGAATTTATGAAGTGTTGCAAGAGGTGTTGAAAATCCATCAGCATCAGTAGCATTAGCAGCTTTGCCAAGAACTTCATATTCTGCACCAACAATAATACCACTCATATTTGCACCAACTGCGATGTCATAGTAAGATGCATCTATAGAGTTTGTTACATCTCCTGAACCATACTGCATAGTATTGTCAGCTTGCATTGCATAAGAGAGTGCATAGTTAAGTTTAATATCTCCAACAGGTGCTTTACCAGTTACTCTAAGACCATAAGTGTCATGAATATTTGCTAGCATATATGAGAACCCTGAAACAACAATAGCGTCATTTACTTTATAGTTAACATTTAGAAGAACAGAAGCTGTATCGGCTGTAGGACCTGCTGAAACTCCTTGAAAACCGTAAACATATGAACCTAAAACTGTTAAACCTTCAAGTGATTTATTTATCACTGTAACAGTATCATAAGCTCTCTCCATTTGTCTCCAACCAACAGTACCTATAAAACGTTGATCATCAAGATTTACATGAGAACGTCCAGCTAGAAGTGTCGTATCAGCTACCGTATATGATAAGTATGCTTCACTAAGCATAGCTTGTTGTGGATCTAAAATAAGTTCGTACTCATTCCCTTGTCCAGCACCATCTTTATAGTTTGTATAACCAAAGTTATTTACTGTTGTTACTCCGATTTTTGCATTTAGTCCATCAACTTCAGCAAGAGAGTCTGTAGCGATAGCTAAACGAGTACGAGCAGTAAAAGCACTAGCTCCATCAGCTCCATTTTCTTTATTCGCATATTCAAATCGTGGACGAATTTCTCCACTAAATTTTGCATTATTAAAGATATTTAAACCATCTTCACTAGCAGTTGCTACATTGGCAGTACCTATAATAGCTGTAAGTGCTACAGCTGACATTAAAGTTTTTTTCATTTTCATTCCTTAGAGTAGTATTTACCGTTTTAACCAGTTATATGATTAAAAAACAATCACAAGTTGATATTGATTTTAAATCATGAATAAATTGTACTAAAATGTGAGGATAAATTTCTTAATCTATATCAAGAATTTTTTTATAAAAGTGTTAAAATTAAAGAAAAATTAAATCTTGCCACCGGCAGCAACTCCCCATGTAGTTCTCCATCTAGTTTTTACAAAAGAGATACCTGCTATAGCTACTAAAACAACTGCTGCAAAGATTAAGAAACCTTCAGTGTATCCACCAAATGTACCTTTAGACCAACCAAGAGTTTTAATTAAAGCCGTTCCACCAAGACCACCAGCACAACCAACTAAACCAGTCATGATTCCGATATCTTTACCAAAACGCTGTGGTACTAGTTGGAAAACTGCTCCATTTGCCATACCAAGGTTAGCCATGATAAGGAACAGTACAAAGATCGCTAGATAAAATGGTAACTCAACTAAAGCTGTAAGTGTTACAAGTCCTGTAACCATACCATAAAAGAAGTATAATGATTTTACTCCACCAACTTTATCTGCAGTATTTCCACCGATTGGACGAAGAACTGCACCGGCAAAGATACAGAGAGCACCAAAGTATCCAGCAATTACTTTTACATTTGTTTCATCAAACATCTCAATACCAAAAGCTGACATATCAGCTTGGTAAGTGTTCATAAGATAAACTTTCATATATCCTGCAAAACCAACGAAACCACCAAAAGAGATAGCATAGAAAAGTGAGAACCACCATGTGTCTTTATCACCAAGTAGTTTAATGTAATCTTTAACTTTTTTAGGACGAGCTTTATAGACATCTTCAGGAGCATTTTTTGCTAAAAACATATAAGCGATAAATACTACTATTGCCATTGCTGCACCCACTCCAAATACTGAGTACCAACCAAAGTGTTCAGCAATTTTTGGTGCAAAAAGGAAGTCAATAACAACACCGATATTTCCAGCTCCGGCAATACCTAAAACAACCCCTTGTAGTTTAGGTGGATACCATTGACCCGCTTGTGGTAGTGCAACTGCAAATGCTGCTCCTGCAAATCCAAGGCCAAGTGCTACGATGAGAAGAACTTCGTAAGTAATAGTATCACCCATTAAAAATGCAGTGATTAAAGAGAATATAACTATCATTTGAGAAATAAGTGCTGTTGTTTTAGCTCCAAGTTTATCTACACCAAAACCGAGTACAATTCTTAAAATAGCCCCCGAAAGAATAGGAAGAGAAACAAGTGTAGCAATCTCACTGTCTGTTAATATACGGCCACCTTTCGCAAGTGCATCAGCAATCTCAGATGCTAAGGGCCCTAACATAGTCCACACCATAAAACTCATATCGAAGTATAAAAACGCCATGAACAGTGTTGGTGCATGTCCTTGTCCCTTTAAATCTTTAAATCCTGCCATAAATAATCTCCTAATTAATTGATGTAAGAAGTATAATAGAATAATTGAACATAAATTTAGAAGTTATGATTAAAAAACAATCATGTCTATTGTATAAATAATAATCTTCTTGCTCTATATCAAGTTTTTTTCTTTTCACTAGATTATTTACTTTATATATACTGTAATGATTATTTCAGTTATTACATGGTTTGGGTACTTAAAGAAAAATTGTAACTTGACATATATCAATCAATTGTATAAATTAATACAATAAAATATGACTGAGACTAAAATCTTACAAAAGTTTTATGGAGTATTCCATGATTGAACCTACCGTTGTTAGAGTAGATGCACAGTAAGTACTTTTTTCCAATCTTTGTGTTATCAGCACTCATGTTAGTTTTTGGAGGGTTTTATGTTGGGGGTATATACTGCAGTGAAGGTGAACTTATTAAAATATTGGACAAACTAATTGTCAATGTTTTTGAGTATTAACAGCTTATTGTTTGTATTTAATGAGAAGCTTGATGCATGTATAAGAATTTACTGCTAGAGCTTTAGTTGTCGCTGCTATTGGGTTGTTTTTACTTCCCTTTGTAGTTTATTATATGCAAAATCTAGTTCATACAAGAGAATGAACAGTAGATATGCAATATATTATGACAATAATATAAAGGAAATATAATGAAATTTAATAAATTAGTCACATCAGTTGCAGCATTTGCAGTAGTTAGTTCCGGTCTATTTGCTGGAACTTCAAATATGAATGTTGAAAAAATGTTCGAAAAAGAGTGTCAGGGGTGTCACGGACCAAACCACGAAGGTGGTGTTGGTTCAGATCTCCGTCCAGATAAAATTGCTAAGATAAATGCTTATACACTGTCTGAAGTAATTTTAAACGGTCGTCCTGGTACAGCTATGCCTTCATTCTCTGAAAAGATGAATCAAGCTGATGCACAAAAAATGGTTGATTATCTTCAACATTTTAAAGGCAAAAAAATGGAAGTTCTTAGCCTTGAAAATGTAACAGCAGGATGGAAGAAGCTTAACGATAGAACAGCTCTTCTTAAAAAATACCCACATGCAGTAGATGTAAAACATGTAACTGACATCTGTTTCGTAACAGAACGTGATGCTGAACGTGTTACATTTGTTGATGGTACAAGTGGTAAAATACTTTCCCGTCACCCAGCTGGATTTGCAGTACATGTAACTGTGACAAACAAACGCCAACCACGTTATGCTTACTCTATCTCTCGTTCAGGTTTAGTAACTATGTTTGACCTTGCATCAAAAGGACAACAAAAGATTGCTGAAGTACAAGTTGGTTCAGACTCTCGTGGTCTAGCAGTATCTCCAGATGGTAAATATCTAATGGCAGGAAACTATGTACCAGGTGGAGCTATCCTTATGGATGCAATGACTCTTGAGCCACTGAAAGTTTACCCTACATCAAGTGTAATTGATATGGATGGTAATATTGGTTCTTCTCGTGTAGCTGGTATGTATGATACACCATATGGTCCATATATTGCATTTGCACTTAAAGATGCGGGACATGTATATATAGTAGATTACTCTAAGCCTAATTTTCCAATCGTTGGTGATATTCCAAATATTGGGAAAATTCTTCATGATGGTTTTGAAAATGAAGGGAAAGAGATTGGTCGTTACTTAATGCAAGCATCACAAGGTTCTGATGTTATGGGTGTAGTTGACTTTAAAACTAAATCACTTGTTGCAAAAGTATACACTGGTCCAGGAAGCAAGCCACATCCAGGTCAAGGTTCATCTTGGTACAATGACAGATATGGTCAACTTTATGCTACAAATAGTATGAATGTTGGGGATGTTGTTATTTGGGATAGTGCTTGGGATGTTGTAGCACATGTAAGAACTGCTGGTGGTGGTCTTTTCGTTGGTACAAGTGAACATACTCCATTTGTCTGGTCAGATTGTGTTTTAGGTGGTCCATCTAACTGGAATAAAATCTATCTTATTAATAAACAAACATTAGAAACAGATAGAATTTTAACTGTTGGTACTAAAAAAGGTACTATTACTGATCCTGTAACACATAAAGTACTTTATGACTGGGATGTTCCAACTGTAAAAGACAAAAATGGTAAAGTAGTAGTTCCACGTATTTTACATGCTGAACCTGCAAATCATGGTCACTGGACAATGGTTTCTGAGTGGAATGCTGGTCGTATTGGTATATACGAAGCTAAAACTGGTAACTTTGTTAAATATATTGAAGGTTTAACAACACCAACATTTACTTACTCTATTGAACATAGACAAGGTATACCAGGCGCATAAACCTTTTTATCTCTCCTTTTTGGAGAGATAAACTACCTTTCTCTTGATATAAATCAATCAAAAAAATTCAAACATCATTTCTTCCCTATTTCATGGGCTTTATAAGCTGTAATTCAAGTATACTTTTGCTACAATATAATTTGTATAGAGTATAAGTAAGAGGAGTGAAAATGAAAAAATATCTACTAATTATGTTACTTTTTTCTTCTATGGCTTTTGCACAGAAGCTAGATGGGAAAAAAGTATTTGAGACATACTGCTGGGGATGCCATCATCAAACGGCAATGGCATTTGGTCCCCCTTTTAATGAAATAGCAAAAAAAAGAAATAAGTCAGAGATAATGGCATATATTATCTCCCCTAAATCTATGTATAAAAAGTTTGCTTATAAAAGAAGTGTAATGACACAACTTAATCTCTCTAATGATGAGTTAGATGCTATAGCTGACTATGTACTTGCACAAAAAGGAAAATAATGTTTCGTTTATCTAATTTAATAGCTTCTGTTGTTGAAGATAAAAAAGAGAGAGTATTAAATGGTAGTATTGCTATTTGGAACTTTACAAATCGTTGTAATCTCTCATGTCTTCACTGTTACTCAAAGTCAACTCTCGATGAGGTTGACACACTTACTACTGAGCAGATTAAAAAAACCATTTTAGAGATGAAAGCTAATGGTGTTAAATTTATTATCTTCTCTGGTGGAGAGCCACTTACTCGTAAGGATCTTTTTGAAATTGCAGAGTTTTGCAAAGAAAATGGTATCATTACCTACCTCTCTAGTAATGGACTCTACTTCACAAAATCAAATATCAAGAAAATTACCGATACTTTTAATTATGTAGGTGTAAGTATAGATGGTGATGAAGAGACACATGATTACTTTCGTGGACTTAAAGGTGCTTTTAGAGAGACTCTAAAAGCTGTCCTTTTAGCAAATGAGACAGGTGCAAAAGTAGGTATACGTTTTACTATGACAAAAGATACTATAGGCTCTTTAGAGTATATCTTTGATTTAGTAGAGAAACATAATATTCCTAAAATCTATATTTCTCATCTCGTTTACTCTGGTAGAGGGCTTGATAACTTAAAAATGGATTTAAGTAAAGAGCAGAGAAGAGAAGCTGTAGCATTTATTTTAAATAAAGCATTTGAGTATTATGAAACTGGTCGTGATATAGAGATTGTGACTGGGAACATGGAGATGGATGCAGTAATGTTCTTAAATAAATTTAGCACAAAGTATCCAGAACTTAAAGAGAAAATGAGAGAGAGACTTGTCAAATGGGGTGGAAACTCCGCAGGGCGAAAACTACTCAACATTAACTCCGAGGGAGATGTTCGACCTGATCCATTTTTCCCTCTTATTGTTGGAAATATTATTAATCAAAACTTTGGTGATATTTGGCAAGAGGGGAAACTCTTAGATGCACTGCGTATACATCCAAGAAAGCAGATAAGTGGTATTTGTAGTGAGTGTAAACAGATAGATATCTGTAATGGTGGAAGCCGTGCAAGAGCGTATGCAATCAGTGGTGATTTATGGGCGCAAGACCCCTCATGTTACTTAACTAAAGAAGAAAGAGAGAATAGATAAATGTTTAAGAAAATGATTTTAGTCACTAGCTTAGTGGCATCTTTATATACACATGTGAGTGCAAAAGAGAAGTTCTTTGTGGTCGAGCGAGAGAGTAGTTCTGTAGCTGTTATTGAAGATGGTCTACCAAGAAATCACATGCTTAATATGCATAACATGAACCATGGAGTGATTAAGTTTTATAAGAATGATGGTTACCTTATAAGTCGTGATGGGTATATAGTAAGATTTGATCCTATCTCTGAGAAAAAATTAAATGAGTATAAAACAAGTAAAAGTGCTATAGGTTTTGTAATAAACGAGCACTATGTAGCCGTTGCAAACTATGATGACAAGAGTGTAGATATACTTTCAAGAGACCTCAAACCACTTCAGAAAATAAAAACAGGTTCTCGTAATGTAGGGATTAAAATATATAAAAATGATCTTGTTTTTTCAGAGATGG
>Ga0256836_1000863_pt1 | contig 14854 bp, 26 predicted proteins | sample 4561380metaG_FD_185974 | JGI IMG/M metagenome (GOLD analysis project Ga0256836, IMG submission 185974) | Hydrothermal vent microbial communities from Guaymas Basin, Mexico - 4561-380 | ecosystem: Environmental > Aquatic > Marine > Hydrothermal vents | place: Mexico: Guaymas Basin | collected...
TCGAGCGACAGGTAAAACAAAAACAGTCGCAAATTATACAGGAAAAAACAAAAGGCAATATTAAAGCGTTTGAGGCAAGGCAAAAAGCGAAAAAAGAAGTCTTAAAAAAACAGACAAAGGACAAGAATGAAAGCAAAATTGACACTTCTGTCGGTTATCACACTCTTTCTTTTTAGCGGCTGTGTTAAAAAAGAATATGTTTATGTAAAAACACCTTGCCCGGGACTGCAGACTTATGAAGTAAATACTAGCAAAAATAAACACTTTACAATACATTATTATATAAAGGAAAAAAATGAAAACAAAAATGAAAGGTAAAATCGTAGAAATGCCCCTTGAGGATTTTAAAACGCTTACGGAAGAGCTTAAAAAATGCAGAAAAGATAAAGAAGAATTAATTAAAGCAAACAAATTTCTTAACGAGCAAATAAAAGAATATAACGAAAAATTTGTGAAGGCAAAAAATGACCGTTAAAGATTTTATAATAAAACACGAGGGGCTTAAACTAAAACCTTACATCTGTCCCGCAGGAAAATTAACAATCGGCGTAGGGCGCAATATAGAAGATAACGGAATTTCGGAAGATGAAGCGATGTATCTACTTGAAAATGATATTAAAAGATGTGAAAATGAATTAAGAGAGATTTTCCCAAACTTTGATAGCCTGCCTGAAAACGTAAGAATAGCTTTAATAGATATGGATTTCAATTTAGGAAAGCCAAGATTTTTACAGTTTAAAAAAATGATAGCGGCAATTAAAGAAGGTGATTTTAAACGAGCAGCGGAAGAAGCTAAAAACTCTAAATGGTGCAGGCAGGTAGGCAGCAGGTGTGAGGATGTTTGTAAAATGTTTACAGCTCTTTAAATTCTTTTTCTTTTTGTTTAGAAATGTAATAATGTTGTTTGTCTTGAGGGACAAACATATATTTGCAATACCATTTCTTCCCTCTCCCAGCAAAATTCCTTACCTGAAATTTTGCTATTATACATGCTTGTTTAAGATCTACGGGATTTTTAGAAATAACGTATGTAAATACGTCCCCCGCTAAATCGTGTATAATACTTTTTTCTGTCGCAGTATTTAATATTCTTTCTTTATGCAAATTATAAAATTCACCGGCATATTGTCTGCATATAGAATAGAAAAACTTCGTTGTTTCTTCATCAAATTTCACACCTCCTAAATCTTCAGGGGTGTGGTAATTAAAATAAATCCACCCTCTTTTTTGGGCTCTCCAGTAGGTAGCCCTACTAATTTTACCCTCTTTGTAAAGGGTTTCTATTTTATTAAAGTCTGTAATTTTTTCTCTTTTCATTGTCTTCTCCTTTTAACTCTTTATCGCCCCTTTCGCAAAAGAGGCTGTAAAAAGTTAAGATTCTTCTATTATTTCGCAAGTTTTTTCTTTAATTGTGTGATAACTATTACCTCTGCAAGTTGTATAGAATTCTTCTGCTTTTAATTTGCATTGCTTGTTTATATATCTTATTATTAAAAAATAATCTGTCCAGTGCATACACGTTCTGCTGCAACATCTAACCATATCCCATGCAATTAGCCCTTGCCCCTCAAAAAAATAATTATGTTTTTTATGAGAGGCTAAGACATCTTTGCCGTCTTCTCCTTTTATAAGGACTATTTCCCTTTTATTAGTGTCTTGTTCGAATAGTTCTTTTTCTTTATCGTCGGCAGGTTTGAATCTAATCTTTATTAAATCATTGTATTTAATAATTTTTTTGCCTAATATAATTCCTCCGTGACTGATAATATTTTCAAAATTTTTTATATTTTCTTCCGTAATATCTCTTTGTCCTAAAAACCACTCAAGAACAAAGTTTGAGTGAGAACCCCTATAACAATAACCTTTAGCTCTTAAAAAAGCGCCTGTGTTATTAGTAACTTTTTCTGTTCCGTAAATACTTACTCCGTTTTGTAATAAAAACAATCCTTTTAGAGGGTAAGTGTTTCCTATAATTTTTTTATTTTCCATTTTTTTCTCCTTTATTTAATCTCATTCAAACCCTCCGCAGAGGGCTTGGTGGGATTAAAGTAATTCTTCTAGTTCTTTTTCAATTTTTCTCATTTCTTTTTTTATATCTCCTAACACATCAACAGATGTTAATATTTCTTTTGTTAAATATTTAAGAGAATTTATTATTTCCCAACTTTTTTCTTCAGCATTTAAATACTGAAGTCCTAAATCAATATATTTTTTTACTATATCTTTTGCCTCTTCAACACCTATTTTTTCAATAATTTTATCTGCATCTTCCCATTTTTCAGCATTTATTATTGTGCCTATTAAATAGGCTAGATCTTCGTCTAAATCTATTTTTTCAATTCTTCTTTGATATTTATCTATTAAAACATTTGCGTAATTGATTTGTTTTTCTGTTCCTCTCATTTTTCAGCTCCTTTTTTGTTTTTCTATACCGCTATTATACTGCGAAATTCGCAAAATGTCAAGAGTATTTTAGAGAATATCACAAAATATTTATAAAATTATGCGAAATAGGTATAAATATGTTATAATTATGTGGAAATCGCAAAAAGGAGAAAACATGTATAATAAACTAAGAAATATAGCGGAATATTTTAATATTCCTGAGAGAACTTTATATGACTGGAAGAAAAAAGAGGAGGAGTATTATTCGTCTCCCGAACCTAAAAGAGACTGGCGGCCTGTGCTTTTAGACCGTCTAGATGATTATAAAATGTTAGAGGAAGATGCGGTTAAGAAGGTTTTAGACTTATTAAATAAAGAAGAGATACAAAAACTAATATTTGCAGTAACTGCTTCGGACGATGTGTTAATGTATAAAGAATTTAAAGTTACGGATTTTAAAAAATTACTTGAAAATGCTATTTTGTATAGCGATTTAGAAGACAAAGAAAAAGATGTTTTATTGTATAAATTAAAAGATTTATGTAATTTTGAAGCTTATGCAATAATAAAAGCTATTTTAGAAAAAGCGTATTGGGAAGAAGAAGATAATGCAGGGTATAGTGTAGATAAGCTTATTGCAGCTTATTCTTAAGCTTCTTATACCTGCTTGTACACTTCCTATAGTCCTGTTAAGTTTCAGGGCTATTTCTTTTTTTGTTAATTTATTTTAGTTTTGTGAATTGTGAATTTTTTTATTTTATTAAATTTACCCAGTATGGACAAATTGTAATTTCATATCTTTTATTTTTTTTCCGTAATATTCTTTTTCTACATCCTAATCTTTTTTGATATTCAAACCCTTGATGTTGATTTTTACAATGAAATTTTTCTTTATAAAAAATGTATGGATATAATGGTCTTGATTTTTTTACTAAAAATGTACATTCGCACATTTTTCCAAATAATAAAGATCCTAATAATAATATGATGGTTTTTTTCATTTTTCTATCTCCTCATAAAGTTCTGCCATGATTTTATGAAAAAATTTTTTTTGTTTTTGTTCTGGAAGTTTTTCAAGTAATTCGCATATTTCAGCGCAAATATCATTACCGTTAATCATTATTTTATTGTGATGTCCTACAATATTGTTATTTCCGTTTATTGTAATACCCCCGTTTTCTGCTTCTAAACCTTTTAATACTAATTCTACTAATTTTGGTTTAGTTTTTTTCCAGTTTCTCCATGTGGCATCAGTGATATTTAACATTCTTGATAATTCTGTAATTGTTAATTTTTCTTTCATTTTTTATCTTTTTTCGAAAATTATTATTGACATCAAAAATTATTTTCGATAAAATACTTGTATAGCAAATTATTTGGGGGTATCAAAAAATGAACTTTATACTTAATCATAAGCACTCCTTAACATTTGATGAACTTTTCGCAGAATACTGCGAAATAATGAAACATACAATGACTCCGCACACTTTACGAACTAAACAATCATATTACAAAACACACTTCGGGCATAAATACGGTCATATTATTATAACAGATTTTAAATATAAAGACGCACAATTATTTGTTAATGAACTTTTTGATAAAGGTCTTCAGCCTAAGACTGTTAAAAATATTGTTGATATATTTAAGGTTCTTTATAAATATGCAATTATGAATGAATATTGCGAAAAAAATCCTTTTGAATTTGTCCAGTTGCCAAAATTTGATAACAGGATCTATTTTAATTTTACTGATGATGAAATTAAAAGATTTATTTATACTGCAATAAATTATCCAAATGTAAAATTTAGGGGAATTTTTACATTTTTACTTCACGGTCGAAGACTTAACGAGGTTCTGTCTCTTACTTGGGATATGGTTGATTTTGAAAATAAACAGTATTTTATTCCTCCGAAAATCAATAAAGCTAAAAAACTTATGGCTTATCTGATGACTGATATTCTTGAAGATATTCTTGTAAGACAAAAAATCATAAATGATGTTGAATGTCCTGATTCTCAATATGTTTTTCCTTCTTCTTTAACCTGTGAAAAAATAAAAGATATCCGTAAACAATTTAAAAAATTACTTCAGTATGCAAACATTGATAAAAAAATGAGGATTCATGACATAAGACACCTTGTTGCGTCTTATGCCATCAATTCTTTAGGTCTTAGTATTGAAGATGTTTCATATACTCTTGGTCATACATCTATTGAGATTACTCAAAGATATATTAATCCAAGAGCTGAAATATCAAAAAGAGTTGCTGAAAAAATCTTTGATTCTGTAAGGGGGTAACAATGAAAATTGAATTATCAAAATATGAATTAAGTACATTAATTGGTTTGACTTATGAGGCAATGCTTAAGGAAAAAGGATTATTAAATATGGTTCGTTCTTGTAATGATACTGATATTGATGTAGAAAAAATTGAAAACGATTATCAGTTTTTTAAAGATCTATACGAAAAATTAGGTTCTCAAATAGAGTTTTAAGGGGGTAAAAATGAATAATTTGAAAATAAATAATTTAAAAATTATGGATAATTTTTTAAGTGATTTAGAAGTTGGATATGGTACTGATTTTCGTGATTCTGAAAATTCTTTTATTACTCTTTCACCTTATGTTTCTAAAAATCTTATTAAATTTATTAGATCTAAGGTTAAAGAGTTAAATTTAAAAATGAGGAAACGTGGTAATTCATATGTAATTACCGCTTAATCATTTTGGGTGGTTGGGGTGGGAATTATAGGAGCAGGAGTTGTACCCCCGACTTCTGTTCCTCGCAAAACGGGGGTAAAAAATTAATCAAAGGGGTAAAAAATGACAACTTTTCTTATTGGACAAATTATGGGTGTTAAACAGCAGGAAAGAAAAAAAAGTGATGGTTCTACTCAAGTGTTTACATTGGTAAATGTTTTTAATCAGCTTCAGGATAATGAGGGATTTCCTGTAACTGTTAGTGAAAATGTTCAATTTCCTATTGACCATTTTACTACATTAATGGGATATAAAGGTAAATATATAGCGATTCCATATACGAGTTTAAGCACAAAAAACGGAAATTATATGTTTCCAAATTCAGATATGCAGTATTTGATATTTGATAAAAATCCGCTTGATTTAGCTGTGAATAAAGGAAAATAATGAATTTTGTGTTTGATAAGCAAAACTTTAATAATCCTGTGAATTTAGACCATGTAGTCGGGATATTTGCTCCCGACACACCTACTAAAGAAGGACATTATTATATCTTATTTTATACATTAGGGTCAAAAAATATTTTTTGGACTTATAACACTAAAGCAGATAGGGATTTTGTTTTAAATAATTATTTTCTGCCTGAATTTAAATTTATCGAAAAGGACTAACTAAGTGCTTTTTAAGCATTTAATTAGCCCTTTTGGGGCCAAATTTATTAAGGAGGAAAAAATGAGAAAGGCAATTTTAGTTCCTTTACTTCTTGGTTCAACTGCTGTTTTAAGTTTTGCAGACAAAATTTATGGAAAAGACATTAAGGTTGATTACACTAATTTTTATTCTGCAGTTGGTCTTGCTATTGGTGTAACTATTGTTGTAATGCTTGCAAGAAAAGCAAAATCTTTCTTAAGAAGCTAAGGGAAAATGAAAAAATTCATTTTCTCTCTTTTCTTTTTTATTTCATTTTTATTTGCTGAAGGTAATTATTCTGATGTACATTTCTCTGATGTTGAAGAGAATATGACGCTTTTGTTTGTGAATCATGCTGATTATAATACTTTATACGGAGTGCTGAAAAGTTCTACTGATGTGAATAACATTTTAAATGAAAGATTTAATAACCGTGATAAAGGTGGAATAACTTCTATTAAACAGTTAAGTGATATTAAATTTATTTCTAGCAAAGATCTTTACAACTTAAAACAGTATGCGTATAAGTGGACGGTGGACATAATTATAGACCCTAAACTTGGAACTACATATCCTCAAACTAATTTTCTTTTCGGATTAAGCGGTATTTTAATTGGATTTATAATTATGTTCGGCTTTATACGTGCTGTTTTGTAATAAAGGCGCACAGGAAACTGTTTCGGATTTTTCAGCTTTTTTCGCGGTCGCTGTCAATGACTAACGTCAGCCGACAATAGCGACCGCAAAAAAGCGAAGAAAAATCGGAAACAGGCAAACTGGCGCACTCCCGCCGAGTAGGCGTCAGAGATTAACGATAATAGCGATAGCGAAAGGAAATAAAATGCTCGGAATACCTGCATTTGATTATTTTTTTCAGATGTTTTTAATTATTACGATAGGAATAATGCTTCCTATTGCGGCAATAAATTTATTCAAATAAGGATAAATTGTGAAAAAAATATTAATAATATTTTTTATAATATTAAATTTATATGCTACAGATTATTTGTATAAATACGATAACGATGGAGCAATGGTTCATACTTGGGCAGTTTTAACTGACGGAACTTATGTTCCTGTAGATAGCACTGATGGTATGTGCGCTTATTGGCAGGGAAAAATATATATAACAAATACTGCTATTATTTATAATCCTATAGAATTAGATAAAAGCAATTATAATCTTACTTGTTTACTTGAACATTCTACTCAAATATGTTCAGGATATGGTGGTTCAAGAATTTATGAAATTCATAATTTATCTTTTTGTGAAAATAAAGAAAATTGTCATTATTCTAAAAGAAAATGGTATTGTAGTGACAAAATATTATGTCCAGATGGACAGAGATATAATCCATCTACCGAACAATGTGAAGACATTCCTGAATGTCCTACAGGTTCAGAATTGGACAATTTGGCAATACAAAAATGTAAAAGTTTAGATTTTGTAAAAACTGAAACTTGTAATCCTGATACTGGTAAAGTTAATATAACTTGTAAAACTTGTGATGTAGTTTTGCAAATGCTTTCTAATTATTGTTCCGCTCATGATGGAACTTTAAAAAACGGAAGTTATTCTTGTAGTCAAAATTCTGACGGTTCTTTAAATATAAATTTTTCTTCAGATTTTAATGTTTCAATGTGTGAATATCCTAATAATGACAATAATTTAACTACCGATAATTCTTCTGGTTCTGATTATACTGATAATAATAATTCAAATGTTGATAATACTAATGACATAAACAATAGTAATTCTTCAAGTGATAATTCTGATTCAAATAATAATTCAGATTCGGGTAGTTCTAGTTCAAATTCAGACAATAATTCTAATAATGAAAATAATAACAATAATTCTAACAATAACACCAATAACAATAATAATTCGAATAATTCTAATAATACCTGTCCAAATCCTTGTTATTTAAGGGAACATAAACCTGTTGGTTATCAAGAAACTTCTTATAATAAAAATGGTTTTCTTTGTCATAAAATTACTTATCCTACATATGAAAATTGTTTTTTAGAATATCATATGGACGGCTTAACTTGTATTCAAGGTTGTGATAATTCAGGTTCTGATTCAAATTCTTCAGGAAATAAAGTTAATGTTAAAGTAAATATTGATACCAGTGGTATTGAAGATAAACTTGATTCTATTAATCAAAAACTTGATGATTTTAAAAATTTGAAACCTGATGGTAAATTTGATTTTAATGTTTCTCTTGATTCTAATACAAAATCTTTTATTTCTCAATTTGGTGATTTTTTCAATAATGTTGGTGATGATTTAAATAAAATTAAAGAATCTTTTAGTCAGGTTTCTGCTATGTTAAAATCAGATAATTATAAATTAAATGTTTTTAATTCTGATGTTACTACTTGTCCAATTAGTGCTGATTTATATGGTAAGCATATTAAAGCTGATATTTGTTCTATTTTATTACCTTATCGTCCTATTTTATCTCTTATTTTTACTATTGTTTTTAATTTTTTAGTTATTAAATTTTTCTTAAAGCTTATTGTTTATAAGGAGGATAAGTAATGACTTGGATTATTAATGCTATTGCTTGGTTGGTTGATTTTTTTGCAAGTGGAAAAGCTAAATCTGCTGCTTTGTTTCCTTTTAAAGTTACAGTTACAGCTTTAACTGTTACTGCGATTACTTTATATATTTCTGCTTATTTATTATTAGCTTCTTTTTTTGTTTTGTTGTTTAATAAATTTCATAATATTTTAAATTCTTATAATAATGTATCTTTTGATGGTTCTCTTGGTTCTATTTGGCATACTTTTTTAGCTGTTATGAATGTTACTGGTTTAGGTTCTGCTTTGTCTTCTGCTTTTGCACTTTTTATTACTTTGTATTTTACTTATTTTGCAGTAAAAATTTCAAAAATTATTGCAAATACTTCTATGACTATTAGTTCTAAATTAAATGAAACTTTGCAAATGGTTGATTAAAATGATTTATTTAATAACAGGCGTTCCAGGTAGTGGTAAAACTTATTTCGCTGTTCATTATATTTATTCTCAATTAACTTCTAAAAATCCTAAATATCAAAATATTTATACGAATATTAATCTTAATTTTGAAAAATGTAACAAAATAAAAAAAGATTTTGTTAAGCCTCTTATTTTAGATGATTTATTAAAAAGAATTGAGCAGGATTATTTGTTATCCGAAAAATTCAAAAGCAATGAATTATTCGATGAAGAAACTGGTGAACAGGTTACTGATTATGATGCATATGTCAGGGGAAAGTTAAAACTTTTTGAAAAATATGAGCATTCTTTAATTATTTTAGATGAATGCCACTTATATTTTACCGAACAGGTAGATCCTAAAATGTTAAGATTTTTATCTTATCACAGACATTTTGATATTGATATGTATCTTATTACCCAAAACAAATCTTTAATCAATAGAAAATATCTTGCGTTTGTTGAAAGTATGTATATCGGAATTAATCCTTCAAAAAGATTATTTTCTAAAGTTTTTGCATATAAATTATATGCCAGTCATAAAGAATATAAGTCTAACTATGTTGGAAAAGAAAAATTAAAATTTGATAAAAATATTGCTGAACTTTATAATTCTGGCTCAAATAAAATTCATAAATCTCTTGTTTCTAAGTTGCTTATTCCTCTTATTATTGCAATAATTTTTGTTTTCTTTTTATATAAAGCTGTTACAAATTATATTACTTGTGGTTCTTTCTTCAGTTGTCAAAAAACTGTTCATAAGTCTGTTGATAAACCTGTGAAAAATGTATCTGATAATTCTAAGAATTTGCAGAATAAAAAAACAAATTTAAAAACTAATAACAATAATAATGAAATTGTGTCTGATGATATAACTGATTTTCAGTTTTATTATCAGTTGCAGTGTTTTAAATTAAAATGTATTGTAAATAATCAATTTACCGTTTCATATTATTTAATAAAAACACTTCCTCAAATTTCTGATTCTCATATTTTTTATGAGATAACTACATCTTACGGGAAAATTGTATATCTGGCCACAAATTTAAACTTATCTAAATTTTATTCTAATTTTATTGGGGGTAAAAATGATGAGAAAAGCGGTTTTCTTCCTTTTAATTCTAATAAATAGTTTATTATTTTCTTATGATTTAAAGCAAGCCGATTTTGCTACATTTTGTAATTATGTTTCTTATACTGTAAATAAAAATATTGTTATTTCTGAAGATGTTCCGACAAATTTCAGTGTTTTTATGCCGACTGACAATATGACAAAAAACGATATTCTTACTGCTTTTTTTACTATTCTAAAATCAAAAGGTCTTGATTATAAAATTATTAATAATTCTACCATTTTAATTTATAAAAAAGTAACAAAAAAGATTAATTCAAAATTAGAAAATTTTGTTATCAGATTTAATTATATTCCTAAAAAAATTCTTAATGATTATTTAAAAAATTTTTATTCAAAATATAAATATCAAATTTTTCAAAATAGACTTCTTATTACATGCACTGCTGTTGATTATTACAAAATAAAAACTGCTATTTCTCATTTGCAAAATTCTTACAAAAAAGCAAATATTAATTTTCTTATTACTGTTATTAACAATAAAAAAGCAAAAGAAATCGGTACAAATCTTAATATCAAAAGTCCTTTTCATTCTTCAGTTTTATTTGATTTAATTACCGATACTGCCGTAGTTAGCTCAAGTATTACAGATGATTTTTCCACATTTATTAAATTCCTTAATTCAAAAGGTGCCGCCGAAACTATATCAAAGCCTACAATATTGCTTATTGATTCAAGTAATTATACGCTTGAGAGCGTTCATTCTATTCCGTTTGTTACAAAAACAGTTTCCACTGATAGAGATGGTAATCCTGTTACACAAACAGATTTGAAATATAAAGACATTGGACTTAAAATTTACATAAAAAATGTTTTTATTACCGAACAATCTATTGATTTTGATATGGATATTTATGTTGAAAATATTATTTCTTATCAAAACAACCAGCCTATAACTGACACTAAACATTTTAATACACACGTCCAGCTTACAAAAAAATCAAGCGGTTATCTTATTGCAGGTCTTAGAACCGTTACAAAGCTTACTGATAAGAGTGGTGTTCCTGTATTAAAAGATATTCCTGTAATTGGAATTTTGTTTCAAAAAAACAAAAAATCTGTTGAAGATTTAAGTTTTAGCTTTTATATCTCAACTGATTATTTTAAAAGGAGATGAGATGAAGTATATTATTAGCATTTCTGGCGGTAAAGATTCAACCGCTTGTCTTTTATATATGCTTGAAAGAGTACCAAGAAAAGATATTATTCCTGTTTTTTGTGACACAAAATGGGAACATCAATATACCTATGATTATTTAGAATATCTAGAGCGTAGATTAAATATTTCCATTATACGACTTGAAAGCGAGGGAATGGAAGCACTTGTAAAAAGAATGAGATGTCTTCCTAATCATTTTCGAAGATTTTGCACTAAGGAATTAAAAACAAAGCCATTTCATAAATGGCTAAAAGAGTTTAAAAAAGAGTTTGTTATTATCGAAGGAATAAGAAGAGAGGAAAGTAGAATAAGAAGTAATACTGAAAGTTTTGAAGTTAAAGAGAGTTATTTTCATAAAAGGTTTTTTATTCCTACGTTGTATCCAATTGCTTACTGGAGTAAAGATACAGTTATAAACTATATAAAAAATAAACAAATAAAACTAAATCCCCTTTATGCAAAGGGGTACAGTCGTGTTGGTTGTTTCCCTTGTGTATTTTGGGGGAAACAGGATTTGCGCCTCTTTGCTAATGAAGAAAAATATTTAAAGAGGATGAGAAATTTAGAAGAAGAGGTAAGTAAATTAATAGGAAAAAAAGTAAAATTTTTTGAAGATGCAAGAGATAAGTTTTTAAGGACTAAAAGTTTGTTTGAGGAGGCAGAATGAAAATTATACAATCTTTACTTGAAGATTATCACAAAAATGTTAAAAATCTGTTGAAGATCTTAACTTTTGTTTTTATATCTCAACTGATTATTTTAAAAGGAGTTCTAAATGATTAGTGAAGGATTATTATGGTTTATTTTAGATGGTTTTGAATTTAAAATTAAAGGAAATATGATTCATTATTTAAAGACTTTTGAAGTAGAAGAAGATGGAGAGTTACATTACATTAATGTTGAAAAATCTATTAATATTTATGAATTTGTATATGAAGTAAAAGAATTTATATCAAATTATTATAAGGTTTTTGGAACTACAAAATCTACTAGTGTTGGTTGGTTTTTTTGGATTGATGGCATTGATAAAAAATTTGTGGGTAAAACTGAATATGAATGTGTTATTAAAGCTGGAGAATGGTTAATTGACAAATTGTTATGCAAAAACACCCCTCCGCCTGAGGAGCGCCCGTGAGGACGCACCGCAAGGCGGAGGGGTGTTTTTGCCTCTCGGCCATTTATAAAGTAATTTCGTCAAATTTTTTATGGGGGTTTTAATATGAATATTATGGAAATTTTAGATAAATTTGGAAGATACAAATATGATTATGGATTAAAAAAAGATGATATACAGTTTGCTATTGAAAAAATCGAACGGGCTAAATTTTTTCTTGATAATCAATTTATTACTTTGCCCGATGGTCGCGATGCTGTTTTATCTCAGGTTGTTAGCAATTGGTATGTTAATCCTCACAGATATATATCTGAAATAAAACATCGTATTTATTCTCAATACAATTATGCTAAATCTTTAAATTTAGTTCCTGTTTTTATTACTTTAACTTTATCTTCTGAATTTCATAAGTTTAAATATGTGAAAATTAAAAATGGAAAAGAAGTTAAAGTTAAAAATAATAATTTTAATTCTGAATATGAAGATTTGACTCCAAAAGATTTAGTTCAAGTATTGTCGAAATATTTTAAGCAAATAATGAATTTAAGGGCTTTTCGTGACATTCCTAAAAATAAGAGATTGTATTTTAAAGTTATTGAGCCTCATAAAACTGGTGATCCTCATTTGCATGCAATGTTTTATTTACCAAAGGAAAATATTGATAAATTTATAGATTCATTTTCAATGCTGTTTCCTGAGCCTCAGGGAAAAGTTGAAACTGATATTTTAAATCCTGTTAATTATATGATTAAATATATTCTTAAAAATATTGATGATTATAGATTTGAAAATACTAAATTATTTCAATATTCCCCGTTGGCTCTTTGGTATATTCGTTGGGGTATTCGTAGGTTTTCTATGTCCAGGAATTTTGTAAGAATTGATTTATACCGAAAATTTAATGGTATGTATACTCTTGATGAATTATCATATTTGGTTAAATCTGGAAAGATTGATTATTATATGGAACCTGTTACTAGACAGATTACTGAAATATTTTATAATGATGATATTATCGGTTCTTGTTTAGTTTGGTCTAAAAAAGAGCAGATTTATACAAAATCAAGTGATGTTATTCATTTATCCTGGAAGAAAAAAGAAGAGCCTGTAAAAGTTTATAATGAAAATGATGAATTAATTGGATTTCAGTATTCTGATAGATATATAGAACTTACAAAAATTCAAAAACCTTTAAATAAAATGACAAAACGTGAGCTTTGGGAATATGAACAGCAAATATTAAGTGAATTTGATAATCCATTTAATGATGAAGAAGATTTAGATATTTTAATAGATAAATATTATATATTTAACAAGTATGTTTCAGAGGATTATAATTTGCGTGAAAGTCCTGAATTTTGGTTGCGGGGGCAGGATTTGAACCTGCGACCTTCGGGTTATGAGCCTTTTTGTGCTGATTTTGATGAAATATTTTAGTGTTTTTGTTTTTTAGAATATGTATGATGTTTATAATTTTTTAGATAGAGGAGAGGTGTGAGGATGTTTGTGAGATGTTAAACAATTTTATATAGATAAACTCCGAGGAAGAAGTCAAAATCTTCTTCGAAAACTATTCTTACCCCGGTAGGCTCCCATTTGATGTCATTCCCGGCAACGAATTCCCGGGTAATCCCCGGGATATTACAAGGGAAATATAATTCCCTTTTCTCTTTATCTTCATAGTCAATTAGTAAATATTTGCCGTTTAATTGATTTAAAAATTTAACGACATCGTCATACTTGTCGGCAATTTTTTTGCCGTCTTTATAAATTGTAACACAACCGAAGCTCTTAATCTCTTCCACCATTTCTAAAAACCATTTTTTTCCGACACAACGAGGGATAAAGTTCCTTCCTTCGAAATGTATAGGTTTATTTAGTTGTTCCTTGCTTATGTAAATTTTCATTTTTATCTCCTTTTTTTTGTTTAACCTCACTCAAACCCTCCGCAGAGGGCTTGGTGGGATTAAAGTAATTCTTTTATTTCAGGGAATTCATCTATGTTTGTAATTTCAATATCCCAATCATCCAACCCTCTACCATTTGTGTATTTTTTACTTAATAAATTAAATTCAATAACATCACCTGTTTCATTGTTTGCAATACTACCTTCCATTGTGTCCTCAAATATAAAATCATCTAAATCATAAGCGTATGGGTCATTTCCCCAAGCTTGTCTTGTTGCTTCGCTTAGTTCGTAGAATGTTGTTTTCATTTTTAACTCCTTTTTGTTTTTCTATACCGTTATTATACTGCGAAATTCGCAAAATGTCAAGAGCATTTTAGAGAAAATCACAAGAAATTTATAAAATTATGTGAAATAGGTATAAATATGTTATAATTATGTGGAAATCGCAAAAAGGAGTTAAAATGTATAACAAATTAAAAGATATTGCTAAATATTTTAATGTTCCCGAAAGGACACTATACGACTGGAAGAAAAAAGAAGAGGACTATTATAGCAGCCCCGAACCTAAAAGAGACTGGCGGCCTGTGCTTTTAGACCGTCTAGATGATTATAAAATGTTAGAGGAAGATGCGGTTAAGAAGGTTTTAGGTTTATTAAATAAAGAAGAGATACAAAAACTAATATTTGCAGTAACTGCTTCGGACGATGTGTTAATGTATAAAGAATTTAAAGTTACGGATTTTAAAAAATTACTTGAAAATGCTATTTTGTATAGCG
>Ga0256836_1000866_pt1 | contig 14842 bp, 12 predicted proteins | sample 4561380metaG_FD_185974 | JGI IMG/M metagenome (GOLD analysis project Ga0256836, IMG submission 185974) | Hydrothermal vent microbial communities from Guaymas Basin, Mexico - 4561-380 | ecosystem: Environmental > Aquatic > Marine > Hydrothermal vents | place: Mexico: Guaymas Basin | collected...
TCATTCTCTTTGAGAAGATAATAAAGAGTATGTTTTAATTCTTTGGGTAATGTTTTAAATGTTTCGCATAACTCTTCATACAATTGTAATGATTCTTTTGCGTCTTTTAAAGGGTTGTTTTGTTTTTCTTTGCGTTTATATTCCTTATCCAGCGAAAGAGATGATTTTTTACTAAACAAAATAGATAAATACAATGTGTCAATGAAATTTTTCTTCTTTAATCCATTCTGAAAATCTTTTGTAAAATTTACATTTTTATAATAAAAAGAACAACTCAATAAAATCGGAACATCATAATTTATAATATTATGTCCCCCTATAAAATTGATATTTTCGTTATTTAAAATAAATTCCTGAAATTCGTTTATTGTAAATAAGTTACCTCCCGGTTGGACTGCTACTCTTTTTTCATCGTTTATTGTGTCAATATCTATAAAAATCAATTCAAAGTCCATGATTTTTTGAATATACTGAATAAATTCTTTTTCGCTTAGACCGAATTTTTTAAAGTTTTTACATTTAATTACAAGGTGTTTTTTTGAAGTGTTTTTGGTGTTGTTTATGTCTTCTTCAAGCCAGTATTTTTGAGAGGGCAGGTTGTAATTGTCCATATCATCGTAATCAATGAATTCCCAGTCTTTTTTATAAACGAAATAAAAATTGGCGATTAAATTCTTTATTTGTATATAATCAGCTTTTCCAATATTTAACAATTTCAAAATCTTTTCCTCCTCTCCCTCATCTTATCCTTTTCTTCTTCCCCAAAATAAATGTTTGATTTATTTTGGGAACTGATAAAAAAATTTTTGCACTCCAATCAAAAACTTATAAATTTACAATACTTAATCATTGCTTATTGCTTATTTTCTTTTATATTGGTGTTATAATGTTCTAATTTATAATTTTGATTACTAATTTTACTTTCTACAACTTCATATCTTATTTCAATTTCATCAGGTTCTTTAACTATTTCTTTATTTAGATTAATCCCTTGTTTTTTTAGATTTTCTGCAATTTTGTCAAAATCTCCGCACCATTTTTTTGCCATCTGTTTGTCTTTTTCTTTTTCATATTCATTGATTTGAGTGTCTTTATCTATAAATCTGGTAAATGCAAGTGAAAATTTATTATTTTCAATTTTATAAGCTATTTTATATTCTTTTTTATCTGTATCAATATATCCTTTTTCATTTAAAACAACATCTTCAAATTTATATCCTGCATTTTCAAAAGCTTTAACAATTTTATCAACAGAAATATTTTTACTTTCCTGGTTGTAATATTCATCTAACAATTTTTCATATTCATCTTTATATAAAATTTCTTTTTGTTTTAGATTTTCAAATTTTTCTCTTAAATATGTCGGAACATCGTCTAAAATAGCTTCTATTTCGTCTTTGTAGATTTGAGAATAGACTAATCTTTGATAAATTACTTTTGCTTCTTTTATTTTCAATTTTTCATCAGTTTCAAGACTTTTAATTCTTTGATACTCTTTTTGACTTAAAAGTTTTATTTTTTCAAGAATATCATCTAATTCATTGACAAAAGCAAATTTTTTTTCTTTAAAATTAAATTTATAAGAAGAGATTATCTGGCATCTTTTTTTTATCTCTTCAATTTTTTTCAATTCTTGTTTTAAAATTTCTTTTGCTTTATTTATTTCATTAATATCAGATACTTTAGGCATTTCAAATTTGTTAATTTCTGATATTAGATTTTTATATTTTTCATTGTTTTCAAGGATGTTCATCATTTCTTTATATATTTTTTCATATTCTTTATACAAATTTTTCAGCTCATTAAAAGAATCTAATAATGTATTTATTTTATATTTAATATCTAGTAGTTTTTTGTTAAATTTTCTTTCAATTTCTGCGCCTTTACTTTCATGCACTTCCCAATCCACATCATGCGTATTAATACTGTTTAATTCTCTTTTAAATTCGTCTTTTAAGTCTTTTATTTTTTTTTCATAGTTTTTTAAAAAATAATTGTTTTCAATGATTTTCAATAATTTTGAATATTCTTTATTAAATTTTTTACTTCTTTTAATAACTAAATTTTTCAAAATATCTTTTTTTTCTTCAATTGAAAGTGACATTAGCGCGCTCATTTTAAACCTTTATAATTACAAAGCTAATATTATCTTTTACTTTTTTATCTTTTAAAGAATCTAAAATATTAACTACAATTTTTTCAATGTCATTATTGTTAAAACACTCTTCAAGCTCATCTAAGCCAAATTCTCCCCAAAGTCCGTCGCTACAGACTAAGAATATATCATTTTTTTTTATTTTTATCTTTTTGACATAAATATTAATATCTTTATTTTTCATAACGGCGGAGGTTAAAACATTTTTCTTTTCATATTCTATAATATCATCTTCGCTTAATTTTCCCATATCTATTAACTGCTCGGCCAATGAATGGTCTTTTGTAAGTCTGTTTAAAAATATATCCACTTGTTTATATACTCTGCAATCTCCTACATTAAAAGCCAAATTTCCCTCAAATGATATTCCGGCCATTGCACAGCCGCTGTTTTCTAAAAAATTACCGGCACTTTTAAAAACAGTGTTTTTTACATCTTCTTCTGTTTTAAGCTCACTGGTTTTAAAAGTTTCAAGTAAAATTTTAGTAGCAACTTCTCCGTTGTCAAGTCCGCCCATTCCATCGCTAACAATTATTTTTTTAAAATTTCCTTTTATTTTTTCAGGTTCTTTCATAGATGCTGTAACTAAAATATCGTCAATTAAAACCCCGTCTTCGTTGTTTTCCCTGACTTTGCCTTTATTTACATAATAGATAATTTCCATTTTACACCTCTATTTTAAAATTTAAACTTTTTGAAAGAGACAATTCATCGTTATTTTTGATTTCTGTTTTTTCTAACGGCTCTATGGCTTTGCCGTTTAAATAAGTTTTATTTGTGGAATTTAAGTCTTGAATATACCATTTACCGTTTTCATAAAAAAACTGACAATGTTTTCTTGATACGGTTGGATATTTAATTAAATATTCAGCTCCCTTAAAATTCCTTCCTATTACATCATTTGGTTTTATTTCAAGAGCAGTTTCGTTGTTCTTTAGAAGTAAAACATTTTTTTCTTCAGTTTCTTCAACAGGAATAACGCCTGAGATATCGCTCATACACTTTTTACAGATAAACTCGTCAATACTGTTTTTTTCTCTGCATACAGGACATATCTTATATAACATTTGAATCCTTTAACTTTTCTAAATCTTTTTGATAGGGAATTCCTATAATATAATTTCTTACTTTTTGAAGTTTTTTATCCTTTTTTAAACTTTTATATCTTAAATATTCGGCATAAAAATTTTTATTTAAAATTATCATCTCTTGATTGTCAGAACCTTTATATAAAAATTCGCTCTCTTTTCCTTTAATAAATTTTCCACATACAATTGCATCAATATACCCAAGATGTTTTGAAAAATTCTTTTTAATATACTTCCATTCAAACCCGCTGTAAACAAAAACATCTTCAAATCCGAGCTTTTTTAACTCTCTTAAAAATTCTAAAAAATATTTCTGTTCAAACGGTTCTCCTCCGGAGACGGTAATTCTTTTAGAATTAAATTTGCTTAATTTTTCAAAAAGCCTATCAAAATATATTCTCTCTCCACCGTTAAAATCCCAGGTGTGTTCAGACATACATCCGTTACATCTTAAACTGCACCCCTGTGTCCATATCCCAATTCTTTTTCCAATTCCTAAAACGGTTACAGGATAATGAATTAAGCTAATTTGTAACCATTTAGTTTCCAACTGTTTTCATCCTTTGTAATTTCATTTATTACAACTTTATCTTTTTCTTTTATATCAAGTTCAAATAAAAGTTCCGCCAATGGATTTATAAAAATATCTTCCAACTGATTTCCAATACCTCTACCGCCCATTGTTAAATCTTTTGTGGATTCTTCTTTTAATTTTTCTTTTACATCATTTTCAATTATAAGTTCTATTTTGTGCTCATCTTCAAGTTTGTAAAGAATATTATGAAGCATTTTTTCAAAAATTTTATAGGCGTTTCCTTTTCTGATAAAATCAAATACGACTATATTTTTACCAATTCTGTTTAAAATTTCGGGTCTGTTGATTTTAAGGGTAAAAAAACGCTCAATTTCATTAACTATTTTTTCTTTTATTTTTTCATAATTGTCGTTAGTCGAAACATTTAAAACCCTTTGACCGTCTTCTTCTTTGTAAACTCCCAGATTTGTAGTAAAAATAATAACAGATTCACTAAAATATATTGTCTCTCCCGACCCGGAAGTCAGTCTGCCGTCATCAAGAATTTGTAAGAAAATATCAAGGATTTTTGGATGAGCTTTTTCTATTTCATCAAATAAAATTACACTAAAAGGATTTTCCTTCACTTTATTAACCAATTCCCCTCCTACATCATACCCCACATATCCGGGAGGGGCTCCGATAAGTCTTTGGTCGGAGTGTTCTTTTGAGAATTCGCTCATATCAAATCTTATATAATTACTCTCACTTCCAAAAATAAGTTCAGTTAAACTTTTTGCAAGTTCAGTTTTACCAACTCCGGTAGCCCCTGCCAAAAACAGAACTCCTTTTGGTTTATTGGAATATCTTGAAAATTGAGCCCCGCTTAGATTAAAAAACGCTCTTTTTATAATCTTAACTGCTTTATCTACCGCTTCATCCTGACCTATAACCCTTTTTTGGATAATCTCATTTGCTTTTTTTATTTTTTCTTTATTGATATTTGCCCAAGGGTTTTCCAAAACCCCAACCTTATATCTTCTGATAGCTTCCGCTATTTGGGATGATTTTAATTTTTCCCTTAATCCAAGAGTGGCAATGGAAATAATCTCTTTTGCATACATTCCGGCTGTTTGTGACACGAAAAAATTGAGAATTTCTTTTTGTTTAGATTTATCAAGTGTTTTATAATCAGTAAAAATATTTAAAATATGAGAAGCGATTTGTTCTCTTTGAATATCGTTTGGTTTTGCAACGGCAATTGATTTTAGTGACAGGTTATTCATAAAAAACCAGCTTGGCAAATCGTTTTCTTTTTCTATTAAAAAAATTAAAAGATTATGTTTTGGTTCGTTTCCTGTCATTTTTGGAGTAGCATTTAAAGAATATTTAAAAATCTTATACATAAAACTTATAAAATCGTTATTTGCTATATCTTGAAGCCTTGAAGCAAAATTTAAAACTACACACACCCCATCTTCATTGAAAAGCTCCGTAATAGTTTTATAAGCATCTTCCAACACAATTGCCCTTTTATCATAATCAAAATCAATTCCCACAAATCCAAAAAGAGGCTCATACTTTATAACCTTTTTATATCCTTCTTTTTCTCTTAAATATCTGCTTAAAAATTTATCCATCCCAAGCGGTAAAACTTTTTCCTCACTTTCGTATCCGTAAATATCGTAAATATTGCCGTATAACACAAAAGTGTTTTTAACTTTTGAATAGCGCGAGATTTCTTTTATCCATTTCATTGAATTTAGTCCTTTTAATTATAAAAATATGATTTTTTATCTTCTAATGTATGATATACAAGTAATAAAAATGGTTTAAGATTATCATTCTCAATTTTTTCTTTTAAATATTTAAGAAAAGATTTCTCAATTTCACTATAAAAATCAATATGCAATACAATAGATGATATAAAATTATGGTATTTTGCTTTCTTTCTTTTTAACTTTTCTAGATGATTTCTTATTGTTTCAAGCATAAATTCATTTGTTTTTTCTTTTATGATTGTATCTGGATACAAACGTAGTAAATAATTGTGAACTTTTGGACAACGTTTTATCATGTTTTTATTTTTACGAACATCTGATGTTCCAATTAAGATATTTTCATCTTCAAAACAATCTTCCTTGTTTTCTATAAAGTGAATCAAATTATCCCAAATTTTTTGAGTATTATTATCATTTCTCTTTACTAAAATTTTAATAAACCATAATTTTTCTCTTAAAAATTTATATTCATCTAATAAAGCAAACCCTTTAAGAAAAGATTCTATTCGCATTTTAAACAAATCATCACTTTCTTTTTGTTTAATTTCAACTTGAAAAATTTTATTATTTTTTTCAACAATCCAATCGCATGCCCCATTATTATTTTCTCTATTTTTAATATGAAACCCATAATTTTTTAATGTATTTAATACAGAAATTTCAGCTAATAAAGAATCTATTTTTCTATCAAAATTGAAATATTTTTCATTTCCAATTTCATTTAATGCAACTTCAAAAATAGATAAAGGCAAATTACTAAAATCAAAAAATATTTTATTTTTAACTAATGTTTCGTAAACAAATTGACTTGCAAGAGCTTTTTTCTTATTTTTTTTTAAGTAATCGCAAAGAATTTTCAAAAAATACTGATTGTTTTCATTTCTTTCATATTTAATGATTTTATTAAATTCTAATATGATTTTATCAACGCTTTCATAATGTTTATTATTTTTAATTTTAATATGTATCATTTCATTTTTCCTTTTATAATTAAAGCTTTTTTATTTTATTATAATTGCAAACTTTTTTGTGTCTTTTAAATTTTTTATTTAAAATAATCTTTCAAAAAACGAAAGTTTTATTCCATTATTTTTGAAAATTTCTACCACTTTTTTATTCTTTCTTTTATATTCTCTTTTTAAAATAGTTTTTAACTCTTTTTGACAATCTTTTTTTATTAATTTTTGGATTAGAAAATTAATATTATTAGGATAATTTCTTTGTATACAATAATTTAGTAGTTGCAAAAGTTGGTTATTATCTAAATAAGTATATAAATTTGGAATATATTTTACATTGGTTTTTAAAAATTTGAATATTTCTTCTTTTGAACAATATTTACCTATTTCTTCAAATCTACCTTTTGTAGTTAAATATTTTTGTAATTTATATTTATCATTAGGTAAATTTTTTTTTGAAAGTAAAAACTCAATACTATTTTTATTATTAGTTTTTAATATTTTATCAAACAGTTTACCAACTTCTTCTTTCTCTACATATTCAAACAAATTTTGAATGTAATTTGAGTTATCCTCTAAAAACTCAAAAACTTTATTTTTTACCATTTCTTTTGGAAGTTGTTTTAATATTTTTTTTAAGTACTCAAAATTATTTTTTACCAAAAATTTAATTATTTTTTTTAAATCAAGTAAATTTTCCTCAATAAGCTTAATAAGTGTATTAAATTCTATAAATTTAATATTTTCTCTTAAAATTTCTTCAATAGTTATATTCCATATTTTTATGGTTCCATCATTACTTCCGGAAACAATAAACTTATTATTAGAACTTATTGCTACTGAATTTACCCAACTTGTATGTCCTTCCAAAGTTTTTAAACATTCTCCTGTTTGTACATCCCATATTTTTATGGTTTTATCACCACTTCCGGAAACAATAAACTTATTATCAGAACTTATTGCTATTGAATATATAAAATCCTTATGTCCTTCCAAAGTTTTTAAACATTCTCTTGTTTGCACATCCCATATTTTTATGGTTTTATCATAACTTCCGGAAATAATAAATTTGTTATCAGAACTTATTACTACAGAACTTACCCAATCCTTATGTCCTTTTAAAATTTTTAAACATTCTCCTGTTTGTACATCCCATATTTTTATGGTTTTATCACCACTTCCGGAAACAATAAACTTATTATCAGAACTTATTGTTACTGAAAATATATAAACATCATTATTTCCTTCCAAAGTTTTTAAACATTCTCCTGTTTGCACATCCCATATTTTTATGGTTTCAGTGCTACTTCCTGAGATAATGAATTGATTATCAGAACTTATTGCTATAGGTTTGTTTAAATAAAATCTCATTTCTTCAAAATTAATATATATAATAGGGTGTAATTTTAAAGTTTTTAAACATCTACCGGTTTTTACATCCCATATTTTTATGGTTCCATCACCACTTCCGGAAACAATAAACTTATTATCAGAACTTATTGCTATTGACTCTATCCTACCATTATGTCCTTTTAAAATTTTTAAACATTCTCCTGTTTGCACATCCCATATTTTTATGGTTTTATCATAACTTCCGGAAATAATAAATTTGTTATCAGAACTTATGGCTATTGAAAATATAGAATCATTATGCCCTTGTAGAGAATTTTTTAAAAATAGTTTTTTAAACATTTCCACATCAAATAAATGTAAATATTTAAATAAATTATTTTCAATAATCCAGTTTAATAATTTTTGAATCTGTTGTTGCGGCTTTATTTTATTATCAAGTAAAAATTCTATGTTTATTTCTTCATTATTATTTTCTAATGCTTTATCTAATAATTCGGAAGCTTTTGACTTATCAATATAATCAAATAATTTTTCAACATATTGAAGATTGTCTTTTAAAAACTCAAAAATTTCTTCCTTTGAACAATATTTTCCTATTTCTTCAAATCTACCTTTTTTTGCTAAATATTTTTGTAAATTATATTTATTATTTGGCAAAATATTATTTTTAAGTAAAAATCTAATAATTCCATCTTTTTTATCATTTAGCGCCTTATCAAAAATCTTCCCGTTTAATTTTGAAATATCAATCTTATAATTATTTTCAAACAAAAATTTAAATATCTCATAATCATATTTTTCAAGCTGTTTGTAAAATTTATCAATAAATTTATAGTTTTTAGTTTTTAAAAAGGCTTTTGTCATATGAAATATACTAACATTTTTTAAATCTATAAATTTTAAAGCAAGCTCTATTAATTCATTATCTTGTGAGAGAACAATATTTTCAATATCCAAAAATTTTTCCAAATTAGAAAAATCTATTTTTGATAAAAAATCAATAAGATTAGTATTGGTATTTGTTAATTTTTCATAAAGAGACATTACATTAAAAAATTTTTTATTGGAAATATATTTAAATATTATATTTTCAACTTCATTTAATTCATTGGCAATCTTTTTAAGAAGCAATTGAAAAATATATTCTTTATCAATTATTCTTCCGTATAAAATAAAATCTAAATTTGGATTTAAAGTATATACAAAATAAACAAGTTTATTTAACGGTTTTTCTTGTTCTTCCATTTGTATTATTAAATCATACTCTTCAAGTGTTTCAAGATACTTTTCAATATATCCTCTTGCTATGTGTTTAAGAGCAACTTCAAAATTTTCTTCCTGTAAAAACGCAATTGCAAGTTCATTTATAGAGTAATATTTCCCTTGAAACTTATATTTTTTTGAAGTGTTTTCCTGTTCGTCAAAAAACACTTTAACTTCTTTGCCTCTTAACCATTCATTAACCTCTTCATATCCCCATCTCTTTTTAGGGTCCCTTGTAAGTAATCCTTTTAAGAGTGTCTGATATTGTTTATCAAGCGTTGGAGGAATAGGCACATTTTGAGTAACGAGGGTATTTATAATTACCGCATTATCAAGTCCGCTAAAAGGATTTTTATCAAGTAAAGCCAATAAGACCATCCCGAAAGAAAAATAATCGCTCTCTTTACCGATATATCCGCTAACCCCCTCTGGTGAGAAATAAGCGTATGTTCCTTTTACGGTTGTCAGTTTTTTTGTAAATCCTTCATCAAGTAAAGAGGATACTCCAAAGTCAATAAGAGCTATTTGAAGAGGATTTTCTTTTTTTATTAAGATATTTGTAGGTTTTAAGTCTCTGTGAATAATATTGTGCTTATGAAGAATATGAAGAGCTTCGTTTAATTGTTTAATAAATGGTTTTGCATTGGGAAAATTTAATTTATTTATATTTCCTTTTGGTAAATATTTTGAGATTTCATAAAATCTGTTTAAATTTTTATCATAACCGTATTCGATTATTTCATTAAAATACTCATATTTTTTTGAAATATTATAAATCAATTCTAAAAGCTCTTCATTTACTTTAACACCTTTTCTGTAAAGTTTTAAAAAATACTCTTTACCATCTTTTTTAATTAAAAAAGTATCGGATTCAGCTCCAATTGCTTCAAACTCTTTTATAACAGGATTCCCTCTGAATGTTTTTAAAGACAAACTTTCACTACCGAAATCGCTTTCTATAATAGTTTTGTCTGTTTCAATGAGTGTTTTGTTGTTTTCAATCATAGTTTTATCGGATTCTATGATGGTTTTGTCATTCATAAATTACCTCTCCTTAAAATTTATACCTATGATATTTTTTAGTAATTTTAACCTTAAAACCTTTTTTCATTAAATCTTGTTTTCTTTTTTTTAAATTTTCTAAATTGCCGTGTACTAAAAATATTTTTGAACTTTTATTATTAATAAGCCAATCGTCTATATCTTTTGCATCTGCGTGAGCTGAAAATATATGAAAAGTTTTATAAGAAAGGTTCACACTAAAATTTGTTTCATTAACTTCAATAATTTTTTTACCACTTTGAATTTGTCCTCCATAGCTATTAGGACTTTGATATCCTACAAAAAGCAATAAAACATCTTTTCTTGAAACAAATTGAGGTAAAAGTCCCAAAGAAGCCGCTGCACTTATCATACCACTCGTAGAAAGAATAATAACAGGAGGCTTTAATTTATTTTGTAGCCAATCGTCACTTCTAAAAAATGTCTCCGATATAATAGGAATAGCTTTTTGATTATCTATCCAAAAAGGATTATTAATATATAAATTTGTAATTTTATTAGCCGTTGGAGATATTAGATATATTTTTGTGTTATGAGGAATTAGATTTTTATCAAACAACTTTCCTATTTCATAAAGCATTTTTTGAGTTCTATCTAAGGCAAATACAGGAATCCAAATAATTTTTTTATTGATGTTTAGAATAATAGTATTTGAAAAATCTTTAAACTCTTTTTTTATGCTCTTTCTTACATAATCTCCATAAGTCGTTTCTACAAAAACAATATCAGCCTTTGGTGCTTTCACATTTAAAGTTTGAAAAATACCAATTCTGTTTCCTAAGTCACCTGAAAATAAAATCTTTTTATTGGTAAAAAACAAAATTGAACTTGAACCGGGGATATGTTTTGCTGGAAAAAATTCAAAATAAATATCTTTAAATTTCATTTTTTTATAAAATTGAACAGTTACAAATAAATTCATAACCTTGTTAATAGAAAAAGATTTATTGGTATCTAAATATTTATTTTGCATATTAAGCATCACTCTGCTTAACTCTTTCGTGGCTTTTGTAGAAAATATTTTTCCTCTGAAACCTTTTTTATAAAGTTCTATTAATCTACCGATATGGTCCAAATGGGCATGAGTTAAAAAAATAGCGTTTATTTCTTTTGGATTAAAGGTTAAATTGTTTTCTTTTTTATTTATATGAGCTCCGGTATCAAGCAATATTTTAGTGTGCTTATATTCGATTAAAGCCATCGAGCCATCTACTTCTTCAGCTCCACCTTGATATGTAATAGAAACAGCGAAAAGTTTGATAAAAATAAAAAGAATTATTAAAAATCTCATTTAAATCTAACCTGATGTCTATTTTTCAAAAATATTTCAGGAATTCCTTTATATTCTTTAATTAAACCTTTAACACAAATGTTTTTTCCTAAAAAGTGTAAGTTTTTAAATTCATCAACATATCTTTTCCAGATAATTACACTCATTTTTTGATTAGGATATCTTCCATCTAAATTTAAAAAGATATGACCATTTCTATGATGGTAAATTCCATCCACTTTTCCACAAACTTCAACATATTCTCCAATATGTTTTTTAGCTTCAGTAGTAGAAATAGAAGCAAATAAAAAATTAAAGATTAAAAGAAAGTAAATAAGTTTTTTCATTTAATACCTTTTTGTTAAAATTTTCAAAAATATATTATTTATCTCTCATTGTTAAAAATTAAAAAAATAAACTTATAAAGTAAGAAATGGAATATAAATTGCCTATATTCCATATGAAAAATACAATATAAAGAATTATATCGAAATTTGAACTCGGTATTAAATCCGTAGCATTTTATTCTGACTGCGAAAATTTAAGATACGGCAAACACTTTAATTTAGAACATTTATATAAACATTTTAAATGTTCATATATAAATTTTTTAAAGGTATTGACTTTGTTAAAAAATCTTTTTTAGTTAATATCGGATAATCATTAAAAAGACAATCTTTTAATTCATTAAAAGCAAAGCCACCGCTCTAGCGTCAAATTTTCCATTATCTCTATCCATCACAAGGGTAAAAGCCAAAAGAAGCTTTTGAGGGTTTGTTTTAATAATAGTCATAATCGTCTCCTTTATGTGATTCATTCCTAAGATATTCTTCTATAGCACGGCTTTGATTTATTTCATCTTTAAGTTTTAAAATATCGGGAAACAAATCACATAATTCTTTTTTTGTAATATGTTTTAGTATAAAATCAACTTTTCCTATAGCTTTGAGGTTATTGTCTTTAACAATAAGTTTAGTCTCAGAAAACTTTGAATAAATTACATCCTGACCTTTATATTTAAAAGGTAGATGTTTTAATTTTGAATATTTTTTTTGGAATTCTTTTTCAACTAAAAATTTTTCAATATTACTTACTTCGATAGGGGTTAGTTGATAATAACTTCCATTATAGAATGCTTCAAATTTTTGTAATTCCATATCTTTACCGTTAAGATATATTTTATGTACTAAATTTGCCAAATATGCCTCAACTTTTTTAGAATCTAATCCTTCTCTTAAGTTATCGATACTTTGAGTAGCTAAAATTACTTCCGTTTGGTATTCTCTCAAAGTATCAAGCGGCAATGGGAAGTAGTTATTTAATACTTTTTGAGCCTCATCCATAATGATAGTTAAAGGGAAGTCAGAATAACTCATTTTAAAAAGATGTATTTTTGAAAATATAGAAGAAACTATTATATTCAATGTGTTTTCTTCAAAATCGTTTAAAGAAACAATAATAATTTTTCTTTTGCTTAATTCTTCTAAAATATCAATTTCATCAATATTTATATTCTCTTTTATTAAACTCGCAATGGGATTTATTAGACTTCCTATTATACTGGTAAGTATTGTTTTTTCATTTTCGTTTATCATTTTCTCTAAAGAAGAATCATCCGCTACGTTATCCAACATCTTATAATATTTTGCAATAATCTTTATTAAAATTAGTTCTTCTAATGAATCATTAGAGTTATTAAGAATTTTATTTATTATATAAAGTGTTTCTTTTTTAAACTTTTTAAGTTTCTCAGCTTTACCCGCTATTTCTATTAAAGATTTAATGCTATAACTGTGTTTATAATTATCAGTTAATTCTCTCATATATTTAATAATTGCCAAAATAGAAATTGCAAGTTGAATCGCAGAATTTTCCCAGAATTTGTCTTTTTCATTATGCCCTAAAATAGGTTTAAATATTTTATCAAGAGATTCCACAGGCAAATCTTCTAATAAATTTATAAATTTTCCATAGTCTCTTCCAAGTTCTATTACATCATGCAGTTTATTATATTTTTTAGCCAATGCTTTGACTATATAGTGGTAATTTCCTTTAAAATCAAATATTAGGATTCCATGCCCATTTTTCATTCTTTCCAATAAAATAGGTGTAATGACTGAAGCCGTCTTTCCACTTCCCGTTGCCCCGAGAATTAGACAATGTCTAAAATCTATTGGAATTTGCAGTTGTTTTTGTTGTTTTGTTTGATTTACGTTGAAACCAATTCTCATTTTTAACTCCTTAAATACTTTTTGCAAATGAAGTTTAAAATTAATTATTTGCTTGAAAAAAGTTGGTATTTTTTGATAAAATCAACTGTTATGAATAGTCTTGAAAAAATAAAAAAAATAATGAAAGCTTTCGCAGACGCCTTGCAGAAAAAGGACAACACTACCGATATACTTCATCATCTTAAAAAAGAATTTTCAAATCAAGATATAAAGAAACTGTTTCACAGTATGTTTGATAAAGAGTATTTAAAAGAAGAGAATTTGTTAAATGAAGAACAATCTAAAATAGATGGCAGGAAAATTGAATATAGACTTGATGAACTTCATAAACTATATGTTAAATATGTAAAAGAGTGTCAAAAACGTTCAAATGTAAACTGCAAAAAAGTTGTTGGAGTTATTATTCTTAATGAATTTTTTAAGTATTTGGATACAGAATATGATATTTTAAAAAAAATAGAAAATAAATTGATAAACGCTCTTACACCTCGAAAAGAGAGAGATAGAGAGATTATCGGTTTTATGTCGTCAATTATGACTTTTGAAGAAGAAAATATTTGGAAAATGGCATTTGGAGATATTAAAAAATCAATTGATATGGAAAAATTAACTAACGAAATTTCAACATTAAAGAAAATAATTAATGAATTGAAAGTAGGCAATGAATTATAAATATCAACCAAAAGATTATAATGAATTAATGAAAAATATTGAGAATGAAATATATAATATTCAAGGAACTTCAGATAATCCAAACTGGGAAGCGGATTTAAATTGTATTGATACTTTACATATTAATAGGATGTTTGGAGTTTTTTCTATTTTGTATAGTAATTTTAATGGAGATATCAGCAAATGGAATGTAGAAAATGTAGTAGGTTTTGATAAGATGTTTGAAAATAGCAAATTTGATGGAGATATAGGGGCTTGGAAAAATAAATATTTGAGAAAACAATTTGAAACAAAAAGAAAATTTGTTGATTTAATTACACAAACATTTCCCCATAATTTCAGTACGTATGTTTTTTTTAGAAATAACAATCTTCCAGTTTATTATGATTCAACAAAAAATGTAATTATTCTTAAAAAAGATGAAAATAATATCTTTGAATTTAAAGAATTTATAAAACTTCCTGCAAAAATTCAGACATTTGAAACTTTATCTA
>Ga0256836_1000868_pt1 | contig 14806 bp, 13 predicted proteins | sample 4561380metaG_FD_185974 | JGI IMG/M metagenome (GOLD analysis project Ga0256836, IMG submission 185974) | Hydrothermal vent microbial communities from Guaymas Basin, Mexico - 4561-380 | ecosystem: Environmental > Aquatic > Marine > Hydrothermal vents | place: Mexico: Guaymas Basin | collected...
GAAACCCATACTTTCTTATAACCTTGCTAAAACAACAAAAAAACTATAACATACCAAACCTAGAAAATATGATAGTAGGAGATGAACTACTAAACACCTTTGAAGTAGAGAAACTAAAACTAGAAGTATTACTTTTTCAAGCTGGATATTTGACCATAGATAAAGCTATGCAAACCCCAATAGGTATAAAATATAAATTAAAAATACCAAATATGGAAGTGCAAATATCTCTAAATAATTTGTTCTTACAGTATCTTTTATATGACAATTTCAATGATAAAAGATTGGAATTATATGAGATACTCTTTGATACAAATATGGATGAATTTAAAGATATATTTACTTCACTGTTTGCATCTTTGGCAAACAATAACTATACAAAAAATGATATATCAAACTATGAGGGTTACTATGCAAGTGTATTTTATGCATATCTAAGTGCTAGTGGATTAGACATCATAGCAGAAGATGTAACAAATCTAGGTCGTATAGATTTAACCATAAAGATAAACAACAACATCTACATTATAGAATTTAAAGTAGATGAAAAAGATGCATTAAAACAGATAAAAGAGAAAAATTATACTCAAAAGTATCTAAATGAAGATAAAAATATATATCTTCTTGGGATAGAGTTTAGTAAGGAAGATAAAAATATCTCTAAATTTGAATGGGAAAAATATGAAAATTAATTTTATAGATAAATTTATAAAATATTTGAGTTATTTTACAGCATTTATTGTAGCTATACTTGTTTTGTTAGTAGTTTATGATGCTACTATGAGATACTTGTTTTCAACTGGTTCTATCGCTATGCAAGAGTTAGAGTGGCATCTTTTCGATGTTGTTATTATGCTTGGTATCGCTTATACATTGCATCAAAATTCACATGTTAGAGTAGATATATTTTATGCAAATTATTCTAAAAAAACAAAAGCTTTAGTTGATGTTATAGCTTCACTTTTTTTTATACTTCCTTTTTCTTTTCTTATCATATATATAGGGATTGATTTTGTTTTACTTAGTTTTTCTCAAGGGGAGATGTCATCAAATCCAGGTGGATTAGAGTATCGTTATCTTGTAAAATCTCTTTTGCCTTTATCATTTATCTTTTTATCATTGGTTGCTTCTAAAAATGTGATAGAAAATTTTAAAACTTGGAAATCATTATGATAGCTTTATCTATGTTTGTGGTAGTTTTAGCACTACTTTTAGTTGGTATCCCTGTTGCATTTGTATTTGGTAGTGTTGCACTTGGATTTGCTTTTTTTGTTCCACATATAGGGTTTGATATATTTTCAGTTTTACCATTTCGTATATTTGGGATTATGAGTAACACTACCCTTATGGCTGTTCCACTTTTTATAGCTATGGGGTTAGTGCTTGAGAAGTCGAAAATGGCAGAGAGACTTTTGGTTTCAATGAGTGCCATATTTGCTAATCTTCGTGGTGGACTTGGTGTAAGTGTAGTTTTAGTTGGAGCATTGTTAGCCGCTTCTACTGGGATAGTATCTGCTTCTGTTGTTATGATGAGTGTTATAGCTTTACCACTTATGTTAAAAGCTGGATACGATAAGTCTTTAGCATCTGGCATAGTTGCATCTTCTGGTACTCTTGGGCAGATTATACCTCCATCTATCATACTTATCATCTTAGGTGATGTTATGAATGTAAGTGTTGGTGAGTTGTTTATGGGTGCAGTTTTACCAGGGCTTTTGCTTGTTGGACTTTATATCGCTTATATCTTGATATATTCATACTTTTTACCTAGTGTTGCTCCTGTACCTAATGATATAAAAAAAGTCTCTTTTAAAGAGATAATCTTTTCTATTGTTCCACCTTTACTTTTAATGGTTGCAGTTTTAGGAAGTATATTTGCAGGGATTGCATCTCCTACTGAATCAGCTGCTTTTGGTGTTATCGGTGCAATTTTGCTTAGTATGCTTAACAAATCATTATCTTTTGAGATGATAAGATATGCATCTTTAGAGACTGTAAAACTTAGTGGTATGATATTTATGATACTTATAGGTGCTACTGCTTTTAGTTTGGTTTTTAATGAACTTGGTGGAACTGATCTTATAGTTGAGTTTTTTTCTGAAGATATAGGGGATGTTTGGGTTTTTATAGGTGTGGCGATGGTTAGTATATTTGTACTTGGATTTTTTATAGATTTTATAGAGATTAGTTTTATCGTTGTTCCTATACTTGTTCCTGTTATGGATGCTTTTGGCATCGACCCTATATGGTTTGCAGTTTTAATTGCTTTAAATCTTCAAGCATCTTTTTTAACTCCACCTTTTGGATTGTCACTTTTTTTCTTAAAAGGGGTTGCAGGTGATACTATAAAGACCACGCAGATATATAAAGGTATAATTCCTTTTATATTTTTACAGCTTTTAGGGTTGATTTTGGTTATAATATTTCCAAATTTAGTTTTTGCATTTATATAAATTAAGGATTCATAATGTGGTCATCTACTCTTGGTAAAATCAATCTATTAAATCAGATACAAATTATAATATTTGTACTTGGTTTTGCGATTGAAGCTTTTTTTGCTGGTTTTTCTATAACTCTTGTTCTTTTGACAATATTACACATAGGTTTGGCTGTTTATCTTAGGATGTATCTTTTAGTAGCTAAAAAAAGTGTTGAAAATGTTACAGAGGTTATTGTTCAAGCTAGAAATGGTGATTTTAATACTCGTGCAGACCTTATTGGTGAGGGTGAGGTTAGAGAGCTTTCTGATTCTTACAACTCTTTGATGAATCAAATCCAGCATTATATAACTTGCACTACTGGTGCTATTACAGATGCAGCAAATGGTAAATTTGGATATTTAAATAGTGTTGATGTCAATGACCTTAATCAAACATTGATAAATGGTGTAAATGCTACTAAAAATGCTGTTGAAATTATTGAAAATGGTTATAATGCAAAACAAAGAGGAGAAATGTCTGAACTTTTAGCTGATCTTGGTGGTGGTGTTGCTAGTGGAATGGGTATAGTTCAATCAAATCTTGAAGAATCAAATGATGAGATAAAACGAATAGTATTAGCATCAAATCAAACAGCAGATAGTGCAAATGAAAGTATAGATGCTGTTCATAATGTAAGTGAAAACTTTGTAAAACTTAATGAGATTATAGAGAATGTGGATAATCAAATTTCGACTTTGACACAACAAAGTGAAGAGATTACATCAGTTGTAAATCTTATAAAAGATATAACAGATCAAACAAATCTTTTAGCACTAAATGCAGCTATAGAAGCAGCAAGAGCAGGTGAACATGGTCGTGGCTTTGCCGTAGTTGCTGATGAGGTTAGAAAACTTGCAGAGAGAACTCAAAAAGCTACTCAAGAGATCAGTATAACAGTTACTACACTTCAACAAGAAACTAACTTTATACAAGAACAATCTGAAGTTATGAGTAATATCGCAAATGAATCATCTCAAAAAGTTGAAGAGTTCGCAGATACACTTAAAAAGTTTGGTAAACATTCACAAGAGACATCTATATCTGCTCAATTTATATATGATAAGATACATACGATACTTTTAAAAGTTGATCATATTTTATATAAGTCTCATGCTTATGGTTCTATCATACATGAAAAACAGATAGGTAATTTTAGTGATCATACTATATGTAGGATAGGTCAATGGTATTTTAATGGTGAAGGTAAATCAGAATTTTCTAAAACACAGTCATATAAAACACTAGATACTCATCATAAAGCAGTACACTCTTATGCACAAGAAAATATGAAATTTATAGATAATGGTACAGTTATGCAAACACAAGTTAGACCTTTAATTGTAAATAATTTTACAAAAATGGAAGAGGAAAGTAAAAAACTTTTTGAGCTTATGGATACTATGGTTTTAGAAAAATCAGGTAAAATCTAATTATGAAAGATATACTATATGCACCTTGGCGAGATGAATATGTAGCTGGTAAAAAGGTTGATGGTTGTGTTTTTTGTCATATTAGTAAATCTATAGAGGAAGATAAATCATCTTATGTTCTTTATAGAGATGAACATTGTTTTATAGTGATGAATTTATACCCATATACACCAGGGCATTTTATGATTATACCCCATACACATACTGATAAGCTTGAAGATTTAGATGAAGAGAGTTGGCTTCACATCACAAGATTAGCTCAAAAAGGTGTAAAGATGCTAAAAGAGGTTTTAGGTGCTCATGGTGTAAATATAGGTATGAATCTAGGAAGTGCAGGTGGAGCGGGTATTGCAGAACATATACATATGCATCTTGTTCCTAGATGGCAAAGAGATACTAACTTTATAACTTCTATAGCAGATACTAGAGTTTACTCAACAGATTTTGAAAAAATCTATAATAAACTCTTAGACAATATCTCAAACTATATAGACTAGTAAAAGAGTTTTTATAACTCTTTTACAAACTCTTCTATCCTTTTTATACCTGTACGGATACTTTCTATATCTGTAGCAAAACTAAATCTAAAGTAACCCTCACTACCAAAACCTACACCTGGAACTACTGCTACTTCTTTTTTAGCTAGTAACTCTTTTGCAAAAGTTAGTGAATCATTGCTTACTTTTTGTATATTTACAAACAGATAAAATGCACCATCAGGTTTTAAAACACTTAGTCCATCTATCTCATTGAAAAGTTTTACAGCTTCATCACGACGAGCCATAAACTCTTTTCTCATCATCTCTATATCTGCATCTGCTTGACCACTAAGACCAACAATAGCTGCTTTTTGAGTGATAGAATTTATGTTTGATGTACTTTGAGATTGTAGTTTTTTTGTAGCTTTTATAAGCTCAGCATCGTAAGCTGCCATATAACCAAATCTCCATCCAGTCATAGCTACTGATTTACTAAGACCATTTATAGTTACAGTTCTTTTAAACATATCTTCACTTACAGATGCACTTGATGTAAACTCACCATCATAGATAAGTTTTTCATACATCTCATCACTTGCTACTATAACTTTAGTTCCCTCCAACACTTTTCCTAGTGCAGTTAGTTCCTCTTTTGTATAAACTGAACCAGTTGGGTTTGATGGTGTAGTTAGTATAAGCATCTTAGTGTTTGGTGTAAGTGCATTTTTAAGTTGTTCTGGTGTGATTTTAAATGAGCTAGTATCGTGAGTCTCTATCTTTACTACTGTTCCACCACAGTACTTTACAAGTTCAGGGTATGTTACCCAGTATGGTGAGGGGATGATAACTTCATCACCTTTATCAATAGTCGCAGAAAAAAGGTTAAATAAAGAGTGTTTAGCACCATTGTTTACTATGATTTGGTTTGGTGCATATTCTAAGTTGTTATCTCTTTTAAGTTTGTCTGCAATAGCTTTTTTTAACTCAGGAATCCCATCAACGGCAGTGTATTTTGTAAAGTCATTGTTGATAGCATCTATGGCTGCATCTTTGATAACTTGAGGTGTACCAAAGTCAGGCTCACCTGCTGAAAAACTAAGGATATCTTTACCCTCAGCTTTTAACTCTTGTGCTAAAGTAGTGATAGCAATCGTGATCGATTCAGATAATGTATTGATGCGATTAGTAAGCATAAAAACCCTTATAATAAAAATTAGGTAATTATACTAAAAAAATCATATATATAAGTTAGTTTTTCATAGCTTTTATAAAAGATTTGTAGATATGTTCCAATTCTAAATCTTGTTCTAGTAACTCTTTGTGGTCTTTTGTTAAGATATGCTCTAAAACAGCAACCCTTTTTAGTAGATATTCAAACATCTCTTTGTTTATATCTGGAAGCATATTGTGCATAAGTGGGTCTTTGCATCTGCCTTTTTCTATAACATTTGCTGGTATCCCTACAGCTGTTGCATCTTTTGGTACAGGTTTTATAACAACAGAGTTTGCACCTATCTTTGCTTTTTCGCCTATCTCAATATTACCTAAAACTTTTGCACCAGCACCGATAACTGTACCACTTCTTATAGTTGGGTGTCTTTTTCCTTGAACTAAAGATACCCCACCAAGAGTTACACCTTGATAGATTAGTACATCATCTTCTATAATTGTAGTTTGACCTATAACTACACCGATGCCATGGTCTATAAATACACGAGAACCTATTTGTGCTTCTGGATGAATCTCTATGTTTGTAAGCCATTGTGAAAATCCAGATATAAGTCGCCCAAGTCTTTTAAAGTTTCTTATATAAAAAAAGTGTGCTATTCTATACCAAGCCATAGCCCAAACACCGCGATAGTTAAATAAAAAGTCAACCCAAGAAGTTAGTGCAGGGTCGTTTTTGTAAGCATTTGAAAAATCTTCTTTTATCTCTGCAAAAATTCCCAAATCATCTCCTAGTTAGTGGTTCTTAGATAACCATTTTGTTGTAAATATAGTTCTAATTTTGCAAGTGTATCGTTTTTTTCTTTTTCTGTTATAAAATCACTATTTTGTAGTTTTTCTTCAAGGTTGGTATATATTAACTTTTTATCATATCCTATAGACTCAACTATATCTAAAAGGTTTTTTGACTCTATGGTATTTGTTAGTTTATATCCATTATCATCTATCTCAACTGTATATTCGTTAGGGTGTGTAAATAGATTATGGTTCATACCTAATGTTTCTTGATAAGCTCCAACATTGAAAAAACCTAAAAAATAGTCCTCATCATCTATGTTTATATCGTGTAGATATAATGGTTTATCTGCATCAAAATCTATCTCTCCGTCACTATCACAAGTTATATCCCATAAAGATGCTGCACGAAGTGGAGTTGAATCTAAATGATGTAAAGGCATAACTGGAAAACGTTGTTTTAAACCCCAGTAATCAGGTAAACTTTGAAATATAGAAGCATTTATAAGGTATCTTTCTTGTATATTTGCTTGTAGTTGTTCTAACTCTATGTAGTTATCTACATTTGTAAGATAGAGAGTCTTTTTTATGATGTTATGTACTAGTATCTCTGCATTTGATCTATCTTGCAAATCGATATAACCTAAATCAAAAAGTGTTAAGAGTGATTCTATATGGTCTAGTGCATCGTGTAGGTACTCTATACAGTTTTTGTTATTTAGTAGGTTATTTAACTCTCTTAATTCCTCTATAAGTGGTGGATTTACTTTTTTAAAGTTTAGAAGTTTTTCTTGATAATCTTGTGAAAAAAGTTCTAGTACAGGTGTTATAAGGATAGCATGAGATGCTATTATAAATCTACCTGATTCTGTAAAAATATCTGGATGTTTAACACCTTTTGCATCCATAATCTCACCTAGTAAAAAAACAACACTACTTGAGAACTCTTTTATAGAGTAGTTGTATGATTTTGAGTGTGAGTGTTGGTTATACTCTACTGCTAAACCACCACCTATATTGATGCTACAAAGTGAAGTTGCTTCCATATTTTTAAGTTCTGCATAGATATTTCCAGCTTCACGGAGTGCTTTTTTTATGGGAGCTATATCGGACATTTGAGAACCTATATGAAAATGTATCATCTTAAAATGTTGTAGTAGATTATGTTGTTTTAAGAGTTTTACAGCCTCTATAATCTCAGTAGAAGTTAGACCAAATTTTGCATCCATTCCACCACTTTTTGCCCAAGTCCCACTTCCAGCACTATGAAGTCTAACTCTTATCCCTATATCTGGTATCTTTAGGTTACATTCAGATGCTATATCTATGATAGTTTCAAGCTCACCCAAACCCTCTATGGTTAGAGTTATATCGTGTCCACTTTGTGCAGCTATAAAACCAAGTGTTAGCATCTCTTTGTCTTTAAAGCCGTTTACTGTTATCTTTGCACCAGTTGGAGTTTTGCTCATAGCGATTATAAGTTCAGCTTTACTTCCAGCTTCAAGACCGTAGTTAAACTCTTTGCCTTGTTCTATAATAGCTTCAACTGCATTTGGAAGTTGGTTTACTTTTAGTGGAAAAACAGCATTAAAACTACCTTTGTATCCATTTTCTAGTATAGCTTTATCGAAGTTTGCGTACAAACTGTTTATCTGTTTTTTTATAAGGTGTGGAAATCTTAAAAGTGTAGGGCCTTTTACATCTTTTGCTCTTATATCTTCTATAATGCTAAGCAATGATGGCATACTTTTATAGTTGAGTTTTAACTCACCATTTTCTATGATGAAGTTTTTATTTGCCCATATATCAAGACCAAAGTTTTGCATTAGTATATTCTTTAATATCAAGATTTACATAAATATTGTAAATTTTATTCTTTATAGTTAAAATCATAAGATGATTTACATCAAGTTCTGTCATGGTATTGCTATTTTTTAAAAGAAATTTTTTTGCTTTTTTTAGATATGTGATTTTTATCTGTTTAGTCATAATTATATATTTATAGAGATTATTTTAGAACTAGCTATCTCTTTATCTTCTAAAGTTCTTTCGTTAAGAATTTTTTCTATATCTTTTTGTTCAGCTTCACTTACATAACTAGAATCTAAAATTTTAAATTTTTCAATCATATCATTTTTAAACTCTTTTATTATCTGTAAAAATAGTTCAGCTTTATCTTCTTTTATAGATAGTTGTATTTCCATAGCTTTAAAACTCCTTTACCTTAAAAATTTCCTCTGTTTTATCTTCTAAGTTTTTTACTTTAATCTCACCACTTTCTAGTTCGTTTGAACCTATCATACAAAAGTATTTTGCATTTGCTTTATCTGCATTTTTTATATGGTTTTTAAAGTTTTTAGCTTTGTAGTCTGTTGTTACTTTATGGGTTTTTCTTTTCTTCTGAACAAGATTTAAAACCAATTCTATAGTCTCTTCATCCATAGCACCTATATAGTAGCCATCTCTTTTTTTCTCAGGCATTTTTATAAGTTCCATAAGTCTTTCTATACCCATAGCAAAACCAACAGCAGGTGTTGCTTTACCATCTAAAAATTCTACAAGTCTATCATATCTTCCGCCACCAGCGATAGCACTTTGGCTTCCTATGTTGTCACTTACAAATTCAAATGCAGTTTTTGAGTAGTAATCAAGCCCACGAACAAGATTTGTGTCTATTTCATAGTTTATGCCATTATTGTCTAGGATTTTTTTCAGTTTGTTAAAATCATCTTCACAATTATCACAAAGATTGTTTATAAGTTTAGGTGCATCTTTATAAAGTTCTTGACATTTTTCATTTTTACAATCAAGAACTCTTATTGGATTTGTTTCTAGTCTTCTTTTACAATCTGAACATATTTCATCTTCACAATTTTTTACAAATTTTACTAGGTTGTCTCTGTATTGTGGCATACAGTTGTTATCTCCTAAAGAGTTGATTTGAAGTTTATAACCTATACTTAGTTCATTTAAAATATCACTAACCATCATTATCATAGAAGCATCTTCATAAACACTTTCAATTCCAAAACTTTCAACTCCAAATTGATGAAATTGTCTTAATCTCCCTTTTTGAGGTCTTTCATATCTAAACATAGCCCCATGATAAAAAAATCTATAAATACCACCAGCACGGTCAAGTTTTTTTTGTATAAATGCACGAACAACACCAGCTGTTCCCTCTGGTCTTAAACATACATCGTTTTCACCTTTATCAGTAAATTGATACATCTCTTTACCAACAATATCGCTTGATTCTCCAACTGAGCGCTTAAAAAGTGCAGTCTCTTCAAGCAATGGTGTTTCTATAAAATGAAAACCATATCTTTGTGCTACTTTTGTTGCTACATCTATAAAGTAAGTAAATCTTTCATAATCTTCACTTAAAATATCGTTCATACCTCTTAGTGATTTAATCATTTTCATCCTTTTTTTTATCGTTGAAATGATAGCATTTTTTATCTAAATAGTATAGATTAGTATAAGTTTTGCTATAATAAACAGATTTAAAATTTAGCATGGATGTAAAATATATGAATTTAAAAGATAATATCCCATCAGAAGAGGACTCTTTACTTAAAGCTTTAGTCCTTTATACAAAATTATATCATAGACCATTTTCTCCTGAAGCATTGCTTTATGGATTGCCATTAAATGATAAAGAGGGTGGTACAAAACTTTTTAGTATGGATCCAAAATCTAAAAAAGCACTTTTTTCAAGGGTGGCAGCTCGAGCAGGTTTAAAATCTACACTTATAAGAAGAGATATTGCTGATATTTTAGAACTACATCTTCCAATGATACTTTTACTTAGTAATGGAAATAGTTGTATTTTAGAAACATTTTCTGAAGATAAAACAAAAGCAAAAATAATATTTCCAGATGGAGATGGTTCAGAAGAATGGGTTAGTGTTGAAAATTTGGAAAAAGAGTATTTGGGATATGGTTTTTTACTAAAGAAAAAATTTAAATATGATATAACAAATTCAAATAATTTAAAAATAAATGTAAATCATTGGTTTTGGGATACATTAAAATTATCTAGATCAATATACAGGGATGTTATTTGGGCATCGTTGCTTATAAATATATTTGTATTGGCTACTCCTCTTTTTACAATGAATGTCTATGATAGGGTTATACCAAACAATGCTGAAGAAACATTGATAGTTTTTACCATAGGTATCGTTTTTGTTTATTTATTGGATTTCTTTTTAAAATTTACTCGTAGTTACATGTTAGAACTTGCTGGTAAAAAGAGTGATATAATTATGTCATCTATTATTTATGAAAAGGTTATGAATCTAAAGCTTTCAAATCATCCACAATCAGTTGGTTCTTTTGCAAATACACTAAAAGATTTTGAAGCTGTTCGATCTTTTTTTACAACTGCTACTATGACGGCTTTAATTGACTTGCCTTTTGCTATATTGTTTCTTATAGTTATCTACTATATAGGTGGTGTTTTAGTTCTTGTACCCCTTACAACTATGGTTTTGATATTTTTATATGCTATCATTATTAGAAGACCCCTTAGAAAAATAATTGAGAGTTCTCACGAAGCAAATGCTAAGAAAAATGGGGTTCTTATAGAGACTTTACAAAATATAGAAACAGTAAAGTCTATGAGTATGGTAGGAAAACAGCAGTGGCAACTTGAAGAAGCAACAGGTGAAATAGCAGAAAAAAACCTTAAGTTTCGTATCATGTCATCATCTATACCAAATGTTACAAATCTTTTTATACAGCTAAATACAATTTTTGTTGTTGTCTTAGGTGTGTATCTAATTCAAAATTTTGAATTAACTATGGGTGGACTTGTAGCTGTTGTTATACTTACTTCAAGAACAGTTGGTCCTATGGGTCAGGCTGCAGGACTTATAACAAATTATGCAGATGCTAAAAGCTCTTATGATACTTTAAATGAGATTATTTCAAAAGAGGTTGAACGACCAGAAGAGCAAGAATATGTAGAACGACCTAAGTTTAATGGTAAGATAGAATTTAAAAATGTAAGTTTTAGTTATCCAAATGATGATAATCTTGCTTTAAATGATGTTAGTTTTGTGATAAATCCAGGGGAAAAAGTTGCTTTTATAGGTCGTATAGGTAGTGGTAAATCTACTATAGTTAAACTTATACTTAGACTTTATGAACCAACTAGTGGCTCTATATATATAGATGATATTGAGATTTCACAGATAGATCCAGCTGATTTGAGACGATTTATAAGTTATGTTCCACAAGATGTTGACCTTTTTAAAGGTACTATTCGAGATAATATTATCGCTTCTGATTTGCATCCTGATATAGGAGATGTTATATATGCTGCACAGATAAGTGGAGTTGATGATTTTGTAAGAAAGCATCCTAGAGGTTATGAAATGTATATAGGTGAACGTGGAGCAGGTCTTTCTGGTGGACAAAGGCAAAGTGTTGGTGTTGCAAGGGCATTGATGCAAAACAGTTCTATAATACTTATGGATGAACCTACAAAAGCTATGGATCAGACAACAGAAGCTAGACTTATGAAAAGATTGAAAAGTGAGTATAAAAAAGAGACAATGATTATAATTACTCAAAAACTTGTTCTTTTAAATATGGTTAAAAGGGTTATAGTTATGCATAATGCTAAAATTTTATTAGATGGTGATAAAGATGAGGTCACTAAAAAAATGGGTGGTAAATAAAGTATGAAAAGATCAAACAAAAGGCTTTCCCAAAAAGATTATGAGTTTATGAACTCTCTTAGTGCTGCTGTTTTACAAGTTACTCCTAGTAAATTAAGGATTGTTTTATATTTTTGGGTTATATCTATAATTGGTGCTATTGTGTGGGCAAACTATGCTGTTATAGATGAGATAGTAAGGGGTGATGGTGAAATTATACCTAGTAGTCAAAATCAAATTATTCAAAATTTAGAGGGTGGTATAATTGAAAATATTCTTGTTGTAGAGGGACAAAGTGTAGAAAAAGGGCAAGTTCTTGTAAAAATAGATAATCAAAAATCACAATCATCTTTTAGCTCAAATAATGTAAAAGCAGATGCATTGGAAGCAAAAATTGTAAGATTAAAGGCTGAATCAAATTTACAAGAGTTTAAAGTAGATAAAGAACTTTTAAAAAGAATACCTAAAGAGTTTATAGAAAATGAAAAAAGTTTATACTTGACTAATTTAAAAAAATTAAAATCAAAAATAGATGCTTTAAATAATCAACTATTACAAAAGAAAAATGAACTTTTTGAAGCTAGAAGTAAGTTAGTTCATTTGAAAAGATCTTTAGAAATGATAAGAAAAGAGGTTAAAATGACTCAGCCTATGGTCTTAAGAGGTGTTAGTTCTAAAGTAGATTTTTTAAAGTTACAAAGAGAAGAAAATAAAGTAGCACAAGAATATGATTCTGTTAAAAAGTCAATACCTAGATTAAAATCAGCTATAAATGAAGTTAAAAATAATATAGAAGAAGTTCGTTATCTTTTTAAAAGTGAAGCAAAAGTAAAACTAAATGAAACAACAGCAGAGTTTGAAACATTGAAAATAAATTCTACGGCCTTAAAAGATCAGGTTGCTAGAACAGTTGTACGCTCACCAATGAAAGGTATAGTACAAGAGTTATTTGTTCATACAATCGGTGGTGTTATAAGACCTGGTGAAGATATAGTAGAAATTGTGCCAAGTGATCAGACATTATTGGTTGAAGTAAAAATAAAACCTGCTGATATAGCCTTTATATATGTTGGTCAAAAGGCAAAAGTTAAATTTTCTGCGTATGATTTTTCTATATATGGTGGACTTAGTGGTAAAGTTGTATATGTGAGTCCAGATACTATAAAAGATGAAAAAGATAAAGTTTTTTATACAGTTAGAATTAAAACAGATAAAAATTATATGGAACGAAATGGTAAGCATCTTAAAATAATACCTGGTATGACGGTTAGTGTAGATATAATGACAGGTAAAAAAAGTGTTCTTGATTATATTTTAAAACCTATTTTAAAAACTAAACAATATACATTTACCGAAAGATAGCTTATGGAGATAGTTTTATATAGTGATGATATATCTTTAATCAATAAATGGGAAAATACTATAGGTAATAACTGTAGAATTTGTTATGAATTTGATGAATTGAAAAATATTAAAAATTCTATCATAATTATAAACTATACAGCATTTGAAGATGATATAGAAGAGAGTATAAAGTTTTTTAACAGTAATGGAAATAGGCTTCTTGTATTTGAAAAAAATCCAACTTTGAGAAATGCAAAAAAAATACTCAAATTGGGTGCTAAAGGTTATGGTAATATAGAGATAAAGGAACACTTTATATTATCTGCAATAGAAACAATTAAAGATGGTATGGTATGGCTTCATTCTGAATTTACAACAATGCTTCTCAATGATACATCTTCAAAAAAGCAAAAAGAAGATGTTGATATAGATAATTTAACGAAACGTGAAAAAGAAGTAATAAACTTTTTAAAAGATGGTATTTCTTATAAAGATATAGCTCAGAAGCTTTCTATCACACCTAGGACAGTTAAAGCTCATGCTCAAAATATATATACTAAATTAAATGTAAAAGACAGACTTTCTTTATCTCTTCTTTTTAAATAACTTTTTATTGTCCCTATGGACAATAGTAATTATTTGTTTTTTATACTACTATTAGACTATAGTAAATAATTGTCTCAAAGGTGTATATTATGAAATTCTCAAGAACAGATCACAAAGTTGACAGGGTAAAAGAGATAGAAGAAAAATCTCATATAAAAGATGAAGATGGTAGTTTAGTTGAACTAAAAAATTCTGATGTTAAAGATATGGTTATTGACTCAGATAAAGGGCATAAATCTTTTATAGAGAGTCCACAACACGATGCTGTTTCTGGCGATATAGAAGTGCCTACAACAGAAGAATCTTTAGAAACATTATCTGATGACTTTTTTGAAAATGTGGATGATATGGTAGATGTTATTCAAGATAGATTTGAAGATATGAGTGAAAGATTTAATAGTATGAGAAGTTCAACCTTAGAAAGTGTTGATTCTCAAGATAGTTTTTTTGAATCAAATAATGAGATTGAAACACCTTCAATATCTGTAAATGATTATTATCACTCAGATGATAATAGTGAATCAAACTATGATATCAGTGAAGATATTGTAGAAACAAGAGAAGTTGAAGACAATATAGCAAATATAGATCAAGATATGATTGTAAACGATAGTGTTACACTAGATAATGATCCTGTAGTTGTAGATGAACCAATTTTACAAAGAAAAAATGATCATAGTTCTATAGATTTTGAAGATGAGTCTATTTTTGAAGAGCCTCTTGATATTGTTGAAGATAATTCAGATGTTGTTATTGCTCATGATGAAGATAATTATATTGTAGATGAAGAAGATATAAAAATCGAATTAAAAGATGATGAAGAATCTTTAGAAGAA
>Ga0256836_1000870_pt1 | contig 14787 bp, 12 predicted proteins | sample 4561380metaG_FD_185974 | JGI IMG/M metagenome (GOLD analysis project Ga0256836, IMG submission 185974) | Hydrothermal vent microbial communities from Guaymas Basin, Mexico - 4561-380 | ecosystem: Environmental > Aquatic > Marine > Hydrothermal vents | place: Mexico: Guaymas Basin | collected...
GCCTGTGCATTAAATTTTAAAACACCTTCATAAAGCATCTCAATCAGTTTCGCTGGTGATTCGATATTTATATTATTTTCTGTATATGTACTATAAGCATTCCCTGCATACATTTTCAATCCTTTTTCTTTATAATAAAGCACATCGACTTTCTATATTTTAACTTTAATTTCTAACCATTATTTTGTGCTGCTGCCTGTGCATTTGCAAGTTCAACAAACATAGCAGATGCTGAATTTAATTTATTGATCATAGCATCATATGCACTCCATTGTTTTTGTAATGTATTATACTTATCATCCAAACGTTCTGCCATTGACATTCTTCTCTCTTCAAGTTCTGAGATAGCAGATGAAAGAGAACTTTGAAATTGATCTAAGATACCATTAGTACCAATATAAGCATCTATCTTTTCATACATTTCACCAAATGCACCTGTCAAGGTAACTACAGAACCATCAGCTTTTGTATAATCACCACCTGAGAAAAATGCTTCTACATTTTTAGGGTTTTCATCAAGTTTTTCTTCAAAACTACTCTGATCAAAACTCATTTTTCCATCTCTGTCTACATCAAACCCATAATCATATAGTGAACCAACACCACCACCTACACTACCTATCATGTCTTCCAAAGTAGACTTTAAACTTTTAATAGTACTATCTGCCGAGAAAATACCTCTTTCATCTGATTCAGTACTAGATTTTGTTAGTTTATTTAATTCCGTTATAGCAGCATTATATTTTTCTACAAAACTGTTAATACGATTCAAAATATTTTCTCTATCTTGTTTTACGTTGACTTGAGAAATTCCTGTTTCTTGTAAAGTAATATGATAACCTGTAATCAAATCATCAACCTTATTTGAACTGCGTGTTATTGTTTGATTATTAAATGTAAATTCAGCATCAACTCCTTCTTGCACAGCAGTAAGATTATCAGTCAATTGTGTACCTGAGAGATTGCCATCATTATCTGTGATTGTAATATCTTGTGCGGCACCTGTACCTGTTGAATTTAAAAATAATCTGTAATCATCAGTTCCAATCTGAACAATTGTTGCACTTACTTTATCTCCGGCAATATCATTAATAGATTTTTTAAGCTCTTCCAATGTTGTTGTATCGGTATAGTCAATTGTAAAATCTTCTCCATCAATATTAAGATTCAAACTACCCGCTCCACTTGCTATTGTATCTGTAGAAGAGTTAAATTGTCCAGACTCTTCTATCTGCTTTGTTGCAAGTTGTATTACATCTAATGTAAATTCTTGAATATCACTATTGGCATCCGCTTCTACAGTAACTGAGCTTCCCACTACTTCCACACTGCGTTCATCATACAACAATGGTGTTTTTAACTCATTTATAGAGTCTTTTAAATTTTTTATATTTGCTTCTAAAACATCATATGCATTTTGCTTATCTTTTTCATTTGCAATTTTCAAATCTATTGGACGGATTAAACTAGCCTCATCAGCTTCTCGTAACTGATCTAATAAGTCTTGAGTTAAAATACCTGATCCAACTCCTAGTGAACTAATAGCCATATTATATCCTTTTCACTTATTCTAGTATAAATACAATCGACAAATTAAAAATAATCTTTAATATCGGATTATGGAATCAAATTTGCTATTTTCATATACAAATAACAATAAGGGTAATTTATGCTAAATAATAAGAATATTCTTATCACCGGAGGAACTGGTAGTTTTGGAAAACAATTTGTCAGAACCATTCTCAAGAGCTATAAACCCAATAAGATAATTATCTATTCTCGTGATGAGCTTAAACAATTTGAAATGGCTCAAAAATTCAATGATAAATGTATGCGTTATTTCATAGGTGATGTAAGAGATTTGCCACGATTGAGTAAAGCTATGGATGGTGTTGACTATGTTGTTCATGCAGCAGCACTCAAACATGTTCCTATTGCTGAGTACAATCCTATGGAGTGCATTAAAACTAATGTAATGGGTGCTCAAAATATCATTGATGCAGTTATTGAAAATGAGGTTCCATATACTATTGCTCTATCAACAGACAAAGCAGCATCGCCGGCCAATCTCTATGGTGCTTCCAAGCTTGTCTCAGATAAACTTTTTGTTGCAGCAAACAATCTACGTGGCAATCATGATATTAAGTTCTCTGTTGTACGCTATGGTAATGTTTTAGGCTCACGTGGATCTGTTATACCGTATTTTCAAAAACTTATTGAAGAAGGCGCAACAGAACTACCAATAACAGATCCAAATATGACACGATTTTGGATTACTCTGCAAGAGGGTGTTGATTTCGTACTTAAAAATTTTGAACGTATGCAGGGTGGAGAGATCTTTGTTCCAAAAATTCCTTCTATGAAAATGATAGAGATGGCAAAAGCTTTAGCTCCTGATTTGCCACAAAAAATCATAGGAATACGTCCCGGAGAGAAACTGCATGAAGTGATGTGTCCTCTCGATGATTCTCATTTGACTTTAGAGTTTGAAGATCATTTTGTAATTAAACCGAGTATTAATTTTAGTGCACCAATAGATTACAGTCAAAATAATTTAGGTGAAAGTGGTAAAGCTGTTAAACAAGGGTTTGAGTATAACTCAAGAGACAACACTATTTGGTTAAGTCATGAAGAACTTTTAGAAAAGATACATAGCACACAAAAAGAAGAACATTAGATGTTAAGTTACTCTACACAACTCATAGAAGAAGATGACATTGAAGCAGTTGTAACAGTTTTAAAGAGCTCTTTTTTAGCACAAGGTCCAAAAGTTGCAGAGTTTGAAGCGGACTTATGTGCTTATACTGGCGCAAAGTATGCAGTTGCTTTTAACTCTGCTACTTCTGCCTTACAAGCTGCCTATAGTGTTTGTGGAATTGAGAAAGATGATGAAATCATCACATCACCTATCTCTTTTGTTGCTACATCCAATATGTTTGTCACCCTTGGAGCAAAACCTATCTGGTGTGATGTCAAACTTGATGGTAACATTGATGAAAATTGCATAGAGGCGCATATTAGCCCAAAAACAAAAGCAATAGTGCCTATTGATTTTGCAGGTAAGCCAGTCGCTATACAAAAGATAAAAGAAATTGCAAAACAACACAATTTACTTCTTATAGAGGATGCTTCCCATGCACTTGGCTCTTCTATAGATGGTAAAAGAATCGGCTCTTTTGCAGATATGACTATATTTTCTTTTCATGCTATTAAGCCCATTACTACAAGTGAAGGTGGCGCAGTGCTTACTGATAATGAACTATTTGCTGAAAAATTACGTCTTTTTCGCTCTCATGGTGTTGTTAAAAAAGAGCTCTGGAATTCCGATATGGTAAGTATGGGGTATAACCTACGTATGACAGAAGTTGCTGCTACTCTTGGTTCTTCTCAACTAAAAAAGCTAGATAGGTTTGTAAGTATTAGAAATGAGATGGCAAACTATTTTGATGAACGTTTTAAAGATGCAAAGCTTTTTTTAACACAGAAGCTAGAGCCAAATCAAGTAAGTTCCAGACATCTCTACCCAATCATTTTAAACCCTGAGCTTCATTGTATGAAAGAGGAAATTTTTAAAGAGTTACAAGAGAGAGGATTAGGAGTGCAAGTGCATTACAAGCCAATCTATCAAAATTCATTTTACAGAGAGAAATTTGGCGAAATCTCTTTAGCGGTTACAAATGATTTTTATCGTTCTGAGATCTCAATACCTTGTAATCAGACGATGAGTATAAATGATGCAAAATATGTAGCCGATACACTTTTAGAAGTGATTGACAAATATAGTTTTCGAGGATGTAGTTTTTAATGAAAGCAATAGCAATTATTCCAGCACGAGGTGGAAGTAAGCGAATTCCTAAAAAAAACATCAAAAACTTTTTAGGAAAGCCACTTATTGCTTACACTATCGAAAAGGCGTTAGAATCCGGGCTCTTTGAAAAAGTAGTCGTAACGACAGATGATGAAGCAGTAGCAAAGATAGCACAAAAGTATGGAGCAGAAGTTCCATTTTTACGTCCTAAAGAGCTTAGTGATGATTTTGTTAGCAGTGGAGTTGCTGTGGAACATGCTTTAAAATTTTTACAAGAAAAAGGAGAAGTGTATGACTACCTTTGTACACTTTATGCAACTGCTCCGTTGTTAGACATTTGTTATCTTAAAGAAGGATTGCAAAAGCTACAAGAGAGTGATGCTTGTATGAGCTTTAGTGTCACTTCTATGCCTTTTCCAATTCAAAGAAGCTTTCATATTACAGAAAATAATCGCTGTAAGATGTTTACACCTGAATACTATGCATCGAGAAGCCAGGACCTTAAAGAAGCTTACCAGGATGCAGGTCAGTTTTACTGGAGACGTATAGGTAAAAAGATGCAAGATATTCCATTTGGATGTGAAAGTATCCCTGTAATATTACCACGTCATTTAGTTCAAGATATAGATACTCCAGAAGATTGGAAGCGTGCTGAAATGCTTTATCAACTCGTTTATCCAGATAAGTTTGATGAATGGAACAGATTAAAGAAAAAACTAGATAAAAAAGAGAAGATTATCAATTTTTTTCAAGGAAATATCTATTTCATGTCGGTAGGAAAAAATATCGGTCATGAAGCTTATGGTAAAGATGAACTTTTCTTAAGACCTGTCTTAGTTTATAAGAAACTTACAAAAACTACATTTTTAGGTATTCCTTTGACTTCTCAAAAAAAAGAGGGTAGTTTCTTTTTTCAATTTTCTTATAAAAAGGATAAAATTAGTGTAGCAATACTTCATCAAATGAGAGTTTTTGATATAAGACGGAGTGAATATCTTAGTGGGAAAATAAATAAAAATACTTATAAAAACTTAGAAATAGCAGTAAGTGAGTTCATGAAAGTTACCTCTTCTAAAAAGAAGAGGAATGCCAACGAAGGGCTAAATAGATGAATAGTATAACACAAAGAAGTAAAAATGTCAAAAGCTAAAACAATTCTTTTTCGTGCTGATTCCTCTTCAACTATAGGTACTGGACATATTATGCGTGATATTGTTCTCGCGCAGAAGTATGCCAAAAAAGGGGCAAAAGTTATCTTTGCAGTACGTGAATTGGATGGGAATATAAACCATAAAATTGATGAAGCAGGTTTTCAAAGAATTAGGCTAAAGAGTAACTCTAAAAAAGAGCTTGTCAAACTCATAAAAAAACTCTCTGTTGATTTACTTGTGATTGACCATTACGGTATAAATGCTAAAAAAGAGAAGTATATAAAAAAGAAAACAGGTGTAAAAATTTTAAGTTTTGATGATACTTACGAGAAACATCATTGTGATATTTTACTCAATCATAATATATCTGCTGATAAAAGTAAATATAAAGGCTTAGTATCGAAAAATTGTAAGCTTAGATGTGGTGCTAAATATACGCTTCTTAGAGATGAATTTAGAGTGCAAAAGAAGATGAAAACTATATTTTTAGCTATGGGTGGGGCTGATCATAGTAATATTAATATAGATATTTTAAAAGTGCTACAAGAGTTTAACAATATAGAAGTAGTTTTAGTAACTACAACTACAAACAAAAACTTAGAAGTTTTAAAAGAGTTTGTTAAAGACAAAGAGTGGATACAATTACATATTAATTCAAATCAAATAGCAAGACTTATGAGATTAAGTGATCTTGCCATTGTGACACCAAGTGTGACTATAAATGAAGTGTATTTTATGAATTTACCATTCATTGCTATAAAAACAGCAGATAATCAAAATGATATATATGAGTATCTGTTGAAAAACAACTACAAAGTATTAAAAAAGTTTGATACTAAAAGATTATATGATCATATAAAGGAAATATTTTAAAATGAAAATAGCTATTCTAACTACACCAAATCAGTGGTTTATTCCTTATGCAAAAAAACTACAAAAAGATATAATAGAGTCTGAGCTATTTTTAGACCATAAAGAGATAAATAGTAATTTTGACATATTATTTATACTTAGTTATCACAATATTATTCCCCAAGAATTTTTAGATAAAAATAAGCATAATATTGTAATTCATGCAAGTGCATTACCTAAAGGTAAAGGCTGGGCACCTCTGTTTTGGCAAGTGTTAGAAGGGAAAAAAAAGATACCTTTTAGTATGTTTGAAGCCTCAAATGGAGTGGATAATGGTAATATCTATATGCAAAAGACTTTAAAACTAACAGGTTATGAACTAAATGAAGAGTTAAGAGAAAAACAAGCTAATCATACTATCGATATGTGTCTTGAATTTATAAATAATTATGATAAATACAAAATCCCAACTCCTCAGAGTGGAGATGAAACTTTTTATAAGAAAAGAACTTCGCAAGATAGCAAATTGGATATAGATAAAACTATCAAAGAGCAGTTTAATCTTCTTCGAATTGTAAACAACGATGAGTATCCTGCTTTTTTTGAGATAGATGGACATAGATATATCTTAAAAATAGAGCTTGATAAAATGGGGGGGGGTAGAACTTATTGATTTTGTTGATATGAGCTTTGAAGAGATAAAAATGGTACTTGAAATGAGAAATAATAAAGATATAAAAAAATGGATGTATAATACGGATGATATAAAATTAGATACCCATTTAAAATTTATAAATACTTTAATATTTGATATTAGCAAACAATACTTTTTAGTAAAAAAAGATGACCAATATATAGGTGTCGTAGATTTTACAAATATTGATAATAAAAATAAAGAGTGCTATTTTGGACTATATGCCAATTCATTTATTAAAATAGCTGGAGTTGGTAGAATGTTAGAAGAGATTTGTATAAAATATGTTTTTGATATTTTAAAATTATATAAACTTAAACTTGAAGTATTTGCAGAAAACACAAGAGCTATAAATCTTTATAAAAAATATAAATTTTATGAGAATGATAAAAAAATAGTAAATAAAAAAGAAGTAATTTGTATGGAGTTAAAAAATGAAAATAGGTAAATTTGATTTAAAAAAAGATGGTGTATATATCATAGCAGAGCTTAGTGCAAACCATAATGGTGATATAAATATTGCAAAAGAGACTATAAAAGCTGCCAAAGAGATAGGTGCAAATGCTATAAAATTACAAACTTATACAGCAGATACTTTAACACTTAATTGTAAAAAAGATGATTTTATAGTAAAGGGTGGAACCCTTTGGGATGGAAAAAGTTTATATGAGCTATACAAATGGGCATATACTCCTTGGGAGTGGCACAAAGAACTTTTTGAGTATGCAAGGGAAATAGGTATAGATATATTTTCATCACCCTTTGATAAAACTGCTGTAGATTTTTTAGAACAGTTTAACCCATCAGCCTATAAAATAGCTTCTTTTGAGATAACAGATTATGAACTCATAAGATATACAGCTTCTAAAATGAAACCCATCATTATCTCTACTGGGATTGCAACTATAGATGAGATTCAAGATGCTGTAGATATTTGTCGTGAAGTTGGTAATGATGAGATAGTTTTACTTAAATGTACTTCTGCATATCCTGCACCTATGGAAAATGCCAATTTAAAAATGATACCTAATCTCGCTCAAACTTTTGGTGTTATCAGCGGTTTTTCTGATCATACTTTAGGAAGCACTGCTCCGATAGCTGCTGTTACTCTTGGAGCTAAAGTGATAGAAAAACACTTTATTTTAGATAAATCCATAGGGGGTGCTGATGCAGATTTTTCTATGGATAAAGAGGAATTTGCATCGATGGTTCAAGCTATTCATGATACTGAAAGACTCTTAGGAAAAGTGGACTACTCAATGACAGAGAAAAAGAAAAAATCTCGTCAGTTTGCACGCTCTTTATATGTTGCCAAAGATATAAAAAAGGGAGAAATCTTTACAGAGGAAAACATACGAAGCATCCGTCCTGGATATGGAATGCATCCAAAACATATTAACAACATTCTAGGTAAACCCGCAAAAAAAGATTATATATTTGGAGAAAGATTTTTTGAATAACAATATTAATACAATCATTGTAAACAACTACCAAAGCAACATAGAGTACTTTAAAACGGAGCATATAGAACTCTATACCACACTACTTCAGTATGAAAATAGTCTCGACAATGATACACGCGAAGAGCGTTATGAACTTTGCTATGAAAGTGGCGGTTTTGATATTTTTGATACCAAAACGCAATCATACATTTATCTACAACAGAGTGATAAAATTACTCAAATAATACAAGAGAGCATTACTTTTAAAAAAAATGAAAATGTTTTTGAGACATTTAAAAGAGTAGAAAATCCTCCAAAAGGGTATAAAACACTTTTAAAGCTTTACCAAAAATACAATAATAAAAAATTTTCTATGAAAAAAATAGATAAATTTGTCTTTTTTGGTACCGGACTTCACATAGAAAGTGTAGATAAAAAGCTTAATGCAAGACATTACCTCATTATAGAGGACTCTTTCGAGTTATTTAGACTCTCCCTCTTTACAACACCTTACTACCAGATAGCAGAGCATGCAAAACTCCATTTTTGTATTTCTGATGATACCAATCATTTCAAACAAAGCGCACAAAAATTTTTAGATGAAGAATTTTACTATAACCACTACATCAAATTTTTCCAAGCTCTGCATCATTCTGATGAAAAACTAAAACAACTGCATAATATCATAGTCACGCAGTCACATCTGAACTTTTTCTATTCAAGTATAGTAGAGCAGTACACCCGATCACTCTACTATCTAAACAATGGCTATAATTTTCTTAACCTGCTTAATACAAAACTACATCAATATTTCAGAAAAAAACCAACTCTTTTACTCGCTCCGGGACCATCCCTTGATAAAAACATAGAGTGGCTACAAAACAATCAAAACAATTTTCTTATTGTTGCACTCTCTGCTACACTACCCATTCTTGAAAATGCAGAAATAAAACCTGACATCATTACCCATTTTGATGGTTTTGAGCGAAGTGCTCTGCACTTTACAAAACTCAAAAATATCTCATTTTTCAAAGATGCACTCCTGCTCTTTTCAACAAAAACACCACCTAATGTTGTAGATATGTTTGAGAAAGAACGACTCTTTTTCTTTGAAAGCGGCACAAACTTTAAAAAAGACTTTGGTTCTCTCTCTGCTTTTTGTACAGGAAGCAGCACTTACCTTATACTTATTGCTCTGCAAGTTCAAGAGCTTTATCTTTTAGGTCTTGATCTTGCGGTAGATCAAAAAACACTTCAAACACATAGTGATGAATATCTGTACACGCAAACAAGCACAATACAAGAAGAAGATATGCTCGACTTTAGAAATTCGCTCATTGAAGTTACAGGAAATTTCCAAAATAGTGTCAAGACCACACCAAACTTTACACTCTCAATCGATGCGATTAATAGCATATCTCTAGGTTTAAAACAGAAAAATCAAAATGTATATAACCTCAGCGATGGCGCATATTTTCAGGCTACAAAAGCACAAAAAGCGGAGCAATTAAAACCATCGACTCCTATTGCAAAAACAGATCTCCTTAAACTCTTTTCCAATGCCAGTGAAAAAAGCCTTAGTACTGAAGATCTTAGATTACTGCAGAATGTTATGAAAGATATTACACAGATTAAAACTCTTTTACAGACCTATTCTAAGCAAAATATTACAGACAAAAGACAACTGCTTCAAAAACTCATACAATTAGAGAACGCTATTTGCTTATGTGGTGATAAGTCGTGTGAAATACGTACTTTGATTTTTCACAATTATACACGCTTTATCTATCCTTATATCTTTGATTTATGTAATACACAAGAGATAAATATAGAAAGCGAAATTTCAAAATTTTATGTAACTACCATTACAGCTTTAAAAGATATTGCACAAGAGCTAGAGACAAAACTAAAGGGAAAAGATGCAAGACATCAATGCCATCATAACAAAAAACTTTAATGATAATATAAATTATTTTCAAACGTACCACAAAGAACTTTTTAATAAACTCGCTGCATTTGACAATGCCGTCACAAATGGACACTATCAAGAAAAATATGAACTTACTTATGAAAATGGCAACTTTGATGTACGTGAAAAATCAACAAATCATTATCTCTACAACAAACAAATTGTAAAACATACAAAACTCGCTACTCAAAGTATAAATTACGACTTAAATAGTTCACTGTTTGAATGCTTTGTTAGACAAAATGAAACAAACCCATCATTACCATATGCAGGAAAAACAATTAATCTTATTCACCGCTTACTCAATAAGAATAAAACATTACAAAAAATAGATAAATTTATTTTTTTTGGAACAGCACTAGGTATTCATATCACATCAATTCATAAAAAAATAAGTGCAAAACACTATTTTATTATTGAAGATGATTTAGAACTTTTTAAACTTTCGCTTTTTTGTACAAATTATAAAGATATATCCAATACAGCAAAAATTACGTTTGCCATTTTTACAGAAGAAGAAGAATTTTTAAAAATATCTGAAGATTTTTTAAATGACCAATACTATTTAAATCATTATATAAAATATTTCCAATTACTTAGTCATTCTGATGATAAATACAAAAAATTTTACTTAACAGTAACAAATCAACCTCATTTACGATTTCTCTTTCATGATTTGTTATCATCTTATATTAAACCTTTAAAATATTTTACTTCACATTATCAAGTCATTTTAAAATCTTTAAAATTCAACAATGAAAGCAATCCTTTTTTGTTAATTGCTTCTGGTCCTTCATTAGAAGAAAATATTGCTTGGCTACAAAACAATCAAAAATATTTTACTCTTATATGTGTTTCATCCAGTCTCTCATTACTTGAGAAATACAATATAATTCCTGATATCATATTTCACACAGATCCATTTGCTGCTTCAACATTATCAATAGATAAATTAAAGTCTAAAAAATTTATACAAAACAGTATCATTTTGTTAAATAGCTCTGTAGAAGAGAGTTTTTTAAAAAAATTCAATAAAAATAATACTTATTTATTTGAGATGGGGTCTAATTATTATAGTGAATCCTTAAAAATTTCAGGGCCATGTGTTGGTTCTAGTGCACTTTTATTGACAATTTTACTTAGAGTTTCAAATACCTATCTGCTTGGATTAGATCTCGCAATAAATTCTAAAACAGGAGCCAACCATATCTCAACCCACCAAGATAATACAATTTTAAAAACAGATGAAAGTGATCTAACAGAAAACATATCATATAAAAATGATCTATTTAAAATAAAAGGAAATTTTGATAATTATGTTTTAACAACTCCTCACTATTTTGGCTCAATACAAATTATCAATCAATATTATCCTTCATTATTAAAACAAGAAACACAAAAGATATATAATCTTAACAATGGTGCTAGTTTTAAAATAGCAACTCCAATAACAAAAGAAGCTATTGATATAAAAGAATATACTAAAATCAAAAGATCTTATTTGCACAAAATATTTCAAATGCATAGTAGAGATTCTTTCAATGATACTGATATTAAAAATTTAAAACTCCGTCTCAAGGAAGCAAAACAAATATATATGAATCTTCAAAACTATCTATACAATGATTCTATATCTGCAAGTAAATATATACAAGACTATTTAATATTAACAAAACAAGATAATCAAAACGACAATAATCCAAATGAAATATTACAGATACTCGATTCCTATTCTCATTACATATTGGAATATATATATTATGCATTAACACACATTACATCTTTTGATACAAGAGATCTAATTGAAAAAACATTCCGAAAAGAGACTCAAGCTCTCATTCATTCTTATATAGATGTTTTAGAAAGTACTATAAAGGAATATTATGAATAATATTGAAAATACTGTTAGTGAAACTTATACGAAAAACTTAGAATTTTTAGAAAAAAAACATTATGACATATGGTATAAACTTCATTTATTTGAAATAGCGCTTGAAACAGACCAATATAAAGAAACATATGCATTAGAATATATAGATAATAAATACTTTGATGTTTTAAATATTAAAACCAATAATTATCTTTATGGTACCGATAGTCATTCTTTTAGTAATGATTTGACAAAACGAATTAACTTCCGTAAGAATTCTTTTGTTTTTGAAGGCTTCCCCTTATATTATCACTATGAAAACATACCTAATCTTGATGACAAAGCCCAAGGATTAGAAGATATTTACCCATTAATGTCATACTATTTAGATCATCACTCTTCAGAAAAAGAGATGCGTGAGATAGAAAAGTTTATTTTTATTGGTATTGGCCTAGGATTACATATTCCAAAAATACATCATAAAATTCAAGCTGAAGAGTATTTTTTTATTGAAGACGATTTGGAACTTTTTAGGCTTTCCCTTTTTACTACACCTTATTATAAGCTACATAACACTAAATTGTTTTTTAGTATTGGTGAAAACAAAGATAATTTCACCAAAAGATTTGAGACTTTTTTAGAAAACAGTTTTTTTAGAAATAAACATTTAAAATACTCTTTTTTTCCTGCTCACTCAGACGAAAAAATAAAATTAATAAAAAATTCATTATCATCACAATCTTTTGCAACTTTCCCATACAAAACAACATTAAATAAATATATTAGAACTATGCACTATCTTGAAAAATACAACTTTGTCAATTTAAAAGAACATTTTAATTATAATAATTTGGCACAAAAGCCTTTACTTATCATTGCAGCTGGTCCATCATTAGATCAACATCTAAAGTGGTTAAAAGAAAATCATCATCAATTCACTATTCTGGCTCTTTCTGCAACACTAAAAACACTTTTCAAGCATAATATTAAACCAGATATTGTGACACACTTAGATGGTTTTCAAACATCACTGATACATTTTAATGGATTTCCTCAAACAGAATTTTTACAAGACTCTATTGCTATACTTGGAGGCTTTACACCTAAAGAAGCTACTAACTACTTTCAAACAGACAATGTATATATAGTTGAAGATCATGCAACTTATTACCATGAAAATTTCTCAGCAAACACTGGACCGTGTGTAGGTTCTACTTCAATAATGTGGGCTCTTACAATGAACTTTAAAAATATTTTTCTTCTTGGTATCGATTTGGCTATTAGTGAAACAGGCGATTCGCATTCTAAAATACATCAAGTCACAAAAACTCAATATAAAGCAGAAGAGATAAGTAAACTTTCAAATCAGATATCTTTTCGTGGAGATTTTTTTTCTGTCAAAGGTAATTTCAAAAAAGAAGTATATACTAACCCTCTTTTTTATGATTCCCTACGTTCCTTAAATCATATGCTACCTAAACTCAAAACTAAAGAACAAAAAATCTATAATTTAAACAATGGTGCATATATTACAGGAACAATACCTTTACATATAGAAAACATTGACTTTAAGCATTTACATAATAGTTGTGAAAAAAAAGTTTCACAAATAAAAAACACACTTGCTTCACATTCAAAAAAACATCTCTCAACAAAAGATAGAAACTCCCTAGAACAAAGGTTACATTTTACTCAGGAAATAAAAAAAATAATAACAGAGTACAAAATATCAAGACGTGATGAACGGGTTAATGATTATCTACATGACTTAATATCATTAATTTTAGCGATATTGCAAGACCCTACAAGAGAAAAAGCAAACTTAATTACAGTATATGATTATTACTTTAACTATACTGTACCTATAATATTTGATTTTTTTAACACGAAAGGATTAACTAATGAAAAAGTACATATAAAAAACCTTGATAAAATCTTCACCCAAGGTTTATATTCAATACAAAAGAGCTATGAAGAAGCATTAAAAAATTACTTATTTACAAATAAATAATACAAAGAGAGAAAAATCTCTCTTTGTAAAGAAACTACCTTACACTATTGTAATAGTCTAAGAACGTTTTGTTGAACAGCATTTGCCTGACTCATAGCATATGAACCAGATTGTGCAAGAATATTTCTTTTTGCAAAGTTTGCAGATTCTGCGGCAAAATCAACATCACGAATTTGACTCTCAGCAGCAGTAACATTTACTTGTGTCGTAGAAATATTTCTAACTGTAGACTCAAGTTTATTTTGGGCAGCACCTAAAATGGCTCTTTTTTCATTCAATGTATCAAGTGCGTCATCCATTTTCTTAATTGTAGACTCAGCATTTGTTTGAGTATCCACTTTAACTGTACTAACAGCACCACCAACAATAGCAGTTACAGTATTTGTTTTAATAGCAACTGTTTGTGTTTCATCTTTATAAGCTCCCACATGAAAGACGAACTGACCACTACCTTTGCTACCATTATTACCATCTAAAATAGCAACACCATTAAATTTAGTAGTTGCTGCGATATCTGAAGCTTCTTCTAAAAGAGCTTTAACCTCTTTTTGAATATGTCCACGAGATGTTGCATCTTGTGTATCATTGGCTGCTTCTACAGCGAGTACACGAACTCTTTTTAAAATATTTGTATACTCTTCAAGTGCACCATCAGCAGTTTGCACAAGACCAATACCGTCGTTTGCATTACGAATAGCTTGACCTAAACCTTCAGACTGAGCTGAAAGTTTATCAGCAATAGCAAGACCTGCAGCATCATCTGCAGCATGGTTAATTCTTAAACCTGAAGAAAGTCTATTTAAACTTTTATCAAGTTGAATATTATTCATTGTAGCATTACGGTGTGCATTCATTGCACCTACGTTTGTATTAATTCTAAAACCCATAATAAATCCTTTTCTATGGAAGAGCTTATCGCTCTTAGTTTTTTTATATCTTTGGGCTTCCTTGCCCTAGATGTTAACAATATCGTCACCCAAAAAAATAACT
>Ga0256836_1000871_pt1 | contig 14786 bp, 2 predicted proteins | sample 4561380metaG_FD_185974 | JGI IMG/M metagenome (GOLD analysis project Ga0256836, IMG submission 185974) | Hydrothermal vent microbial communities from Guaymas Basin, Mexico - 4561-380 | ecosystem: Environmental > Aquatic > Marine > Hydrothermal vents | place: Mexico: Guaymas Basin | collected...
ACAACACCTATCATATAAGTTCCCAGCTGGGTCACTTATACATTCCCAATGTGTAGAGCAATGTTGATATTTACCACAGCACTCTTTCTCTCCTGTGCCATTGACAGCACATTCTACCCCTGAAGGACATGTGTTGTCGTCATCGTTATCAGGAGGACACTGTGGGTCACTTGCATCTAAAGGATAACATTCATAGTGTATGTCTATACAACCATCTCCATCTGTATCCTTGTCTTCAGGACATTTATCATTAGGACATACACCATACTCCTTCGTTTCTGGTGTCGGGCAAGGATACTTACACAAGCTATTGTCTTCTATACACTGTATTGTCTCACAACCATATTCGTCAGTCCCAGGGATACAAATACTATAATTTGTTGCGTCTGGGTCTCCACAATAACGCTTTGGTGTAGTGCAACATTGGTAGGAGCATTCATAGTGCTTGTCTATACAACCGTCATTGTCTGTATCCTCATCGGCAGGACATTCTTCTCCATAGCATAAGTTCTTTGTTATTGTCTGTGGTGCATCACAACATTTGTAGGTGCAGTTATACTTTGTCTTCAAGCAACCTGTCAAGCTATCATACTCATCGGCAGGGCATGTTTCCCCTCTGTCTTTACATACTGTCTTGTCTACTATTGTAGGTGCAGGACAACTATATCTCACATTGATGCTCTCTTCTCCGCTATTCCCGTTGCTATCCTCTGCTGTTGCTTTGAGTGTTCCCGCTCCCTCTAACGAATTCCAACCTGCTATGGTATTACCAAAGCTATCTTTCCCTGCTTTAAAGCTAAAGTCCTTACACACTTCATTATTCATATTCACGCTCTCGCTGTAGCTTGCTTGTCCTTCTGCTCCATTGTAATCAAGGGTGATTTTATTTACATTCTTCCCTGCATCACACACATGAATAACTATGTTGTCTCCAAGCTTTAGCTCACTACCGCTACTGGGGGCTGTTATTGTCACTTTCGGTGTGTCGTTTCCTACATAGAAGGTTTTATATACTGTCCCTGTATTCTTATTGTCTTTATCCTTTACATAGCCTGCCACTATATACTGGCGTCCTGATATGAATGTGAATTCCTTCTGGAAGTCATATTCGGTTAGTCCATTAAGCTCGCTGGTATAGGTGTGTTCGTATAGTTTCGTGTCATTTGTAAGGTCTTTTATAAGGATATATCCCACCTTAAACCCTCTGGGAGCAAGCAGTTTTACATGCACGGTTAGTTCCATTTTGTCTTTTGTTATCAAGTATGCGTCTCTATCTGGCACTATTATTTGCACCTGTGGGTCTTGACTTTTAACGATACGCACATTGGCTGTGGTGCTACCTTTGATATACACTTTCTGTGTCCCTACCACTTCTTTGGCGTTGGTATACACTATTGCCTCCACCTGATATGTAGCGTCATTGTCTGTAGGTGTATAGTCTACGCTGAAGTCGGAGCTTTGTCCTGCAAGGTTTACATCTTTCGTGAATACCTTTGTGCCTCCTTTATACACATTGACTGTTGCCTTTGTAAGGGCAAGGTTAGAGCATTTTTCGTAGTGAGTGTTGCATGAGGTAGAGGCATGGAAGGTTAGGTGTGCTGGGCTTCCGTTTATCTGGCTATTTCCTGTATAGGAAACGCTCACATTGACATTCTTTTGTGTTGTGAGTGTTAGAGATTTCACTTCTGATGTCTTTCCGCTATTGCTTTCCACTATGTAGTAGAGAATAACCTTACGGTTGGCTATATCACCATAACCGTTAAAGGCAAAGTCTCCACCGTTGCCTGTATAACTACCCTGCACTCCTACTGAAATCTTTGTTGTAGGATAATAGGTCTGCTCTCCTATCACCTGTCCTGCAGAGGCGTTGTATTCTTTATAGCCGTAGAGGTAGATATGTCCTCCCTGTCCCGATGGGTCATTGACGCTAAAGGTGGAAACCACATCTTGATACTGCTTTACTGTCACAGAGGCTGGTGAGATGTTGAGGGTAGGAGTATCGTCCTTGATGGTGAAAGATACGCTACCAAGAGATTTACTATGTCCTGCCTTATCGTAAACTACTGCTGAAAAGAAATACTGGCACTCTTTCAACAAAACTATCACCACTTATTATAAAAGGGGAGGATAAGTATCCTCCCCTTTTAAACCTTTCTAAGCCCTTTTAAAAATTATGGAGATACAGTCCAACCAATAGCAGTAATGGTGGTAGAAAACTTCACAAAGTAACCTCTACCAGCTTCCAAGACATCATCTGGATTAAGAATAATGAAAACTCCACCTTTATTCAGTGCTAATATCTGATCAGGAGCAATATGCTCACCCGTAGGTGTAATGCCGAAAACATTACCAGCAACAACATTGGAAACAGGAATACCTATAGCATACCAACCGCTACCATCTTCTACATCTACTTGTCCAGGATCAGAAATAGAACTACCCCACAACTCCACAGTAATAGGTTTCTTTACTTTAACAAGATACCCTTTACCAACTACTGGAACTTCACTATCAGCTGCATAGAATGTACCACCTTCTAACCTCATAATAGACTCAGCCATTGGAAGAAGTGTACTCAGTGTATCAGAAGAGGCAATAGTAAAGGTAATAACATTCCAACCGGGATGTAATGTAACAAGCTGTTTCTTCCATCCTCCTTGCTCAACAACTTCTATCTGCATTTGGGAAATATTACCTCCATTATCGATAGCCACAGCTTTAATAGTATGTCCTGTAGGTGGCAATTTAGCCAGTATCCACTGATAGGAACATGTATCCGCATTCTCACATGTCTTTACAATTGAATCATCTATATAAATGGAAATCTGTGCAACATAACCATCAGGATCGGTAGCTGTTACAACGATATCCACGGTGCCACTAACAGTCTGACCATCGGCGGGTTGGAGAATGTGAACAATAGGCTTCAATGGGTTATTCACTGTTATGGCAATTGTTGCAGTTGTATGGTTACCGTTACTATCTGCCGACTTAGCCATAATAGTATATTGACCATTAGGAACCTGTGTAGTATCCCATCCAATAGTACAATCCAGCTGAGCTGTACCATTACCATTACACACACTGTAAAGCTCATTGTTTATGAAGATCTTTGTGTAAATAACTCTACCATTGGTCGTCTGAGATGTTACAGATATTGTGGCACTTCCAGCTAAAGTATCACCGTTACTTGGACTATTAAATGCAACCGCTAATTGAGATGTATTGGCAGGATGCAGTTTTACCACAATATGAGCATCTCCACCAGAAGTATCCACAGATACCTCTTTATCTTGATAACCCTGTGCAGACACATGAATAGTGAAATTACCATTTCTCAGGTAGAAAATACCGGCTATACCATCGTTACCGGTTTCTGCAGTAAAGCCCGCAGAAGGACCAGAAATGCTTACCTGTGCTCCGGCAATAGGTGTACTAGATGTATCAACAACTTTTACATCAACACGGGCAAGTGAACCGCCATCGTAGACTACCAAGAACTCATCCCACAAAGACTTAAGTGAAGAATCTAAGCTCTTATAAAAATCGTCATTTCCATACTGACCATGATACTCAATAGACAAACCTTTCGCCGCATCATGTCCAAGCTCGTAGAATTTCACAACAGCTCCTACTCCGTCTTGTGTTCCATCTACAAGATCCATCACTTTCTGGGCAGCAGCCTGAAGCTTAGGATCACTGGTTCCCTGCTTAACCTTTAGGGCTATGTCATAAAGATCTTTGTAATAGCTATTATAGAAAGAATGAGCACTGCTAATCCAAGAGGAAACATCTTCTCCATTTTCTTTAGCTTCTGCTAGATAACCAGCAAAGACAGATAGGGCATTAATCAGCGAATCTAGCTGAGTACCGTCAATAACCGATTTCGTCACATCATTACTATATTGGTATACAAAACTATGAGCAATAACATTGGCAAGATCAAGTGGCGTGATATTTGGATCGTCTGTCAATGCTTGACCAATAGCAACATAATCATCACCATCGCCAGGTTCCGTCTGCTCCGATGCTACAACATAGTGAACATAATCTTTTGTTTCATAGGCAACTTCTACATTAGCCATAAGACATGCATCATAATCAAATACATCTAATTTAACACCGGTAGCAGCATAAACATCCGCAAACGCCTGCTTAACCTCAAGCATAGTTAAATGATCTCCATCGGTATCATCGTAAGACACACCCATAGGTGAAAATTTATCGCCAGCGGTAGAATAGCTCTCTACCCAACCACTACCATGATCCCATACAAATAGTGCATAGTGCTGAGCAGGATAATGAGTTACAACATACTCAATAAATATGGAAAGTGTATTAGGATCACCCATGTTAACCTCGCTACCCAGTCCGGGAACGGTAATTTGAGGTGAATTGATGTTATTCATATCGGTATCATGGTGAATTTCATAAACTCTACTATCACCGTTGCTTCCCTGATCAAGCAGTGCTATAACATTGACATCTTCAGTATTAATACCATTTTCCATCTCATTGAGATCTTCAGCACCATAAGATGACAAATTATTATCTGCATTGATGTACAAAATAACCGTCCATGGCTTACCATTACCTAGCTGTATGTTATATGTTGTTGTTTGGGAAGGCTGAACGGTAATTTGTCCACTCCAGAAACCAGTTGGATTAGAAGAACGAGCAGAAGCATCGTATGTAATACCGGGAATATTATTAAATTGATAATGCCCATTACTATCTGTCTGTGTTGCATATGCTAAACCATATGTGGCAGAACGGAGCATAACCTGTGCACCAGCTACAGGCTGACCATCTTTGGTCACAATACCTTCAAGATTACCGGGACCGGAACCAGCTATATATGTTACTTGAATAGCATTAGACCAACCAGAGCATACATCACCATCACAGGCTCTTGCCTTTATAACATTTTTACCGTCGGTCAAAGTAATGCCTACACTAAACTGTCCGTTGCTGTCGGCTACCGCTTGACCAACCAATGTACTATTATCATAAACCTTTACAGTAAGACCAGGAGAAGCAGAACCTTCTACTGTCATCTCCGGATTGTATGTTAATGTGCTAGAAGGCTGCTCTAGTACAGGAGCATAAATCACAGTTCCACTAAAGAACTGCTCCACCTTAGCGACCAAGTCATTTCTGGCATCAGTAGATGTAATCTCATAAAGTCCAAACCCTGTATACAAAGAGCGCCAACCACCTACCACATATGTTCCAATATTCTGAGATTTTGTTGTATTGATAAATGCCAGCTGTCCATCACCATCAGTTTGAACATTTTCAGGCCAGTAAGAATCTATACTAAAACTTAAATCTTCAAACGGTGAACCAGTCGCACCCTGGATATCGTATGTGCCACTGCTAACATCACTAACATATTTCACACCAAAATATGTTCTCCAGAAATTCGGCTCATCATTATAGGTATCATACAAGGCATCACCACTAGTAATCCATACCCTACCACCGCTATTAAGATAATCTGCTATTTTTTGACGATCCTGTGGCAAGAAAGTATGACTATAATCATGACCGGTATACCATATTACAGCATAATACTCTGAGAAATCTACACTGTCGGGCACAGGATTTTGATAGCTGTTATTATACACATCATACGATATGTTATTAGCCTCAAGGGCTGATGTATAGTAGCTAAGGAAATCATCTGTATCTTTACTATCATTGACTATTAGCCATTTCCTGTGAAGTATAATCTCCACAGATGTTGTCTGATCGGCTACCACTACTGCTGTATTCATACCAGCAAATCCAGATATCCATGCCTTTATTCTATACTGTCCCTCCGGTACATCGTTAAAAGTAATGTCGCCAGAAGCATCGGTACTAGCCGTATAAGTATTACCTAGAGTGATGTTTTCAGCTCTTACGGATGCACCGGCAACAGCTGTTCCATCTTCTTTTACAACATGAACCTGAAGGTTACCATGTCCATTATTTACCACAACATTAATATTTTCCTCGCCCTCATTACCATAATAGTCATAGGCCTTTACATTTATAGTATGCGAGCCATTAGAATATTGAGTGGTATTTAACTGATAGTGAAGGTTATCTGCCAGATTATCAGCAACTTTCTGGCCATCTACATAAAGAGAAATGTAATACACACCAGTATCATCGGAAGCAGAAGCATCAATGGTTACAATACCACTAACTGTCTGTCCATCTTGAATACCGGAAACGGAAACAGAGGGTGGATTTGTTTCAGCTACCGAACCATTACCCAAGCTTCCTCTTATTGCCAAAGAAAATGGCTGAGGTCCGTATGGAATATTATATGCCTTTACCTTAACAGTATATGTTCCAATGGCAGGATTTAATATACGAACAACCTCAACATTATTGGTATTATCTCTATTACCATCTCCACAATCGGGATTGTTTACTGTTACAGGTTTAATAACATTGCCAAATGGATCTACAATCTCTAAATCAAGGTCATTGACAAGCTCTTTTTGAGCCTGAGGCTGCCCAGGATAGTCACGCCATACCAAAACAACTCTTAGATCCTGCTGATAATCAGCAACATTAAATGTTGTTGTCCATTCCTGACCGGTAGAAAGCGAAGCCGTCTGAGACTCATCAAACAGCTTAAGATGACCACTTTCATATTCTGGTATAATACCAGACATATCAATACGGCCCCAACCAAAATCCTTGTTGGGATAACCATCACCCAAAGGTTTTGCACCGGCTATTAGCACAGCTTTTAGCAAACTACTAGTAGGATTGGCAAATCCTTTATCAACAAGATAACCTCTGACAACTGTAGTAAAACCGTTGGTTATAGGGGTTGCCATAGAAGTTCCACCCATATATGCATAATGTGAACACCATGATTCACTATAATCACAGTCTCCCCAGAAATTGGAGGATGGAGCATCAGCAGACTTTACAGAGAGTATCCATGTCCCTGGTGCTACAACATCAGGTTTCACTCGTCCATCGGGGGCTGGTCCTCTAGAAGAAAACCAAGCTATATCATCAGGATTATCTGAATTTGAACCCTCATTAGGCCTATCATTCTCTGAAGCACCAACTGTTATAACATTCTTTGCCGTTCCAGGAGCAGTAACACTATGTTGAGCTTGATTATCTCCATCATTTCCAGCTGCAAATAACACCGTCATATATGGGTTTTGCCATAAATAATTATCACCACTAGCTGTAAAATCATCATATACATGTCCACCACTGTTCAGAGGAACTCCCCAAGAATCAGAATGTATTCTTGCACCATGCTGATATGCTTCATCAAACAAAATACCTAAATCATCGGGAATACCAGATAATCCACCATTAGAATCCATGATAGCCTGGAAAACAAGTCCAGCGCCAGGAGCCATTCCTTTAACAGCACCACCTGATTCTGTACCATCACCTACAACAGAACCTGAAACATGGGTTCCATGACCATGTTCATCGTTTGGATCACCTGGACTATTCCATCCTCCTCCGGCATGATTCAGTAATGCAACCAAACGATTTTTCAAATCAGGTACCATTGTGGAAGTTGCACCTGTATCCAGTCCTGTATCAGCTACTGCTGTTATCTGCCCAGAACCATTGTAGCCATATGTTTCCCATGCAACAGGTTTAACATTGGTTACAACTGCAGCCTTATCGTTGTAGAGTTCAAAATGGGGCTTAGGTTCAACCCATAAGATTATTTTCCCTTTTCTGACACTATCTTCCATGTAAGACTCTACAGTAAGACCATCTTTAGATTGCAACCATGGCAATGTAGAAAGATTTCTATAAATAACCCTACCATTCTCAAAAACTTTTGCTACATAGCCATCTTTGGCATATTCCATATTGGGCGCAACACGGGCATCGTAAGGATACCAATATACAGATTGAACATGTGGAACATTATCAAGAACATCAATAAGCTGTGAAGGTTTGGCAATAACGAGGAAGGAAAACTGCTGAATGTATCCCACTACTTTAAGAACATGACTCTCCAGTGCAAGTCTTTGGCCATCCGTTACTGGCCCATCAAATGTCACAAAGTAAGCATCAGCAATATCTCCTGCCCTTTCTGCTTTAATTAGGTAATCTCTATAAACAAGATATGGATATCCTACCTTCAAGAGCGGCGTATATTTAGCATTGGTGCTACCATTATTGTGGATATCTCCTACAGGCATCAATGCGCGAGTTATCGGAATATATGCTGTAAAAGTAGTAAGAACCATGGCTAAAGAGATTAAAATTACTACAAATTTTCTGCCCCGCAACATCTATCACTCCTTTCATATTGTCGTTATATATATTTTATACTAATGCCAACGAATTTTATTAACAACACAATCAAAGCGAACAAAATACCCCATACCCGGTTCCATATCATCATCTGCATTCAGTATATGAAATACACCATTTACATAACTCATCACAGCAGATGGAGAAACAATAGAACCATCAGGCTTCACACCTTTTAAAGCAGATACACTAACTGTTTGAGAACCAGCCACACCTATAAGAAACCATCCACTACCTTCCTCAACGGTAACCTCACCGGGATCTATACACTTTTTCCCCCAAAAAGCAACTTCTTGTATCTCTTGAACCCTGACAAGATATCCTTTTCCTATAACAGGGGATTCATCCAACACATAATAAAATACACCTTTCTCTAACCTCATTACCGTCATATCTTTAAAGATATCTCCCACTGTAGAAGAGGAATTAACGGTAAAAGCTATAGCATTCCATCCAGGATTTAGATATATTCTTTGTTTTTTTATACTTTCATCATTTGTAACCTCAACTATCTTTTCTGACTCTCCACTGGATACTGTTCGTGCAACGGCCCTAACAGCATAAACATGCTTACCATCGGGTACACGCCACCTATAAAGACACATTGTGGTCGCTGTACACACTGCAACATTGTTATCATCTATATAAAGTTTTATCCACTCTATAGAATCACTATCGGTCAAACTAACTGTCGCTACTACCGATACAGTACCGCTTACATAACTTCCATCAGCAAATGAAAGATGAATAGACGGTCGCCCCGTATTATCTACATACACTGGTTTTACCTGCTCCACATATTCATCATGCCTATCATAATACAATCTGACCTTTACATCATGAAAACCATTGGAAACCGTCCACGACTGCCATGTCATATTGCATACGACAGAGGCTTTTCCATTGCCATTACAGAGCTTGTAAAGTTCATCATCTATCCATATCTTTACAAATAGCACTTTACCACCAATAACTCTTCCACTGGCAGATATCGTCACAGTTCCAGAAACAGTAGATGTGCTTGGGGATAAGATATAAACAGTAGCTGTAGCCTGCTTGTAAAAATGAACGGTAGCAGAAGCAGAACCTGCAAATACCTGAAGAGTATGCATGGCATCACTAAGAGAAGAAACATTAATATCTCTGATAATGGTTCCTGTTTGTGATACTGTCTCATAAAGATTGCCATCTATGGTATAAGATGATGTCTCTGTAGAATAATATACAAGATGTAGAGTAGCTGTTACAGTCTGCCCTTCCACAGGCTCTTCAATATATAATGAGGAATGTCCCTGAAAATATTGAATAATTGAAGCCATTACATTATCTGCACCAAATGTTAATTGTTCCAATCCCCATCCCATCCATATAGCATAATCTTTATACACACCAGCAACACTATCTGGAGCCCCAGGATAAATATCGGACATACGAAACGCTGCTGCTTTAGTTCCAGTTTGAACAGCAATTTTGTTCATCCAACCGCTCCCTGTTGTAGATGCTGAGAAATCAAACATTCCTTCACCAATAACAGATACCTGTGAATTGTTTATTCCTCCCTGATAATGTCCACCAAATGTGTCATCAAGCCAACTTTGCCATCCACCTTTGTATGCCCCATACCCTAACTCAGGGCCAAATATGACAATATGTCCACCACTACTCACATAGTCGCTTATTCTCTGTCTATCTGATGTAGTCAGAGCCGTTTGCCAATCCTGAGCAGTAAACCAAATAACGCCGGCATATGCCGAGAGATTAACAGTAGCCGGAATGGAACCACCGGATGGTATTGTAATCTCCTCATAACCCACACCAATATCCGTCAGTGCCTGCTCATATACAGTTTCTGCATCAGTATCATTGTCATCATCTATAAGTAAATATATGTTAGCATCACCACTAGGCTTATGAACAGTTACAGAAGCCCTATCCCTCAATCCTGTATTGCTAATAGCTTCAACGGTAATGGTATGATTGCCCGGATTAGAATCCGATGCATCCCACACAGTTACAATTTCCGGATCTTGTGATGTAGTCAATGTAGAACCATCAACATAAACCACCATAGTATCAATGTATCCAACACTGACAGATGCAGTTGCATGAATAAGAACAGTAGCTGTAACAGTATCACCATTGTGAGGAGAAATAATTGTTACAGACGGTCTACTCCCCACTTCGCCAGCAAGCCAATCCACAATATTAAGTGCCAACTTAGCATCATCAAGATCATGCCAACCATCATATAAGTCATCACCAGGAGTACCTGTTCCATCATCAAAGGGTGAAGAATCTCCAATAGCAACAAAACGACCATTTCCATATGTACCAGCAATAACATAAGGTGTGCCATTAGAATAACGAGCAATAACTGTAACATGCTGAGGGTCAATAACGGCAATACCCGTTGCACCCCATGCCCCAATAGCAGATACGCCATTGGTTATAGGATGACTGGTGTTAAGATCGGTGATAGGATCTTGGGACTTCTGAATAAAATAAAAGCGAAAACCAAGATGGGCAATCCAATCGTCATCATAAATAGTGGTAGAATCAGGGTCATGTGTATTTTTGTGCCAGCCATTGAAAATGGCAGGACTATCCCAACCATTATTATTTCTATCAGAACCATGGTGATCTGAAATGAAAAACACACTTCCTCCATTGGCAATGTAAGAAAGTATTGCCTGCTTTTCAGCGTCGGTAAATGTGTCATTAGGTTCAGGTATAACAACAACATCATACTGTGAAAGAACATCTAAAGTAAGTGGAGGATCTCCGTCATGCTGTGCAGTTCTAGGATCATCGGAGCCCCATTCCTGAACCTCATAACCACTAGCTCTCAGGGCATCTGCAAAATCAGAATATCCACCGTGGATAGTCCAGTCGGCATTGCCTGCTGTCTGTAGATGGGCATTATCAAAGAGCACTTTCTTCACATAAGCGTGAACTGGTATGTTAGGTACCACTATGAATGTCATAATAATAGAAAGAAGGATAATACTCACAATCAAGAATCGCTTCATACGATACACAAGACACCATCTCCTAACTACTTTTCTTTTTATAGATTATCATTGTATTTAGATAGAAATATTATTATATCACAAGCTATATGACTTGCAGACATCCATTCATTTATATTTTATTCAGAGATAATCTCAAAAGCCCCTCAAAAATAAAAAAGGGGGGAGCAATCACTCCCCCCACTTTATCTACAAGCTATATATTAGTCAGCAACCTTGACCAGGACGACCACTGGTGGCTGCCACTGTACTTCAAATCCGAAAGCCTCTGCCACAAATCTAACAGGAACAAATGTGCGACCATTGACTATAACAGCCTTAGTATCAAGCTTAATTGGTGTACCATCAACATAAGCAATGGAAGAATCTACAGTCAAGACAACCTCTTTATCTTCACCCTTAATGATAACCTGTCTCTTCTCAGAATCCCACTGTACACCAAGTCCGAGAGCTTCAGCTACAAATCTTACAGGAACCATCATACGATTATTCTCATCAATAAATGGAGCAGTATCCATTATCTTGGTCTCACCATTGACCTTGTAGAACTGACTACCAACAGCCAGTTCAACTACAGTTTTACCAAGCATTGGATCGTAAACAACATTGATTGTTACTGGCTCAGACATGTTACCAGCCTTATCGTATGCAACAATAGTGAATGTATTAACACCTTCTGCAAGATCTGCAACATATGTGAATGTATCACCAATAACAGGAACAACTGCATCATTTACATAAACCTTATCTACACCGGTACCCTCATCGGATACATTACCAACAATGGTAACTTTCTTCTGATCAGTTTCGGCTGTACCAAGCTCATTGACCTTTGGAGATACCACAGTTACCACAGGTGCCTTATCGTCCACAGGGACATTGACGAGGAACTTGTAAGTAGAAATGTTTCCAGCCTCGTCCTGAGCAATAATGTTCACAATATTCTCTCCAGGCTGAACAGTAACTTCTGCCATAAACTGATCTCCAATTAGAGGCACAGACTGACCATTGACAAGAACCTTGACAACTTTGGTCTCCTTATCGTATACCTTACCAACTATCTTGACCTTGGAGACAATCTTATCAGCTACATAGGTATCAGTAGATGTGAACTCTGGCTGAATAATCTCAATAATAGGAGCACCACTGTCATATCCTACAAGGGCATATCCTACATAAGAACCCATATCTTTGCTAACAGATATCTCAAGAAGTCCCTGACCAAGTGGGTGGATAACTGTAGAGAATATGCCATCATCACCAGTTCTACCTATAACATTGACACCTGTAACCTTGCTAAGAGCTACACCGGCACCTGCAATAGGCCCACCTTCAGCACGCTCGGCGTAGATAGCTACTTTGGTATCGGCATTAACATATCCAACAAGTACAGAGCCATCAGCAGGTTTATTCTCATCGTTCTGGATGATATATATGTTGGGCTCAGTAATAACTACAGGTCTGATACCAACAATGATGTCGTCCTTGAATACATAGACATAAGCCTTTGCAGATGCTGCATGGTTAAGGACAGGATGGAAATCAAACTCGCCCTTACCAGCGGAAGGATATGTTGTTATAACTCCACCTGAGTAAATATTCTCACCTGCATCATAGAAATCAACTTTACGAACAGTTGAGCATGCAAACTCAGAAGCTTTGAGGATAACCTTTGTAGCATCGTATTCATCATTGTTATATGTCAGAGCATATGCATACTCATAGTAGAGACCATCGGTCAATGTAGCTGTTTCCTTATCTGTAACAAGATCCTTCAAGGCAACATCTACACCCTTAACCTCAAATGTAGCAACACCCATGTGATTCCATTCTTTAGTTGCTACATAGAAATCCATGCTGGACTGACCGGGCACCATTGACACATAAAGAACATAGTTGTCTCCCTCCATGTGGAACTTGGTTCCAGCAGGAGCAACAACATAATCATTTGCATACAGTCCGGAAATTGGAGACAAGAATCTTGCCATACCAGAAAGACCAATATACTTAAGATATGCAGCACCTACACCATCGGATGCAGGATAAGAAAGCTTAACCTGGACAGGCTCACCGGGAACAACATCACCAAGTGCCTCAACAGTCAGGTGAATATCCTCAATAGGATTAATCTCCATTACAGGAACATCAAGAACCATTGTATCGCCACCAACGGTAACAGTAGCCTTTATCTTACCTGCCAAAGCGGCTGTGAAATCACAACCTTTGTACTTCTTGGTGAAATCATAGACACCGTTGACAATGTTACCATTGAGATCATCTGTATCAATAACAAGGTAATTGTAACGGCAACCGGGGAACATATTGCTGAACGCAATAGGATTACCATCATGGTCGTAAGCGGTGAGAACAATCTTGGCGTTGTTAATAGGTGTATTGTCGGCTGGATCAAATACTCTTACTTTAAGATCTGCCTTCTGACCAACGGTAACATCCTCGGCACCCTCTATCTGATAACCGAAGACAAAATCTTCTCCCATGAAGCTGTTTTCATATATTACATCAGCTCCACGCTTAACTCTCACATAGAACACAAGTTTGAGATTGCCACCTTCACGGAAGGTGTAAGGAATGGTGTAGTTAATACCATCGGCTGCAGAGAATGTGCCAAGGAGATAACCATTACATGGGTTATTAGGATTATCTGCATTGACAAGATCAGATGGGCTATTAATATCCCCTATCTTGTCAAGATCAATGCTTGTGTATGAAGGAACCTCAACATAAGCACCATAAAGTTCAATCTGGTAATCAGATGTTGCCTCATTTATATTGAGAACTTTTGCTGTTACTGTAATCTCCCCATCGCCAACCTCTGTGCCATAATCAACATTCAAGGTAATACCCTTAGGATAGACAACAGGAAGAATAAACTCGTCCTGAGAAAGGTCATATCTTACCTTATCATCAATAAGGTAATTAAGAACGAGCTTTACACTACCAAGATTGTTGATGATATCGTTAGGTACAGGAATAAAAGCGTACTTACCACTCACTAATACAGTGGTATTTGTTGTATACTCTTTCCAGCCATATACATTGCACTCATCTGGTGCATATTCATACCATGTGTAATTGAGCTGAGCACTACCAATAAATGGATAACCATCAGCAGCTGCAATTTTAACCATCACATACTGAGAGGTCCCATTATAAAGATCTGCTTTGTAGAGTTTGGATGTCAGCATAGTTACATTGGCATCAGGGGCATCAACTTTGATAGCTGGATATGGATAATAAACTCTACCAGTCCAATTATTAGAAGATCCGTGGTAAGCAGACATATCTACTTTCACAGCATAGCCAGGTATAGCAAATCTCTTTGCAAAAGAACCATCATTTGCTAAATTAATGTAACCTAAGGTGTGCCAATGCCCAAACACATCCTGATATGCAACCTTTACTTGATCTGGATGATCAGCTTCATTC
>Ga0256836_1000873_pt1 | contig 14757 bp, 9 predicted proteins | sample 4561380metaG_FD_185974 | JGI IMG/M metagenome (GOLD analysis project Ga0256836, IMG submission 185974) | Hydrothermal vent microbial communities from Guaymas Basin, Mexico - 4561-380 | ecosystem: Environmental > Aquatic > Marine > Hydrothermal vents | place: Mexico: Guaymas Basin | collected...
TAAAATACTTTTCTAAAAACTCCCAAAAAACATTATATTCTACAATATCAATATCTTTAAATTTCTTTACTAGAAAATTCTTATAAACAAAAAACTCTACAAATCTATAAACTTCATAATCTATAAAATCTTTATCCTTCCACCTATATCTATCTATCAAATAATACAATTGTTCTAATAAACTAGACAAAATCTTTTTTATTTGTTTTACTTTCTTTTTATAATCAGATGATGTTTTAGAATTTTTATATAAAAACTCTAAAATTTCAGGATCTGTCTCATAAAAAATTTTATAATAATAGTAATTTCTTCATTTTTTTACAAATTCATCTTTTGATAAAGATTTTTCTTCACTATATAAATATTCTTCAAAATCTCTAACATTTTTCATAAATCCTTCAGGAAGTATCTCTTCAATATCTTTTATTTCCTTTATTTTATTTGCTAAAAATCATTCTAGTTGTTCTTTAGTTTTAAATTCCATAATACACAACTAAAATTTTAAATATTTTCTATTAATTTTTTATACATATCAATCTTTTTCTTAGTTTCAAGCAATAAATTATCTAATCTTTTACTATAATCTACATCTTCTTTAAGTCATAACTCTTTTCTTAATTTTATTAACTTCTATTTCTCAAATCCAGTAACTTTACTCCTTTTACTGGTAAAGCATAATCTCTCAGTAAATCTGACAATCCATGAGGAAACATTTTAGCTAACAAATCTTCTATTGTCATATCATCAATTTTTTCTTTAGGAGTCTGTCAAAAACCTATCTTTTCTCTCACAAATCTAGTAACTCAATTATCTTCTGTTTTTTCAAAAAAATCTTTATTTATTAGTAAAGTCAAAACTACATAACTTGCTATTTTTTTCTGTTCTTCATTTTCAAACTCCTTTTTTTCTCTAAAAAAATCTTTAAACCAGTTAATTATCTTGTCAGTATATTTTTCAATAAAATTAGGTATTAAAGGATTATCATTATGTTCTACTTTTTCTAAATATATTTTCAATTCTGGATCATTTCTTAAATTTTGATAAAAATTCTTCAAATCTTTATATTTAATATCTCAAATTAACTTTAAAACTTTTTCAATATTTTCCTTTTTTCAATATCAAAACCTTTCAAAAGTTGCTGATATTTTATCTAAAGAACTTCCAAAAGTTATAAACTTTTCTATCCATTTTAAAATATTTCTAAAAAATCATCAAATTCAACTTTCATCTTTTCAATAAAATCAATTTTCTTCTATATTTTCAGAAATAATAAGAATTTTAGCACCTATTTTTTTTATATCTTTTTCAGGAAGTTGTCAAATTTGTTTTTTTAAATTTTCTAAATCATTTTTTAATTGTTCTATTTGTCTTTTTATTTCTTCTAACTTCTTTTTATCTTGATCAGAAAGTTCATGAGACTCCAAAAGTTTTTTTAATTCAATATTAATTTCGTCAATCACTTTCAATTTCTCCTTATCTTCCACCTTTTCTAATTTTTGAAAAAGTTCATCTATATTGGAATTTTGCTTAATATTTTCTGGAATAGAAGAAATTAAAATATTAATATCATTATTTATAGCCATTATCATAATCAATTAATTATTAAATTTTTTTTCATATAACCAAGTAGCAGTAAAAACTAATAAAGCAGTCAATCATTTATGTTCTTTCCAATTATTTAAAAGGAATTCAACTCCTGGAATTCGTCAAAAAGCTCTTTTAGCACGGTCTATTTCTTTATCAGGCATTAAAAATGTAACGGCACCATTAACAATTGCTGTATGATTAGCATAGAAATTTTTAAATCCTTCACCAAATTTTTTAGCAAATTCCCAGAAATCTAATTCACGATCATTTAAATAATCATATCATAAAAGTCCTAAAAGTGCTGTTAAAATCTTATGGTTCCACACAAATCTTAAAGGTTTTGTTGTAATAAACTTTACTCAAGACAAAGCTTTTTTTAGAATGTCTAATTTATTATTAATAAATTCTTTAGCAGCATCTTTTTTTACTTCTGCATCTTCAGGAGATTTTCACTTTTGAAAAGCTATTCTTCTTCTGATAGCATCAAAATATGGATTAGTTTTAAATCTTTCTACTAATTTATCTAATTCTTTTGATGATAATTTTTCTATTTCTTCTGGTAATTTTTTTTGTAAACTTTCTATATCTTTTACAGAGTTTTTCAAATCATCCTGTATTCTATCAATTAATTTTTTACCATCTTTTCATTCTAATCTTATAGCAATTTCAAAATCAACCGGTCTTTCAAAGACAAATTTTCATTGTTTCATATATTCCTTAACAAAATCATCTCAAAAATTAGTATTTAACTCATTTCTAAAATTGTATGCTTTTATCTTTTCATTTAATTCTGAAATTTCTTTTTGCAATTTTTCTTGTTCTTTTGTCAATTTTCTCAAATTAATAATAGCATCTTTATATTTATCAGGATCTTCTTTAATTTTACGTAATTCCTCTAACTTCCTCTTTTTGTTTTCCAACTCTACTTCTTTATTTATTAAATTTTCCAAATCTTTTTTATACTCCAACTTTTGATTTTCTATCTTTTCTATCTGTTTAACGTATGCTTCATTTAAATTATGTTTCAAGTCCTTATACTTTCTCTCTATTTTTTTTAATTCATCTTCTATTCTATCTACTCTTCATCTCCAAAATTCTTTATCATTTTCTAAAATTTTCAAATATCTTTCTAATCTATTCATTTCAACCTTTAGAGCTTCTAATTTTTCTTCTAACTTTCTTTTTTTAGAATTTAATTCATCAAGTTCTCTCTGATATTCAGATATTTTTCTTTCATAATTATTTATTAAACCAGGATTATGCTCACTGTTTTCTACTCTTTTCTCCTTTTCCTTCAGAACTCTTAATTTTTCTTCTATTTTACTAATTTCTAGATTTATTTTAGATAAATCTGATTGTAATTGGCTAATTCTCTTATTCTTACTTTGTATAGCCTCTATCTTATCTTTAATTTCAGAATCTTTAGTATTTAACAATTGTAATGCTTCTTTTTTTTCTTCTCTTAACAACTTTTCCTCATCTTTTAATCTTCCTAATTCTTCAATAACAAATTTAGCTGCTACCTTACCTTTGTTAGTATCAACAAAGATTTCCTCTAAATTGACATTTTCTATCTGATTCTCATTTTTATTTTTTAATCTATTAACTTCAGCAGTTAGTTTATTAACTTCATTTTGTAGGTTTTCAATCTCACTATTTAATTTATTTACATCAATCCTATCTCTTCAGTTAACTTTAGTTAAAATTCATTTGGCTTCTAACTCTGCTAGAATCCAATTATCATAATATTCTTTTTCTAATAAATCCTGAATTTGCTCTTTTTTCTTTTTAATTTCTTCTTTAATCTCATCTATCTTTTGTTTTCTTTCTTCACTTCATAACTTAACAGCTTCTTCAAAATATTTTTTCTCAAAAATCACTTTCTTTCAATCTTCTCAAACAAATCAAATCTTTCTTCAATCGGTCAAAAATACCACTCAATCTCTAACATCTAAAATTTTTATATTAGATATATCAAATTCTGATGATAAATCTATTTCTCTCAATTTAGTTCATAGACTATTAGACAACTTATTAATTATATTACGATATTCTTTATAAAGTTTATATTTTTTATACTCAATTATTTCTTTATTCAAAGCCTTAGTATAACTATCTATATTATTTAATGAACTAATAATTTCATTATATTTTTTTAAAAATTCTGGTGTAACTATAACAGAATAAACCACATTAACATCATCTCTATTTATTTCTTTACTCAAATCAGACAAATTAGATAACTCTTTCAATTTTTTATTTAAACTATCAATCTCTTTTTCCAATGATTTCAATTTTTTAACTGTTTCACTAGGTAAATCCTTCATTCATCAATTTTCATTTATTACTTTTCTTAAATCATCTATTTCACCTTTTACTTGTTGAAATTTAAATTTTATTTCTCAAGGTAATAACTTATTATATTGCTTTTTAGATAATCTATCCTTAGGTAATTGTATTTTATTAAACAATTTATCAAAAAAATTATAATTTCCGATTTCGATCTGTTTATTAAATTTTAATCTTCTAATAAATTGTTTAATATCTTGATTTTCAAAATTTTCATAAACATCTCTACTTATCAATTGTTCAGGTTGATTAACTCAGTATTTTTCAATTTGCTTTCTTATAACATTTAACTTTTCTTCTAATTTCTCTCTCTCCTTCAATAAATTAGCTCTCTTTACATCAACATTATTTAAAACAATCTTTCCATCTTTCATTCAAACAATAATTTTTCTTCAAGTTGAAGGATCATTATATAATCCTTCAAATTTAGCACCATCTAAATAGTATTTTTCAATATAAGGTTTTAAAAGTCTTCACTCAAAAGTATTATTTATCCATCTTCAAGCAGGCTCTCACACTGCTTTATGTGCCAACATATATCACCAGATAAATGCTATATCATAAGGAATATTTTTTAAATCTATCTCTCCTGTTGTTAACCAATTCCATCATTCTAAAAATATAACTCAAGAGGCACCAGAAGCTGTTAAAATTTTTAAAGTATCCTTTACACTTCCACCTGTAGCTCATTCAGTTAGAACCTTTCATCACATTTTACCTACTACACTATTAAACAATTTTCAAGTTCCAAAGAATCATAAATTATGCCAAAAACTTGTTCAAGTAACTGCACTATAAAGTCCAGATTCTGTAGTTAATTTACCAACTTCTACTAACCATCTAAGAAATCTTGAAGCTTCATAAGTTCTATAAGCATAAGTTAAACCAGCTTCAGTTATTCTTCCTATTCCTGTCAATTCTCCTAAAGCTACCAATCATCTACCTACTACAGCAGGAGCTGCTAATCATTCTGTTACTACACTAATAGCTATCATCGAAGCTATATCTGGCAAAATTTGAGAAACAAAATCAACAATTTTATCTTTAAAATTATATTCTAATATAACATTTACTAAAGCCTTATCATAAGTACCAGCACCTTTTAATAAAGATAAAGTATATAATCAATTGGATAGACCAATCAATATAGATTCTCTTAAAGCTCTTTCAAAAAGAGTATCTTTCCAATTATCACCAAATTTTCTTCTTAGTCTTCCTATCTGTCAAGGAGTTAAATTTTTATCTATATCTCATAGAATATGTGTTTTAACTTGAGTAATTCTATTATTCTTAATTAGATTTTTAAATATATCTTCAACTTTTAAAGACATATTATTATTTATCCAGTTTTTAACTTTTTCTGCCGCATCTCAAGAAACACCTAATTTTGATATATCTAAAAGAGTAAAAAGTGCAGTAGTATCTCAAGTTAAAATATACATATATCTTACCAAACTATCCCAATAATAAGAAGGAAGATAATATTTATTATCTTTATCTTTACTAGCAACTTGAATATAATATTTAACATATAAATATAATTTCATAAAACTATTTAACAGTTTATCTACATCTATTTTACATCAATTTTCAGAACTCTCTTTACAATAAATTTGATCTAACTCAAACATCTTTAATCTTTCTATAACTCATTTATTAGCAAACTGATCATTTAACTTTTTTCTCAAATCTTCAAAAAAATTATTTTCATTACCTTCTAACTTTATTAAAACTTTTGTATCTTCTTTTAAACTATTATTTTCTAAAACGAGCTTTGAAAAATCTTTTTTACTTGAAAAATCATTTTCCTGTGAACTTCTAGCTTCTAAATATGCTGTAATATATCATCATCTTAAAAGCCTCTGTTTTGCTTCTCACATACTAACCCCTCAAATATGCCAATCTGTAAATGGAACGTCAATACCTTCTCATTTAGATAATTTTTTTAAGACAAAGGCATACAATTCAAGAAAATTATCTCAAATAAAATAATCAGGATATTTTTCAATTGCTTCATCAATATCATTTCATACATTTAAATCAGTTATTCAATAAAGATCTTTAAATACAGCATATTCTCTCAAAATATCAATTAAAGTATCGATCAATCACATATCAGGTGAACATCATATCGGAGTTAATTTACTTTTTATAAATCTTGAATAGACATCACCAAATTTAACTATTTTAACATTTCTAATAACTTCTTCCTTAACTTTTTCAATATTTTGCCTATTTTCTTCATTTCATCAAAACCAAACATCATTAATAATCTCTAGCAATTTTAATACATTTAATATTGCAAGTTTTCTTTCATAGATCTCCTTTACCTCATTCCAATTAATTTTCTTACTATTTTTTGATTCTAAAATATTTAACAAAGCAGAAATCTTAACTCTCAATTGTATAGCATTTTTAACTCCTACTATCATACTTAATCTTTCAAAAAATTTATCTCATTCTTCAGAGATCAACATACTTTCCAAAACTTGTTTATCATTTTTATCAAATTTAACAACAGCGCCTTCTTCCAATTCTCATATCTTATTCAAAACTCTATAATATTCTTTATTCTTTTCATCAATTTTTTTTATTTTATCAAAATCTATTTTCATCAAAGTCTGTTGATCTACAAAAGAATATGTCTCTTGATGAGGTTGAGTCAACGACAAATAAACAGGTCAACTAATTAATCACATATTAAAAGCTTTAAGCCGTCCCTCTCCTCAAATATAATATAATAGTTGTTTATAATATTCTTCTGCTAAAGTTTTGAACCAATCAGGAGTATTAAATTTTGATATAATTCAATTAAAATTTATCAATCATAAAAGTTTTATTTTTTCTTTATCATTTTCAGAAAAAATCTTATCAACTTGTTCTATAATCTCTTTGTTACTTTTATTTTTAAATTGATTTAATAAACTAACTATTTCTTTAATTTTTTCTGTCTGTACATAAGAAAGATAAGCTGCAATAGCTAAAAGTTCATCAACATTTGTTATATCAATACTTTTTATTTGTCCTCAAATAAGATTAAGAAATTCTTTATAAGATTTAATAACAGGCAAACTATCTTTTAAGTTCTTTATTTCGCCTTTTAACTTATAATAACTATTAACAACATCCAAAAATTCTTTAAGCCAAATATTATTTTCGGAAATATCCTTATTAGATAAGTCTAATTTTCATTCTTTTAGTTTAGAAATATCAACACCTTTAAAATCTTCTAAGTAAAAAACTATATCAGATTTACCATTATTAGAATTATTATTTGATTCTGACAATAACTTATCAAAATTTACTTTCTCTCCTTTAGACAATTTATTTATTACTTCAAATATTTTTTCTATAGCCCTTTTTATTTTTTCTAAATATTCTTTTTGCTCTTGTAAATTTTCTATAACTTTATTTCAATATTTATCTTCCAAAGCACTTTTAATAGTTTTAACCAAAATATCATCAGAATTAGAATTATAAATATCTATTAATTTATCAACAACATTACCTCCGGTATTTCATTTTCGACTATTAATAAAATCAATATAAATAGACTTATTTAAATTTAACTGTTTTAAAATATTCACAACATAATCTCTTTCTATTTGTTGATATACTTCTTGTCGTTTTCTCTTAGAAAATTTTATTACTTCTTGTTTTTCTTTTTCAAACTTTTGAAAATCCTTTTCTAATGTTTGTATACTAACCATTTTTTTATTTTAAAATTTAAATGAAACTAAATTTTATTTGTTTTCTCTTGTTTTAAAAATATTCTCTCGATGATTTTCCAAAATTTTCTTTTCCTCTCTTTTTTTCTCTTTCTCTTCTTTCTTAAAAGAAATATCAACACTATTTTCTCATAAAACTCTATTTACAATTGATAACAAACTTACTTTCATTTCTCATTTTTTTGTTTTTATTTTAAATTTCTCTTCAGCTACTCTTTTAATTTCTTTAATTAAATCCTGTTTACTAATCTCTCATTTTAAATATCTAATTAAAATCGGTTTCAATTTATTATTAAACCTATCTATCAACTTTTTAATATCTTCCTTACTAGTTCACAACTCATCTTTTAAATCATCTAATCATTCATAAAACTTTTCTTCAAATTTAGTTATTTCTGTCAATCTTTCACTATAACTCTCATAAAGTCCTGAAATACTCTTATTTGAATTCTCAAATCATCAAATTATATCTAATCAAGATATTATAGACTCTTTTAATTCTTCTTTTCTATCTTTATTATCAGACTTCAAAATAGCATCTACTATTGAGTAAGCAAATCAATATTCTGGTTTATGTTCTTCTTTAGATTTTTTTTCTAAAAATTCTTTTAATTTATCTAGATTTACTTTATTTCCCTCAATAACTCAATTTTTCTTCAAATCATTAACAGTTAAATCTCCAAAAAGTAATGCCACAAATAAAGGATCTGTTATTTTATTTTTAATTTCTACATTTACTTTCGCCTTTTCAAAAACTGATTTTCATCAAACTTGATCTATCACCTTTACTCAAGAAGCTTTTACCTTTTCTTGCTCATCTGTAGAGATCAAATAAGATTCATCTAATCCTCAAGTAAATATTGCTCCTATAAGATCTACAAGAGAATGCTTTCAACCAGTCATGTAATTATAAACAAACTCTCATCAAACTAAAATACCTAATCATTTCCAGAATCAAACCTTTTTAAAATACTTAAATATTCAATAAAAAGCTCAAGCAATAGCAGCTAAATCTAAAATCATTTTCAATGCTTCCTTATGCCCTTTGTCTAATCTTCAGAGTTTTTCAATTCAAACATTTATAGCTTTAAAAATTCATCAAGTTTTAAAAGCTTCAAAAAGTTCTTCATCATTTAGACTATTTTTTACTTGTTTCATAGTATCCATCATTTTTGAAGTTATTTGTTCAAATTCTTCTCTTGCTTTAGTAATTCAATCTTTTCATTTTCAACTAATTTTTTCATAAAGAGGTTTTACAAAATTTTCCATCACCTCCCTTCAAATCTGACTTTCCATTATCTTTTGATAAGCTTCATTTTTTATCTGCTCTAATCTTTGAATTGTTTCTTGTGATAAATCCGCGGTTTTTTCAGAAATTAATCTTTTATATTTATTCCACAACTTCTCTACTTCTCCAGGAGTATTAGGAAAATAAGTATTATTCAGATACATTTTATGAAGTATATCTTTTGCCTCTTTTTCAGAATATCACAATTTTTCTAAATTGTTTATCAAATCATCTATAGTTTTTTTCTTATCTCATACCTCTCTCATTATCTTTTTAGTAACTTCTCTAGACCGTTCAATATTTCAACTTTCTAAATCCTGAATTAAAGAACTAATATCATCCTTAGTTAATCAGTAGTTTTTAATCTCTTCTAAATCCTTTCAATTTAAAATTATTGCTTCAATTATTTTTTCTTTAGCTTGATTTAAAAGCTTCTCTTTATCAATATTTACAGTCTTACTCCACAGATCAGATAATTTATCATTTTTTCAATCTTCCAAAACAACATAAAGTAAACAAGCTTTTTCAAAATTTATATTAGACAAATTCTCCTCTAATAACTTTTCTAAATCCTTTTCCTTAATATGTTCTGGAGTTAAAAATCTCGGTATTATTTTCTCTTTGTTTTCTGCCATTTTTTATTTTTATTTTAAAATATAAAATTTTCCAAATCAACAAACCTCCATATTTGAAAGTTTAAAATTATTTAAATCATCAACAACATTCTCCTTTTTCAAACTTTACAATTAATATATCTTCTACCATCTTAGTTTGTTTTCTGTTATTTTTCATCTTAACTATTTTAATCACCAACAAAATTTTGTCAAATTTTAGTAGATTTTGAAGCTATCTCTATATTGACTTTAGGAACAAAATACATATAAACAATCTTCTCTCTTCAATTTTTATATATTATAAACACATCTTCTTTCAAAACTCACAATTTATACAAACTATAAATAATTTTTCTTTCTAGTTTTTTTCTAAACAAATTTTTACTAACAAGCTTTTCTTTTACTACAGCAGTTTTTGGAATAATTATCTTTTGTCCCGGATAAATTTTACTTTTTTTTGTCAAATGATTTATTCTGAGAAAATCCCTAAATCTAATTTCCTTAGGCTTTACGAACCTTTTCCATATATTAAACAAATTATCTCCTTTCTTTACTATATAATATCTATCTTTAACAAATTTAACTTTATAACTCTCAGAAACTTCCTTGTAATACTTTTCTACCAATTCATCAAATTTTTCTCCATTGTATACAATATTTATTGGCAAAGCGTAAGGACTATACTTAAATTTTATCTTATATCATCAAGGCAAATATAAAGACAAATTTTTTAAAATATATTCTCTATTTACCAACACATAATTGAATTGTCACATATATCTATCTATCAAAGAAAAAAACTTCTTAGCAGCTACAATTTTCCATGGATATTTAAACTGCTGAAATATTACCCATTCAACTTTGTCTAACAACTCATTATAATTAGTTTTAAATTCTCATTCCTTATTAAATACTAAAGAATATCCTTTTTTAAAATACTTTGATTCCACTAATCTTAACTTAGTTTTAAGACAAGATATATCATTTCAACATTTTTTTATCACAAATTTATATTCCAAATATAAATCTTTTAAAATAGTATCATATTCTTCTATCGTTTTAGGAAACTTTTTCAAATGAGTAATTAGTCCTCAATTATACATTTCTAATGCTAAATATATATCATCATCTGAAATTAAATTAGAAATTCTTTTATCAAATTTAGGTATCAATAATTTCTGTCAAACTTTTAATTTCGTAGTTTTTAATCAATTATAAGCTTTTAAAAATTCAAAAGGATATCAGTATTTTTTTCATATACTTTTCAGACTATCTCATTTTTTAATCACATATATTTCATTTTCTTTTACTATTTCTTTTACTTGTGCCACCTTTCATTTGTATACTAAAACTCTAAAAATATTATCTCTTATAAGCTTAGAAGCCGCCTCAGCAGAAAGTAAAGGATGATTTCTTAAATCTTCTCACCTTTTTATTAATCAATAAAGTTTTCAGGTAGAATATGTAAATTGATAAGGACCTTTGGCTATTAAATTGTTATTTAAATATCAAAAATAACTTTCCACAAATCATACTAATACTAATTCAGCTGCTCTTTTATTTCAAACAATTTCTCATAAATTATTTTCAAAAATTTTTGCCCAATAATCTTTATACAAATAATACCTTTCGATAACTCCTCTATTTAACCAACCTGAAGTTAATTCAAAAACATAATATCTGAAAACCTCTTCTGAAAATTTATATAAATCCTCTTTTTTAATTTTTTGTCAATAATGTTGATATTTAACAAAAACACTATTCCATAAGTACTTTTCTAACAATTTCGAAGGATTTTCTGAAGGCTTATAAAGTGAGTTAAATTCCTCTCACAATTTTTTAACTAAGAAATCAATTTGGATATCTATATTATAAACATTACTTTGTAATAATTTTTCTTTTTTAGCTCCAGTAATACTTAAAACATTTTTTGAACAAGTATCTTTTTCTATTTTTTCTATCTTACCTTTTGAAGTTTTTGTTTTCTCTTCCCCTATAAAATCTACAATTCATAAACTAACAAAAAAAGCAAACAAAAATATATATGGACTTCTTCTTAAAATAAACAATAATCTGTCTAACTTTTCTTTTTTTAGAAAATTTTCTAATTCTCTTTTAACATCTACCACTATTGCTTCTAATCTGTTATCAGGTTTTGACAATCATTTTGCTTTTTCTACATTCATGATATAAATTATATTTTATAAAAATTAATTTCATCTATGTTTTTTTCTACTCTTCATCTCAGTTATTTTACTAGACAATTCTTCAATCCATTTCAAAAACACCTTCAAATCAGCTTTATCATCTTTAAATAAATTATTTACCTCAATTTTTCTTATATTCTTTTCTGAATAAGTAAATGAATATCAAAAACCTATCTCTTCTATATTTTTATCTTCAGATAACCTAACCAACAAATCCCAAGCAATAAAAGAATTTTTATTTAAATCAAAAAAATTTATAAAATATTTATCATCCCCTCTTTTTTCGATATTTACTTTTAAATTAACATCTCCTTTTTTAAAAACAAAATTATAATCCGCTTTTTCCCAATTTATTTCTTCTAAAATATCACTAATTAAACTATTTTGTCTATTAATATCTTCAATATTCAACCAAATATAAGAACTTTTGTAAAAATCGTAAATAAACCTTAAAAAATCATCTTTATCTTTAAACAAAGCTATAAATTCTTCTCATCAATATTTTATCCATAATCAATCGTTATTTGAAAAAAAAGAATTAATTTTCCTCATAAAATTACCTAACACAATATCTCATATAGGATGGCCAAATAATGTATTTACCCATTTAAAATCATCTAAATCTATAGCTACCAAAAAAACTCATTTGTATTGATTCATCATTTCCAAAAGATATCCCAAAAAAAGTGAATAATCAAATTTGGATTTATCTCAAAAAACAAACTCTCTTCCAAAATATATTACTTTTTCATCTCATCAAAAAGTATAAATATGTGCTCCTATACTTTGAGCTTGAGCTTTTATCCTTTTTTTTAAAATAATTTTCTGATTTTTAAAAAATTTTTCTATATACTCTTTTTGTAAGAAAAAATCTTCCGATTTATCTTGATAAAATCTCAAAAAATTCTCTAAAAATACTTCTTCAAAAAAAGATCATACATTATTTAAAAACTCATTGGTTTGATATACCTTTCTTTTAAAGTTCTCCAAATTATGATAAGATAAAATATTATTTAAATTTTCTATTACAAAAGTAGAAAATTCTCTTAAAGCTTTACCAGTCAATTTCAATTTTTCTAAATCAACTTTATTTTTTTCATTTTGAAATTCAAATAAAATCTCTTCTTTGATTTTGATCTTAAGTTCACCAACTTTTTTCTTATTTATTCACAATTCAGAATTTAAAAACTTTTCTATTATGTTATTAAGTCTCTTTTCAAATAGAAATAACAAAAGATCATCTTCTATACTATTTGAAAGTTTAATTGCATTTCTAATAGCTAAAAAATATGAAACAAATAATTTGCCAAAAAAATCAATAACAAAATCTTTAATTGATATATTTACAAAATTATTTTTCTTTTCTCTTTCTACAAAAGATTGTTTTTCCATCGGAAAATAAAAAAAAATTAAAACTACCTTTATTTTACTAAAAACCAGAAATTTGTCAAAAATTAAACACCTTTTCCAACAATATAAATCAACCAACTAACTAAAAGCCAACTAATTCAAATAATTATAATTGCAACAGATGCTCAGAAAATATATTTCTTAGCTTTATTGTAATTATCAGAAAAATTTTTATCAGAAAATAATAGTAAATAAAAACCATAAATTAAAACAAATAAAGCCAACACAGCCAAAATACCCAAGAAATAATCTACAATTGTCTTAATATAATAAGCTGCTGAGCCTTCTTGCAAAGCATAAGTTTTTATTCAAACACTTTGCAACAATTTATCAAACATAGAAGATTGAACAATCTGTTTAGAAAGTTGATTAGTATTATCAGTAACTCATTTAGTAAATTCATCTCCATATGGGAAAGAAGAATCTAATGCTAAAAACATTATCCTGTAAATTTATCTACTAAATAAAAAATAAAACTTATAAAAATCCAACTAACCCCCAATCATATTATTACTAATCCAGCAGTTTTTATTCAATCTACTCATTTTTTAAATTTATTATCATCTCAAGAAGCTGTAAGCATAATAAAGAAATTGTATAATAGATATAACAAAGTAAAAAAACCTAATAAAGCTATAAAATAATCAAAAATTTTCTTAAAATATTTTAATGTAGCATTCTGTGCTTGCTCAGAATTATTTATATCTTCATATGCTATTCATTCAATATTTTTTCAAACATCTCTTATACCCTGTCTTAAAGAATCATCTCAAAGATTTTGTTCATTTACTACGGTATCAGAATCAGTATTGTTGATAGGAGCATAATCATCTACCTTATATGTATCAACTCCGAAAACAAAAAAGATAAAAGAAACCAAAATAAAACCTAAAATTTTATATATCAATTTTAACATCAAAGTATTTTAATTTTTAAACTTATCATCTAATTTATGCCTCGGGCGGGACTCGAACCCGCACGGGCAAACGCCCAGCGCCCCCTCAAGACGCCGCGTCTACCAATTCCGCCACCGAGGCGATTTATAATTTCAAAACTCTTAAAAGTTTATCAAAGAAAGATTGATTATATTGCTCCAATACAGGTAAATACTCAGAAAGCTTTAATGTAAACTCTTTAAATTTATTTTCATCATCATCAATAGTATATACAAGATATCCTCCATTTTGTAAAACAAACACTATATTTTTAACTTTTTTAGTAACAGGATCTATTTCTATGGTAAACCCTAAAAAAGATGTCCAAGGATAATATTTAGTATCAATGTATACTCAATTCTCATCAAATTTAATTCTAATCCTTTTTTGTCATTGAAGCAAAAAATAAAAATAAATTCATAATACAATAAAAAATATTATTATCCCCCAAAAATTTCAATACAAAATATTAAATATTACAAAAAAAACAACAAAAATAGTAAAAATAATATACCAAGTTCTTCACCTTTCAAAATACTCTCCATTAAAAGCTTTAATCTCCATGAAAAATAAAATATTTAAATAAATTATAAACTATTATAAAAAAATATATAAATTTTTCAATAAAAGAAAGGCCAG
>Ga0256836_1000874_pt1 | contig 14743 bp, 13 predicted proteins | sample 4561380metaG_FD_185974 | JGI IMG/M metagenome (GOLD analysis project Ga0256836, IMG submission 185974) | Hydrothermal vent microbial communities from Guaymas Basin, Mexico - 4561-380 | ecosystem: Environmental > Aquatic > Marine > Hydrothermal vents | place: Mexico: Guaymas Basin | collected...
TTCTCGACCTGCTGTTCAATTGGTAGTCCGTGACAATCCCAGCCCGGAGTAAAACGGACAGATTTACCGTTGAAGTAATTATTTTTAATGATAATATCTTTGAGAACTTTGTTCAGTGCATGCCCTATGTGAATATGCCCGTTTGCATACGGAGGACCGTCATGAAGTGTAAAGTGCTCAGCGCCGGCACGTTTTGCCTTCATTTTATGATAAACTTTTTTCTCATCCCAAGCAGCATAACGCTTCGGTTCGTTGTTTATTAAATTGCCTCGCATGGCAAACGTAGTTGTCGGTAAAAGTAGTGTGTCTTTGTAGTCCATCTGTACCCCAAATTGTTTTTAAAAAGTTTTGCATTATACCCTTTATGTGTTTAAAAGCTGATAAAGTGTTATAATAAGCCAAATAAAATTCTTCAAACAAGGCATCATGTAGTTATGAAAACACATCTTATAATAATAGGCAATAAATTTGTTTATAACACATCATTACAAGAGTATATTTTACGAGATATTGAAAAAAACAGCGGCTTTATAGATAATATAACCTATTTTAAAGATAGCGATAATTCTTTTTTTCTTTATTTGGAAGAAGAGCTCAATGCCTCTAACAGACTCATCATTGTTACATGTAAACAAAACTTTTCAACTGTAGGAAAGGTTATATGCACGGCAACAAGTGATAACCAGATTTTAAAAGAGGGGATGTTAATACCGCAAAAAGCTTCTTTGTTTGAAGAACGTTCATATCTTTTAGAATATCAAAATGCATCTATAAATGTTGTGCAGATAGATGAAGGGCAGAAGATGCCCGAACTGCTGTTAAAAAATGAAGAGATACGGGCAACTATACATGTATTTGAAGAAGAAAAATCTACGATCATAACTATATTAACACCTATCGCACAAACGTATGAAGTCAGTTTTGATGTGACTCAAGAAGTAGAAGGGTGGCATAGAATTGATGTCACAAGTAATAAGTATGGTGATATTGCAAAGTTTATTCATGCTTCAAAAAATCTGCTGCCTAAAAAATTGATAGCCTCTTCGAATATTATTGAGTATGTTATAGAAAGACTGTCACATTTTGGTAAAAAAATAACATTTGCCGAGAGTTGTACAGGTGGACTGCTGAGTTATTACTTTACAAAGCACAATGGTGCATCGAAGATTTTAGAAGGAGCGTTAGTAACATACTCTAACACATTAAAAGAAAATTGGCTGGCAGTAGAACATAGTGTACTTGAAGAAAACGGCGCGGTAAGTGCTGAGGTTGTCCAAGAGATGAGCGAGGGCGCATTAAATGTGAGTGGAGCTGATTATGCACTCGCAGTAAGCGGCATAGCCGGTGATAGCGGAGGAACAGCGCTCAAGCCTGTAGGCACTGTTTATATAAGTGCAAGAAGCAAAACACATCATGTAGAAAAACATCTTCATTTTCACGGAGACAGAAACTATGTACAAGACCAGAGTGCTCTTATGGCTATAAAAATGTTGCTTTTACTTGATAAAGAGACTTTTTTCTAAATTTAGGACAAAATATCTTGACAATTAAAATCTATTTGTCTATAATTTCGACCTCTTAACAATAAGAGGCAAACGTCTTGTTAGCTCAGCTGGTAGAGCACGTCACTTTTAATGATGTGGCCGATGGTTCGAATCCATCACAGGACACCATAAAACACTAAAATTCTTATTTATTTAAGATTTTGGGCGCTTAGCTCAGTTGGTAGAGCGCTACCCTTACAAGGTAGATGTCACTGGTTCGAGTCCAGTAGTGCCCACCATTTTTTGATTATTTGCATCAAAAGATTTCAGCTCATGTACGAGAGTACACTTCGCTAAAATTTTTGACACAACTAATGCAAAAACAAGTTTTTCTTACTTTAAAAAAGAAAATGTGACAATTTTTTAGATTAATTTTTTCTTAATCAAGGAAAAGATTAACGAATCATACTTGTAGTATGTGAGTTCTTCTTTGACACAGAGTAAGGAATAAATACGCGGTGGTAGTTCAGTTGGTTAGAATACCTGCCTGTCACGCAGGGGGTCGTGGGTTCGAGCCCCATCCACCGCGCCATTTTTTGATTATTTGCACTTCAGTTTTTGATTCACGTACTTTTTATGTACGCTTCGACAAAAACTTCAGCACAACTAATTCAAAAAAAACTTTAAAAATTCTTGATTTTTGTTTTAATCAAGGTAGGTTTTTTACGGAATGAGGAACATAGTAATTTTATGTGACGAATGGAGTAAAAGTTCTAACGCCGAGTAAAGCAAAAAGCATAATTTTAGGGCGTTTAGCTCAGTTGGTAGAGCGCTACCCTTACAAGGTAGATGTCACAAGTTCGAGTCTTGTAATGCCCACCATTTTATTTACAAACCTTTTGTTAATGAAAGAAAGTGACCCTTTCGTCTAGTGGCCAAGGACACTATCACTTCATGGTAGTAACAGAGGTTCAAATCCTTTAGGGGTCGCCACTTATTTGGTGTTGTAGATTACTTTTTATATGCGCGGTGGTAGTTCAGTTGGTTAGAATACCTGCCTGTCACGCAGGGGGTCGTGGGTTCGAGCCCCATCCACCGCGCCACTCTTTTTTTACTCTTTCAAATATTTTTATTTATACAAAACTCTTTGTCCCGCTTTTATCGTACATATCTTTATATTTGAATGTAATGAGATTTTCCATGATGGCAAAAAGTACCATAAAGTTTAAAAAACTGCTGCCTCCGTACGAAAACATTGGTAAAGGGACTCCTACGACAGGTGCATAGCCTATAGTCATAGCAATATTGACACCCATATATATAAAAATCATAAAAGATATGGCGACAGTGACAACTTTTATGTAATAATCATTGTTAAATATACTTAAACTCAATAAATGTAAAATTAGCATAGCATAAAGCAAAATGAGGGCTAAAGCACCTAGAAACCCTGTTCGCTCGACAACAAAAGCAAAAATAAAATCACTTGTAGCAATAGGCAGAAATTTCATTTGTGTCTGTGTTGCATCTTCTTTGTCTTTACCTGTCCATCCGCCTGAGCCTATAGCTATAATGGATTGCTGCACATGGTAAGAAGGTTTTTCGCTCAAAAAGTCTGTGATTCTTGTTTTTTGATAATCATGCAGCATAAACTTATAAGCAAGTGGCGATAAAATCAAAATACCTGCAACAATGACTGCCACTATTTTCCAGTAAACTCCCACATAAAAGAGAACTCCATACCCTATAAGTAATAAAACAAGCGCTGTCCCCAGATCAGGTTCTTTTGCGATGAGCACAAAAGGAAGTAAAATATACAAACTGATGCGTAAAAAATCTTTAAGTCTGTAGCCTTGCAGAGGCGGCGGATTTTTATGTATTAGATATGCAAGCATAAGAATAAGTGCCGGTTTGACAAATTCTGAAGGCTGTATGGTTGCGTTGATAAAAGGTATGTCTATCCAGCGTTGTGCACCAAGACGGGAATGTCCAAAAAATTCAACAGCTAAAAGCAGGGCGATATTTCCCCAGTATATAAAAGGAATAAGCCAGCTCATACGTCTAATAGGCAGTAAAAAGACAATCAAAAAAGCTATGAATGCGACACCGACATAAGCAAGCTGTTTGTCAGCAAGAGCAGGAACAGCTTCACTGATGAGCCAATGCGACATAATTACCAAAGGAATGATAAGAATGATGGAAAAAAAGTCAAATTGTGATAAAATACTCTTATCAAATCTCCACAAGTTTGTAACTCCAAAATAAAATTATTATGATTGTATCATAAAGGCTGTAAAGAATGATAAACACACAAGAATATGTATGCGAAAACCCTGAACGATTAGATACGTTTTTAACTTCACAAATAGGGCAAACCCGCTCACAAATAGCAGGACTGATTAAGCATGAATGTGTCTTTGTAGATGGCAAAAAAGTTCCCCGTCCAGGTGTAAAACTCAAAGCTGGACAGGTTGTCAAAGTAGAATTTCCCCAAGCAAAAAAAGAAAAAGCTCTTGATGTAGACTTTGATGTTGAAATTTTGTATGAAGATGATGATGTTTTGGTTATAAACAAACCAAGCGGAGTGACAGTGCATCCCGCACCAAGCGTGAAAGAGGCTACATTGGTTGACTGGCTCAAGCATAAAGGCATCAGACTCTCAACCATCAGTGGAGAAGAACGCCACGGAATTGTGCATCGTCTTGACAAAGGCACAAGCGGAACTATGGTTGTTGCAAAAAACAATGAGGCACATGAGTTTTTGTCACAGCAACTTCAAGACAAAAGTATGGGACGGTATTATATAGCTGTTATTGTTCCACCTCTAAAAGAAGATATCACGATGGTAGAATCAAATATAGGCAGAAGTTCGCATAATCGTCTCAAAATGGCATGTGGACTTGAACATGGCAAATATGCAAAAACAATGTTTAAACATTTGGCTTTGAGCGAAGATGAACATACCCAACTTATAGCCTGTAAGCTTTTTACCGGAAGAACACATCAAATCAGGGTGCATTTAGAGAGTATGAACCGTCATATTTTGGGAGACCACATCTATGGACTAAGCCCAAAACAGGAGAATTCGGAACGTATTTTGCTACATGCTTACATGATTTACTTTATTCATCCGACTACAAAGGAAAAAGTAACCTTTAAGGCGGAATTTGATGATATAATGCGAGAAACAGTTTATAAAAAATTTGATACGGAGATTTTAAATGAAGTTATTGAGCCTGAGTACATTATGCGCAGTTTCACTGCTGATTCTTAGCGGTTGCCAGGGAATAAACCCGATACCTAAGAAAAAAGTTGTTATTGACTCGACACTACCGGTTGTTACGTTGACGAAAAACGGAATAATGCGTGATATGAAAACAGTAGCCTTTGAATGGAAAAATATAAAAGACCCCAGAGTAAAATCTATTTATGTGTACAAAAGAGTTTCAGGGGAGAAAGCTTCAAATGAATTAGCATATTATGATACAATTGACAATCGATTTAAAACACATTATCTTGATGCAAATGATGAACCGAACACAAAATACAGTTATGCTTTTAGAGTAGTGGCAAAAGATACACAGGGCAAACTCAGCGAAACGTATAATGTCAATACTTTGCCGGTTTTACAGTCTGTCGCATGGATACACTCGATTGCAGGACTTCCAAGAAGTGCAAAAATCATTTGGAGACCGCATGAAAATCAACGGGTTGAATCTTATATAATAGAGAGAAAAACTTTTAAAGATGAAACATTTAAAAAAATTGCAACGCTCAAAGGACGCTTAAACGCTGAATACATTGATGAAGATTTGGCAGATAATGCGGTTTATTTATACCGAATACGTGTTAAAACTTACGACGACATTGTTTCAACGCCTTCTGAGATTGTAAAATCAGTTACAAAAGCATTGCCAAAAAGTGTAGAGTATATAAGAGCAACTAAAGATTTACCAAAAAAAATAAAAATCGAATGGTCTGCTTCAAAACAAAAAGATTTTAATCAGTATTATCTTTATAGAGGCAAAGATATTGACAGTTCATTTGAGTTAATAGCAAAACTGTATAATAATCATTATACAGACAATATAGATGAAGACGGAAAAATTTACTTTTATAGAGTCAGTGTAATTGATAAAGACGGACTTGAAAGTGAACATGATAAAAATACTATTATGGGAATGACACTGCCAAAACCTGATGCTCCTGTAATTACCGGAATTAAACTTATTGATTCGGGAGTAGAACTTTCATGGAAGAAAACGGATCCGAGAATTACATCTTTTAATATCCTTAGAAAACACAGAACAAGTTGGCTCAAAGAGACGACAAAAGAGTATAAAAATATCTTTAAAAACAGTTTTGTTGACAATAATATAAACCCGGACAGTACATATACATATACCGTATATGGTGTAGATGAGAACGGAATTGTTTCTAAACCAAGTACAGAAGTAAAAATAAAAACAGCAGAGTCAAATAAAATAGTTGACGGTGAAAAAAGTGAACCTATTAAAGAAGTAGAAGTGCGAGGGCAGGAAGATAATACTCAAACTACGCAAGAAACATTAACTCCTGTTCAAGATTTAGATTTAAATGAGATTTAATGCCGCATTTACATATAGAAAAATTTAAACAAATTGATTTTCCAAAAATTTATGATGAGGTGAGTTTTAACTTTATAGCATCCAATGCAAAGCATGAAGATGAAAAACTTATTTCAACGACAGTAGACGGTGAAGACTTTTTTCTTTTAGTAAAAGAAGAAGAAAATAAAAGCCTGCTAAAAACAGATAAGCTCACACGTCCGGCTTCTATACATAATGTCCATCGTGCATTGCTTGCCTATGCAAAAGCTGCCGGTTTACATGTAATCAATTCTAACGTACCCCAGACGCAGAAAAATATACATCTTCAAGAAGTGACGGCACTAAAAAAGATAGAATATTTTGCCAATGAATTTCCTCTGGACAAAGAGATAAGAATCGAAGTAGGATTCGGCTCAGGACGCCATCTGTTGCATCAGGCGGCAACTCACCCTGATATTTTGTTTATAGGCATAGAGATTCATCGTCCCTCAATAGAGCAGGTTCTTAAACAAAGCGTTATTCAAAAGCTGGACAATCTACTTGTGCTTGATTATGATGCCCGTCTTTTTATGGAGCTTGTTCCTTCAAATATTGTTGGAGCAATTTATGTGCATTTTCCGGTACCTTGGGATAAAAAGCCGCATCGTCGGGTTATTTCTACTTCTTTTATCGAAGAAGCACGCCGTGTTTTAAAAGTGGGTGGAACGCTCGAACTTAGAACAGACAGTGAAAATTATTATGCTTACTCGTATGAAACTTTTATAGCTTTTAACAAAACGACATTGCAAATCAATAAAAACAAAGATATTGCCATAAGTTCTAAGTATGAAGACAGATGGAAAAAGATGGATAAAAATATTTATGATGTAACAATGATAAATGATGGAATCTCTAATGAACTTACAATAGAGGGTGATTTTACTTTTTCAAAATCCGGTTTGAATTTTGATGAGATGATAGAATTGCATAATAAAACGTTTCGATTTGAAGACGGTTTTATACATTTTGAGAGGGTATATAAAATAAAAAATGGCGTCATGTTGCGTTTATCTATGGGTAGTTTCGACAGACCTGAACATTTATATATAATTATTGACGAAAAGGGTACTTCTTATTACCCTGAGTTACCATTAAAATCACGTAGTAATCTAAAAGCACATAAAGAACTGTGCAAGGTGTTACATGGATAAAGTCATAATCGCAGAGAATTTGTCTCTTGCTTATTCAAAAGATGAAACTATTATAAATAAAGCAAATTTCTCTATAGACTCAGGGAGTTTTGTTTTTATTACTGGAGCAAGTGGAAGTGGTAAATCTACACTTTTAAAGTCACTTTATGGTGCGCTTAAACCTGTTGAAGGAAGTTTGGTGGTTGGAGGCGTTGAGCTTCGAGGTGTGGCGAATTCAAAGCTTAATTTTTTAAGAAAACATTTGGGTATTGTTTTTCAAGACTATAAACTTGTAAAAGAGTGGACGATAGAGAAAAATATTATGCTGCCTTTGATCATAAACGGATATGAAAAAAGTATAACACAAAGTCAGGTTGACTCTTTGCTTAAACATGTGAGGCTCAAGCATCAATCGGGAAAATATCCATTAGAACTCAGTGGTGGGGAACAACAACGTGTTGCAATGGCAAGAGCGTTGGCACATAACCCAATTCTGATACTTGCTGATGAGCCTACCGGAAATCTTGATGATTATTCTTCTCAACTTATATGGAACCTTTTAGAGGGTGCAAATGAGCAGCTAAAAACTACTGTTATAGTTGTGACACACCATATTCCTGAAGCTATGAAGGTTGAGTATAAGCATTATCATATAGAATTTGGAGATATTCATGAAGTCGTTTAAAAACCATATATCTCTTGTTATTGCTCTTGTAAGCATACTCTTTTCATTACAGATTTTTACTATAGTTGACAGAGCCATAAATGCATATAAAGAGAATTTAGCAAAGAATTATTCACTTGTCGTAGTGAGTCAAAAAACATTTCAAAGTAAAGAGATGCTAAATAAAATAAATCAACTTGCAGCTATTGAAGAGCTCTCTCCAGATAGTGTAATAAAAAAATTAAATACCGGAATAAGTAAAAAAAATATTCAGTTGCTTAAACTAACGCTGCCAAAGTTTTATAAATTTAAATTAAAAATTTATCCTACACCTGCGGAACTACAAAAAATAAAAAAACAGCTTTTAAAATACCCATACATCACAAAAGTTGAGACTTTTTCAAATACTCATGATACAACCTATAAATTATTGTTGTTATTTAAAAATGTCATATCTGTTTTGGCGGTCTCTATTTTACTCGTTACCATACTGTTGATATTTAAAGAGTTGAGAATATGGCAGTTTAAACATAATGAGAGGATGAATATTATGGGGCTTTTCGGGGCTCCAACCTGGTTGCGTTCGGCAGTACTGTTTCGACTGTCTATTGTAGATGCACTTATAGCATTTGGTATCTCTTTTGTGATTTTTTCATATTTTGCATCGAGTTCTTGGGTGAGTGAACAATTTGCAAATATAGGTATATCGGTAGTAGTATTTGATAAAATTTATGATTCGCTGATTATGCTTGGTGTTTCTGTGATAGTTTCTATTTTACTTGCGAGTTTTATAGTTTTAGGGCATAAAGAAGAGGTCTGATGAGAACTGTACTTTTTGTTTTACTCTTTACATGTATCTCTACTTTGTTCGCTGCAACAGAGATAGATAAAAAAATAAATAAAACAAGCTCCAAGTTGCATTCATACACGAAAAACTACTCCAGACTTAATGCAAAAATGGCACAAACAGCAAAAGCTATTATCAAGCAAAAATCAGAGTTGGAAAAGAAAATAATTTATCTGAAAAAATTAGAAGAAGAGCTCTCTTTGAAAGAAGGAAGTCATCGTGAAAATATAAAACAGTTAAAATCTTTAAAAAAATCTCAAACAAAGTTAAAGAAAAAGCAGCAAAAACTTGAAGAAGAACTGATTTTTGTTATTGCACAAACTGTTTCACTCTCTGTAGTTTTAGAAGAAGAGTATCCGGAAAATGAGCAGGCGATTATGGAATTTGAAGTTTTAAAAGGTATGTTGAAAGCTTCAAAAGAAAAAGCAAAACTTTTAAGTAAAAAATTCTTTGAAAATGAAAAAAATATAGATTTAATCAGCTTACATGTAAGCTCATTGGAAGTTACTATTGCAAATATAGATCAAAAAAGAAAAGAGCTCATTAGAACAAAAAATGAAAATAAAAAAGCCTTGCAAAAATTGACACATGCAAAAGCATCCTATAAAAAAGAGTTGAAAAATCTTTTAAGAAGACAAAATGCTTTAAAGAAAACACTTTCACGACTTAATATTATAAAAGTAGATGAAATAAGAAGAGCAAAAGAAGAAAGAGCCAGAAAAATTGCTTTTGAAAAACAGAAGATTCAGTTAAATAAAAATCTGCCTAAGGTTAAAAAACACGGAAGCAGTTATCAAGCGATTAAAACAATTCGATACCGAGGCAAAAAAACAATTGCTCCGCTTAACTCCTACACAATTACAAAAAAATACGGAACATATACAGACCCGATATATGGTATAAAAATATTTAATGAATCTATTTCTCTCAAACCAAAACAGCCTAATGCTAAAGTAAAAACAGTCTTTAACGGGAAAGTCATATATGCGGCAAAAACAGCGGTTTTAGACAATGTTGTGATTGTAGAACACAAAAAAGGACTGCATACGATTTATGCGAATCTTTCACAAATAGCACCAAATATCAAAAAGGGTAAAAAAATTGCCAGAGGTGCAACGATTGGACGGGTCAAAGATGAACTGGTTTTTGAAGTGACACAAAAAACAAAGCATATCAATCCAATACGTTTATTTAAATAGATTTTGATATAATTTCGAAAATAAAAAATAGAGAAAACAATATGAACTTTATTCAAACACGCGGCGTAGATGAAAACAGACCGCAAACTGTCACTTTTTCAGAGGCAATACTCAGTCCTATCGCATCTTTTGGCGGTCTTTACGTCCCAGAGAGACTTCCCGAGTTAGGAAAAGAATTTTTACAAAAGCATTTAAACTCTTCTTATAAAGAGCTGGCATCTGATATGTTAAATCGTTTTGAAATTGACATAGATGTGAAAGTTATTGATGAAGCCTTATCTTTATATGATAAATTTGATGATGCTTCTAATCCTGTCCCTGTTGTAAAAGTAAAAGAGAACCTTTATATCAGTGAACTTTATCACGGTCCTACACGTGCGTTTAAAGATATGGCACTGCAACCCTTTGGTGCAGTACTCTCTTCAATTGCTCAAAGATTAAATGAAAACTATCTGATTTTGGCAGCGACAAGTGGAGACACGGGTCCTGCGGCTCTTGAAACATTTAAGAATCGTGCGAATGTCAAAGTGGCTTGTTTGTATCCTGATGGCGGAACGAGTGATGTACAGCGTTTGCAAATGGTGACAGAAGATGCACCGAATTTAAAGGTTATAGGAATTAACGGTGTATTTGATGATGCACAAAATGCGCTCAAACGCTTGTTGGCTTCACAAAGTTTTAAAGAAGCACTGCAGAAAAAAGATACAAAACTCTCAGCAGCAAACTCTGTCAACTTTGGACGTATTATATTTCAAATTATTTATCACATTCACTCTTATTTGGAACTGGTTAGACAAAATGCAATTACTATGGGAGAAAAAGTTTACTTGAATGTTCCAAGCGGAAATTTCGGAAATGCTCTTGGCGGATATTACGCTTGGAAGATGGGTGTTCCTGTTGAAAAAATCATCATTTCATCCAATGAAAATAATGTGCTTACGCGTTTGATTCGTGATGGGAAGTATGACTTGAGAAATTGTGAAGTTGTGGGTACAACGTCACCTGCAATGGATATTTTAAAATCATCTAATGTTGAGCGGGTTTTATTTGATTTGTTTGGTGAAGTAAGAACAAGAGAGTTGATGCAAAATTTAGAAGAGAGAAACTTTTATAAATTGACTGTTGATGAACTTGCAAAACTCCGAGAGTACTTTGATGCTGATTACTGCAACGGCGAAGAGGGAAAAAAATATATCAAAGAAATATTTGAGAAATATAACTATTTGATGGATCCACATACGGCTACATGTATGAAGTCTTATGAAACATGTTCAAACCCGTCAATCAAAACGATTGCATATTCAACTGCTGAGTGGACAAAGTTTTCTCCTGTCATTGCAAATGCATTAACAGGAGAAGTAGATACAAAAGATATTGATGCCTTGGAATCTATAGCTAAAGTGGCAAATCTTGAGATTCCTCAGATGATAAAAGAGTTGTTTACTAAGCCTATAGCACAAAAAACGGTTATAGAAAAAGAAGATATAGAAAAAGAGATATTAAAGTTTTTGTAATATAATTAAAAGCTTTTAAATAATATAAATTAACGGTTTAAGTTGTCATTAACTATTAAAGATGTAAAATTACTTTAATAGGAAAAAATAATGAATGAGACTACTGAAGATGAATTAAATCAGAAGCGGAATATGCTTTATTATAACCAGCTGATTATGAATGAAAGACGTGCAAAGTCTATGCATGAAAAAAAAGCGAAAGTTGCAAAAAAACGTGCGAGTTTCGCTTCTCAAAAAGTCGACTTTAAAGATTATTTATTTATTCCTGATGAATGGGAATTTGTTGCATATACACTCTATTTTGTAGGTATTCCTTATATTGTAGGTGCATTCTTTTTGTTTTTATTTGTCGCAGGCGGCAGTTGGGATAATTTTCAACTTCTAAACTTGAATGCATTTCCTATTGTTTGGCTTATAGGGTATGAGATAGTAGCAATTTGTCTGTTGATTTGGATTATGATTTTGTATTTGACATATGATACGGAGGATGAATTTTAAACAAAAACAGCTGACTTTTAAAGTTCAACTGCTTTTTTGTAGGCTTTTTCTATAGCTTCTATACAGGAATTACGAACATTTCCCTCTTCTAAAGCTGCATAACCGGCGGCAGTCGTTCCTCCGGGGCTCATTACTCCGTCTTTTAAGAGAGCAGGATGTATCTCTTGTATAAGTGTTCCAAAACCATCAAATAGACCTCTCATGATAGCCATAGCATCATTTCGTTTGAGTCCTTGTTTTACTGCACCGTCGGTTAAAGATTCTGCAATAAGTGCAAGATAGGCAGGGCCACTTCCTGCGAGTGCTGTTGCAATATCTATCTCTTTTTCACTCCCAAGCCATCTTGTTGTACCGATAGCGGAAAAAAGTGTTTGGGCTTCTTCTTTATAAGCGGCATCACCTGTTAAAGTTGTCATAGATTTAGCGACGCTTGCCGCAAGATTTGGCATAGCTCTTACAACTGCGGATGTATTAAAATTATTTTTTAATTTTTCTATGCTTGTTCCGGCTAAAACCGAATAAAGTATTTCTGCTTTGCCTTGAAGTTTTGCTGATACTTCTTCCACATTTGCGGGTTTTACACAGAGTATAACCGTCTTTTGTTCAATACTGTAATTATCAAGAAGAGATTTTTCTACATGTAAACCAAGTTTTTGTTCAAATACATCTAATTTTTCACTATCTCTTCCAACAACTTCTATTTTATAATTCTCTTTTAAACCCTCGGCAATACTGAGTGCCATATTGCCATTTCCGATAAATGTTATAGTTTTCATAAAAGTCCTAAATGTTTTATGGTAGTATAGCATTATTAGAATAAAGAAAAAAAATGGGTAGTGAAATGGAACAATTTTTAAAAGAAGCAAAATCTGCAAGTAGAGTTTTAAATACTTTAAGCGGTAGTGATAAAAATAAGATATTAAGAGAGATGGCAAATGCTTTACGGGCAAATACCATGGATTTAATCGAAGCAAATGCGATAGATATGCTAGAAGGTGAAAAAAATAAACTCTCTTCAGCCTTGATGGATAGACTTTTTTTGGATGAAGAAAGAATCGAGTCTATGGCAAAAGCTATAGAAGATATAGCCGCACTTAAAGAACCTGTAGGTCGTATACTTGAGGGTTGGGTAACCGAAGATGGATTGAAAATAGAAAAAGTGAGTATTCCAATCGGAGTTATCGGTATTATTTACGAGTCTCGTCCCAATGTTACAAGTGATACGGCAGCCCTTTGTTTTAAAAGCTCAAATGTTTGTGTGCTTAAAGGCGGTAAAGAAGCGGAGTTTTCAAACAAGGCAATAGCAAAAGTTTTAAAAGCAGTTTTGGAAAATCACGATTTACCGACCTCGCTTATATCTTTGATTCCCGACAGTTCACGCGAAGGTGTTGCTAAGCTTATTAAAATGGATAAATATGTAGATTTAATTATTCCGCGAGGCGGTGCAGGGCTTATAAAATATGTAAGTGAAAATGCAACGGTAAGTGTTGTCAAACATGACAAAGGACAGTGTCATACTTATATAGATAAAGATGCAAATATTGACAATGCCATAAAAATTGCTGTAAATGCAAAAGTACAAAGACCGGGTGTGTGTAATGCTATGGAAACGTTACTTGTGGACAAAGCTATAGCCAAAGAGACGCTGCCTCTTTTAAAAGAGGCTTTTGATGTGACACATACTGATTTAAAGGGTTGTGCTTCAACGCAGGAAATAATTAATATTGCAAGTGCAACAGATGAAGATTATGATACGGAATATTTGGCAAATATTTTAAATATTAAAGTTGTAGAGGGTGTAGAGGGTGCAATAGAGCATATAGTACGTTTTGGTTCAGGACACTCAGAAGCAATTGTTACCCAAAATATTACAACTGCGGAAGAGTTTTTAAATAATATTGACGCTGCAGCCGTTTATGTCAATGCATCTACACGTTTTACAGACGGAGGAGCCTTTGGATTTGGTGCAGAAGTGGGGATAAGTACCAATAAACTTCACGCAAGAGGACCTATGGGCATAGAGGGACTGACTACATATAAGTATAAAGTTTACGGAAGCGGGCAAATAAGATAATGTTGAGTATAGATGAATTAAAGAGTATAAGTTTTTTTGAAAATTTAGATGAAAAAGAGTTGAAGTTATTACTTTCTATTTCAAGAAAAAGAACTTTTTCTCAGGGAGAAATTCTTTTTTATGAGAAAGACAAAGCCCAGCATTTGACAATGGTGCTTGAAGGTGTTGTGAAAATTTACAAAATTGATTCAAAAAACAATGAGATTGTATTGCATAGATTTAGACCTAAAAGTCTGGTTGCAGAGATGGCGGTATTTGAGGGGATTCCTTATCCCGCCTCTGCTGCATTTGAGAGTGATGGAAGTGTTTTAGAGATAGATTTTGATAAGTTTAGAGAATATTTTTTTAGAAATGAAGATGTTGCCTGCGCTCTGTTTAAATCTTTGACACAAAAGATTAAATATCTTGACAATGTGATAGCATTGAATGTTGTTTTGGACTCTACGGCAAGAGTCGCAAAATATATATGTGAAAATGATGATGCACTCAAGATGAAAAACAATCAACTTGCGCAGTATCTGCATATGACACCGGAGACACTTTCTCGTATACTTAAAAAATTTACAAAATTAGGTTTTGTAGAAAAAGAAGACAGTTCTTATAAAATTGTCAATAAAAAGGCACTTACGATACTTTTTGAATGATATTTGTTATCTTTATTGATATAAATCAACTCTCATGTTGTCTTTCTTGATTACAATCATA
>Ga0256836_1000875_pt1 | contig 14721 bp, 14 predicted proteins | sample 4561380metaG_FD_185974 | JGI IMG/M metagenome (GOLD analysis project Ga0256836, IMG submission 185974) | Hydrothermal vent microbial communities from Guaymas Basin, Mexico - 4561-380 | ecosystem: Environmental > Aquatic > Marine > Hydrothermal vents | place: Mexico: Guaymas Basin | collected...
CCTTTGTTAAAGAAACTAAAAACTGGAATAAACTTTTTAATAAGGGTTTTTCTCCATTTACGAAGCGAAGCGAAGGAAACGCTGAAAATCTTTGATTTTCAGTGTTCATAACAATATCTTTAATCATCTGCAATTCATCTAAAATAAATACAGGTTGAACGCCCTTTTTATGCAAACTCATAAATAAATCTCTAATAAACTTAAAAACCAATCCTCCTTTTTCTTTTTCTCCAAAAAACTTATCCAAAATTGGCTCTGGGACTTTTATACCATAATATAAGTTTATAATATCATTTACGCTCTTTGTAAAGCTTTCTATATACGATTTTATCGTCTTTTCCCTTGAATTTTCGTCTATCTCAAATAATGCCTCAACGAAATTATCCATTGATGAAATATCATACTCTCTAAAATTAACATAAAAGACAGCATATTTTTTATTAGATTTTTTCAATTCATTGTTTATTATGTGGTTTATTAAAGTTGTTTTTCCACTGTTTAAGGGTCCATATATAAAATAAATATTATTTGGTTCTTCTTCTAAGATTAAAAGAATTTCATTAATTTCCTTTTCCCTATTAAAGAATTTCATTTTTATCAACTCCTTAAATTTACTATTATGTCATTTTCTTACCTGTAACTAAAAAATATATTTCTTTCCTAAAATCATTTGCAGAATTTTCACATCTCTCCAAGTATTTTCCCACATTAGTTAATTCATTCACAATAGCAACATTGAATACATCTTCAAAAATCTTTCTTGCCAAGTATCTCTGAAACTCTTCATAAAATATCTTTTCAATATTCTTATGGGTTATATATATCTCGTTAATCTTATCAATATCCTCATTTATGTAAGAAGAAATAGTCAATAAAATAATATCATTAGTTAAGGAACTCATTTTTCTTATGTATTTGTCATTTCTATCAAAGTTAAATTTTGAGTTTAATAAAACTAAACTTATCTTTACAGCACATTCTTCAATCTTCTCCAACATTGAACACAATTTTATAATTGTTAATAATTTCCTTAAATCCTTTGAGACAGGTCTATATAGGCATAGAGCTTTTACTGCATACATCTCTAATGATTCTAAATTTTTGATTATTTCATCATTTTTTGATATCACTAAATTACAAAGTTCTTCCTTGCTTGAACAGTAGCCCTCAACACTGAGATTCAAATTTTTTACAACAACATTTCCTAAGAACTCCACTTTTTTATCTATATCATTTATTATGTCATCAAATTTTTTTGGCATAACTACTCCCCACCTTATATAAATGTGTATAAAAGTTCATATTTTATGAATAAATAAAAAATTTTGATTATGGCATTTAACCAAATCTACCACTAATATAATCATCCGTCTCCTTCTTCTGTGGATTTAGGAATATCTGCTCCGTCTCACCAAACTCAATTAACTTCCCCATCAAGAAAAAGGCAGTATAGTCAGAGACCCTACTCGCCTGTTGCATGTTGTGGGTTACAACAACTATTGTATAGTCCTTAGCCAACTCAACCATCAACTCCTCTATTTTTAAAGTAGATATAGGGTCTAATGCGGAGGTTGGCTCATCCATCAACAAAACCTCCGGCTTAACTGCTATTGCCCTCGCTATACACAACCTCTGCTGTTGCCCACCAGAGAGGGATAAAGCATTTTTGTGCAATTCATCTTTAACCTCATCCCACAAGGCAGCTTTTTTTAAAGCCCACTCGACAATCTTATCCAACTCCTTCTTATCTTTAATACCATGAATTCTCGGACCAAATGCAACATTATCATAAATACTCATTGCAAAGGGATTTGGTTTTTGAAATACCATTCCAACTCTTTTCCTCAATTCATAAACATCAACATCTTTGTCATAGATGTTTTTTCCGTCTAATAAAACCTCTCCCTCTATTCTGACATTTGGAATTAAATCATTTAATCGATTTAAGCATCTTAAAAATGTTGATTTACCACATCCACTCGGTCCTATTAATGCAGTTATCTTTTTCTCATAAATTGGTAGATTTATATCAAATAATGCCTGCTTTTCTCCATACCATAAATTTAGGTTTTTTGTTTCCATCTTTATCTTTGTCATTTTTATCCCTTTTAGAATTATTTTATAATTTTATATCATCCTTCAAAGAGTATCTTATTGGGATGAATATTGCTAAAAATATTATAAGCATAATCAAAGAAGCTCCCCAAGCAATTTGATGGTCTTCAATTGAAGGACTTTGAACCAGTGTGTAGATGAGGAGGGGTATTGCCCCAACCGGCTCTAATGGATTTGTTGGATAGACCTCATATAACCCACCAGCCGTAAATAGTAGAGGGGCAGTTTCCCCAGCAACCTTTGCCATACCTATTAAGATACCTGTTAAAATTCCTTTTTTAGCCATCTTTGTGATAACTTTAAATATCACCTGTGCCCTTGTGCATCCTAATGCATAGCCCCCTTCTTTATAAATTCTTGGAATTTCAGCCATCGCCTCTTCCGTATAAACAGCTACATAAGGGGTTAATATTAAAGCCAATGCCAAAGCCCCAGCCAATGCTGAAAATGTTCCCATTGGAATAACCAAAATTCCCATAACAAAAGTCCCAACCAATATAGTTGGGAATTCCAACATTATTTGCAGTAACATTTTTGTGGCTCTTCCAATAAAGCTGTTTGGAAATTCATAGGCATAAGCTCCTGCTAAGAAAGCGAGAGGTAAGCCAATAATAGTGGCTAATGCTGTAAGCATTAAAGTCCCAACTATTGCTGGTCCTATTCCTCCCTCGCTTAGTGTTCCAGTTATAAATGTTAAGCCCCTCTCTAAGACAATTGGCAGTCCTTTTTCAATTATTGAGATTATTATGTGAAATAGGGGAAGAATTGCCAATAAAGTTAAAGCTCCAACAATAAATAAAAATATTTTATCTTTAATCATTCTGATGGTTTTGTGTTTAATGGGAGACATGCTCTCTCCACCTCTTTAAATAATATAGCCCTATGATATTGACAATTAATCCAACAACAAACAGCACCAATCCAGCTGAGTAAAGGACTGATGTCATGTATTCATATAAAACTGCGTTTCCAAATTGGTTTGCTATCAATGATGATATTGTGTATCCGGGAGCAAAGAGCTTGTAAGTTAGGTTAAATGAGTTTCCAATAACCAATGAAACAGCTACTGTTTCACCCAACGCCCTACCAAAAGCCAATATAAGCCCTGAAATTATGGCCGGTTTTATGTATTTTATTAAAACTTTTGTTGTTTCATATCTTGTTGCTCCTAAGGCAACTAATCCCTCTTTATAAACGGACGGAATCATTGCATACGCCTCTCTAATAATAGCTGCTGCAAATGGTGTAACCATTATTCCCAATAATATGCCTGCTGATAGGTAGCAGTAACCTGACAATGGGGGATAATCAAAGAGTGGGATAAATGAAAAATGCTCATATAAAAATTTCATAATGTGGTCTCTCAATAATGGAACTAAGATAAAAGCTCCCCATATACCATAAATTATTGTTGGAAGACCTGCCATAATATCTGAAATTATAATTAATGGATATTTTAATTTCTTAGGAGCGTAGTCATTGACGAATATTGCATAACAAATTGATAAAGGCAGAGCTATCAAAACGGCAATTGTTGCTGTATAAATGCTACCCCAAATTGGTGCCGCTAATCCATAAACCTCTTTTGCTGGTTCCTCAGCGGCTTTCCAGACATTTGTTATAAACAAATCAATACCGTATCTCTCAATAGCTGGAAGTGCATTGAAGAAATAAAAGCCCAATATTAAAACAAATAATATAAATACAATAAATATAGCTGGCAGTGTTATTATTTTAAATTCATCTATCTTCCTTAGGAGTTTTTTCAAGTCCATAGTTTCTACCTAATTTAGTATTTTATTTCATTAATTGTGAATTATTTGTTTAAGATTAAGATAATAACAATGTGATATTTATATCTTACCAACATTAAAATTGTATTTAATTTTTGGTATCATAAAAGGTAAAAAATAGGAAACAAAAACACAAAAATTAAAAATAGGAAATTACTGCTCTTTTATCATATTTACAGCATTTAATCCAATCTTGGCAACATCTTCTGGTAATCCAACATAACCAGGAGCCAAGTGTTCTGGTTTCTGCCCCTCAGTTAATACCCATGTTAAGAAGTCCTTTATTGCCTTGGCTTTCTCACTGCTGTAGTGCTTACCATTTTTGTTCTCCCAAACTAAGAAGTGTGTGAATGCAACTATCGGATAGGAGTTGTTTCCAGGAGCATCCAACATCTGCTTTAAGTTCTCTTTGTATCCTTCTGTTGGGTTTGGAATATTTGCCTTAACTGCTGAAACAGCCGCTTTTATTGTTTCATCTGTTGGTTTAACAAAATTACCATTTTTGTTTTCTAATGCCGCTACTGGAAGTTTTTCTTCAATTGCATAAGATAGTTCAGTGTATGCGATTGAGTGTGGAGTTGATTTTAATGTTGCAACAACTCCTGAGTTACCTTTTCCAGCAACCCCTCTTCCAATTTTATCAACTGGCCAATCAACGGTTTTTCCAGCTCCAACTTTATCTGCCCACTCCTTGCTAATTAAACTTAAATATGTTGTAAATATGGCTGTTGTACCACTTGCGTCACTTCTATGAACAACGATAATCTTTTTATGTGGGAGTTTATCAGCAACTCCTGGATTCAATTTTTTAATCCTATCATCGTCCCAGTATTCAATCTTACCTAAAAATATATCAGCTAATACATCTCTGCTTAGGTTTAGGGTTTTGTCTCCAATCTCTGGGATATTATAGGTTATAACAACCGCCCCAACAATTTCTGGGAATTGTAATGGCTGGTCTCCTGTTGATAAAAACCTCTTCCACATGCTTTCTTTAACTGGCGGGTCTGTCCTTCCAATGTCAGTTAATCCCTTTAAAAATGTTTCCTGTCCGTGTCCTGAACCTCCACCTTCATATTCAATCTTAACATTTGGATGGGTCTTTTGATAATCATTAATCCACTTTTGTATTTGATACTTTGGGAATGTTGCCCCAGTGGTTCTAATGATTATAGTTGAGGATTTATTTTTACTTTCTCCAACACATCCTGCCATTGATATTACTGGGACTATTAAACAAAGCCCCAATATTAAAGCCAATAGCTTTTTCACAGCATCACCTTTTAAATTGTGATTGACTACGATAGATGGTAATAACCATAAAGGTATATAAAGTTTTCTATTTTGAATTAAAGTTCATATTTTATGAACATTTGATTTTAATAGTTAAAACCCAATAATTTAAAAATAAACAACTCCTGTGAAAACATGGAATTTTCAGAATGGACAAAAAAGAAAAGAAAACTAAACAATTTAGAGGAATTAAAAAGAGATATTATAGAACAATTTAAAGAAAAAAATGCTTTAAATGAAGGTATTATAGTTATGGCAAGTGGTGGAAAGGATAGCTCAACAGCTATCGCCTTAGCTAAGGATTTAGGATTAAATGTAGAGTATTTAATTCATTTTTATCATAAATGGAGTTGGGATATATCAAAAAAAATGGTTGAAAAATTATCTAAGAGGTTTGATATTCCAGTTATATTTTATGATATTACTGATGACATTTTAAAGAGAACTAAGGGAGCTAAGGGGGGAAGTATATGTAGGATATGTAAAAATATAATGAAGGATAGGGCTGTTGATATAGCCAAAGAAAAAGGGATTAGGATAATTATGACTGGGGATTCAGCTCTTGAAAAGGTTTCTGGGGCAATTATGAATTATTTAAGGCAAGTTTATGGAGATGTTATATACAACAAGATGGAATTAACTCCTGTCCCTCAAAAATATAGTAAAAATAAAGATAAGGAGATTTTATTTTTTAGACCTTTAATAAGGTTGTCTTTTGAGGATGTTTTAAAACTAATGGATTATTACAATATAAAAGTTGAAAAAGCTCATGAAGTTGGGGATAAAATTGGATTTTGGAGGGAGGGGTGTTGTTTGCAATATGCAGATGAAAATGCTCAATTAAATGAGAAACTCTTTAATGAACTCTACAAATATAATAAAATAGCCACTGAAATAGCAAAAAAATATGGATTTAGAGCTTCTATAAAACTGCCCTCTAAAAGGATTATGGTAGTGCCTAAAAAAGAGGAATATATGGACTTAATTAAAAAGGTTTTGAGGGATGTAGATGAAGGTTAGGGTTTATAGAATTGGAGGAATTACAGGGATTTTTTTAATACTCCTAATTTTATTTTTATTGGTAGTTTTGGCAGTATTTGCCTTGCCAATATTCTTAATTCTAATGGCAGTATTTGGTGGCTATATTTTACTAAAATACAAAGTAAAATCATTCTTTAAAAAAATCTGGTATAAACTTAGGAGGAAAAAGATAAAAATCGAAGATACATCAACAAATGGAGAGGTAAAAATAAATTTTGCTAAGAGGATAAAAATTGAAGATGGTAGGGAAAACATAGGCAATATAAAAAATTTGTTAGATTATTTAGATGGAGATTCAAGAGTTTTTGCTTATTATTTAAAAAATATTGGAGCTGAATTTAGAGAAGATGGCATTTACTTCAAAGGATTTAAGGTATATCCTATATTCAAAAAGACATATCCAGTAAATGAAATTATAAGATTGGAGTATCCAGAAGATATTGATGCTGTTGTTTTAGGATTAAAAGGAGAACCCTACGAACCAAAATTTTTATATCTAATTCCAAAAGAGTTTTTAAAGGATAGAATGAGCATATCTGAATTAAAAAGATTTGAAATACAATCACGGTAAATCAACAACTGCTATATCTTTAATGTTTGGAATCTCCTTTATCTTCTCAACAACCTCATCAGGAACTGTATGGTCTAAGTTTAAAAGCATTACGCTCTCTCCACCCGGCTCTTTTCTTCCAACCTGCATGCCAGCAATGTTTATGCCATAGTCCCCCAACGTTAAACAAACCCTACCAATTGTGCCAGGTCTGTCAATATGTTTAATTATTGCTAAAACACCCTCTGGGATGAAGCTAACTTCATATCCATCAACTTCTAAGATAACTGGCTTGTTGTTTATTATAGCTCCAACTATTGAAAACTTCTTCTTATCACTTTCAGCAGTTATTTTTATGGCGTTTCCATATTTTTCTTCTGATGTTGTGCTTTCAACTACATTGATATTTCTATTTTTGGCTATAACAGGAGCATTAACCAAGTTAATTCCAGCCAACAATATTGGAGATAAAAGACCTTTTAAAAAAGCCCTTTTTATTAAATCAGTTTTTTCCTTGGCAAGTTCTCCTGAATATACAAGCTCAACCCTATTGACAGAACCGTCTAAGACCTGCATAACAATATTTCCAAGAGTTTCAGCTAATAACATGTATGGTTTTAATTTACCCAACTTCTCCTGCGGGATATTTGGCATATTTACAACATTCTCAGCCAACTCTCCCCTTAAAACTTTTTTAATTTGCTCAGCTACTATTGTTCCAGCGGCTTTTTGTGCTTCCTCAGTAGAAGCTCCTTGGTGTGGAGTTCCTATAACATTATCCAATGTTAATAATGGGTTGTCTTTTGGTGGTTCTTCCTCAAAGACATCCAAAGCAGCAGCTCTAATTTTTTTCTCTTTTAACGCCTCATATAATGCCTTTTCATCTATAAGTCCTCCTCTTGCACAATTGACAATTATAGCATTCTTTTTCATTAAGTTTATTTGCTCTCTACCAATTATATGTCTTGTTTTTGGCGTTAATGGGACATGAAGAGTTATAAAATCAGACCTTTTACACAACTCATTTATATCATCAACCAACTCAACACCCATACTTTCAGCAACTTCTTTTGGGATGTAAGGGTCGTAGCCAATAATATTCATCCCAAACGCCTTAGCCCTTTTAACTACTTGCTGTCCTATCCTACCCAAACCAATAACTCCAAGTGTTTTTCCATACAACTCAATACCTTTAAATCTCTTCCTATCCCACTCTCCCCTCTTTAATGATGCTGTTGCTTGTGGTATATTTCTTGCGGCAGCGAGCATTAACCCCATTGTTAATTCTGCAACTGAAATTGATGAAGCATCTGGGGCATTAACCACTATAATCCCTTTTTCTGTTGCCGCCTCAACGTCTATGTTATCTACGCCAACTCCTGCCCTCCCTATAACTTTTAATTTTTCAGCCCTCTCAATAACATCCCTTGTAACCTTTGTTCCGCTCCTAACAACCAATACATCAGCATCTTTAATTTTTTCTAATAACTGCTCTTTTGTCAAGCCAGTAGCTACCTCAACCTCTCCAACTTCTTCCAATATCTTTATTGCATCCTCATGCAAAGGGTCTGTAACCAATATCTTAACCATTCTTATCCACCATTTTTAATTTTAAAATTTTTAACCATAAATTATAAAATGCACTAAAACCTTTAAAAGCAGTAGATAGATGATTAACCAATCATATATATAAGTAGTAGTTTAATAGTTTATAGGTATTTTGGTGAAATATATGGAGGCAGTTTTAATCTTAGAAGATGGAACAATTTTAAAAGGAAAAGGCTTTGGAGCTGAAAAAGAGGTTTTTGGAGAATTAGTTTTTACAACAGTTATGACTGGCTATGTTGAGGTTTTGACAGACCCTTCATATAAAGGGCAAATAGTTATGATGACTTACCCATTGGAAGGGAACTATGGAGTTAAAAGGGATTGGTTTGAGTCAGATGGAATAAAGGCAGAGGGCTTTGTTGTTAGGGAAGTAACAAGTAAAGCATTAGATGACTTTTTAAAAGAATATGACATCCCAGGAATTCAAGATATTGACACAAGGTTTTTAACAAGAAAGATTAGAGATAAAGGGGTTGTTAAAAGTTGTTTAAAGGTTGGAGAAAAAATAGATGATGATGAGATATCTGAACTCTTGGAGAAGGTTAGGAAATACAAGGACATATCTGATATTGATTTAGTCCCATTGGTTTCAACAAAAGAGCCAAAAATCCATAAAGTTGATAATAAAAAGGCAAGATGTGTTTTAGTTGATTGTGGAGTTAAATTAAACATAATAAGGAGCTTAACTCAAAGGAACTGTGAAGTAATTCAAGTCCCATACAACACAAGTTATGATGAAATATTGGATTATAAGCCAGATTTTGTTTTAATCTCTAACGGTCCAGGAGACCCTGCAAGGTTAAAAGATGTTATCAATAATATTAAAAATTTAATTGGTGTAGTTCCAATAACTGGGATTTGTTTGGGTAATCAGCTCTTAGCTTTGGCGTTTGGTGGAGAAACCTATAAAATGAAGTTTGGGCATAGAGGAGGAAACCAGCCAGTTAAAAACTTAGAGACAGATAGGGTTTATATAACATCCCAAAATCATGGATTTGCCGTTAAAGAAGAAAGCTTACCAGATGATGTAGAAGTTAGCTTTATAAATTTAAACGATATGACTGTTGAAGGCATTAAGCATAAGGACTTACCAATCTTTTCAGTTCAATTCCATCCAGAGGCAAGACCTGGACCTCACGATACGATGTTTTTGTTTGATGAGATGATAAAGTTGAAGGATAGGAAATAATTTTTTATTTTTAACATAAAATTTTATTCTAAATGGGGAGAGCTATGGATTTTGAGGAGCTAAATTCTCTACAAGGTATTCCAAAAATGATTTATAGTGAGTTAATTAAAAATAAAAAGGTTAATTCTTTTTTAAAAATGTCTAATGTAATGGCTGTTGGTAGGTTGGGCTACAACGACCATGGAAAGACACACGCCAAGATAGTGGCAAACAATGCAATAAAAATGCTAAAAATTTTATATAAAAAAGGGATAGAACCAAGTTTTATGAGAGATTGTAATGGAACTTTTGAAGATTCCTTAGCCATAACTCTTTTGGGAGCTTATCTCCACGATATTGGAAATTCAGTACATAGGGACATACATCACTTGCATTCAGCATATTTAGCTTTGGATATTGTTGAAGGTATATTAAAAAAGTATTATAAAGAAGAAAAGGCATATCAGATGACCACTGAGGTTTTACACGCTATCTATTCCCATAGTGAGGGAGTTATGGGTTTAACTATTGAGGCGGGAGTTATTGCCGTTGCAGATGGGACGGATATGACAAAAGGGAGGTCGAGGATTCCAATTTGCAAGAAGTGTTATGATATACATTCTGTTTCAGCGGCTTCTGTTGAGAAGGTTGAAATAAAAGAAGGAGATGAAAAGCCAATACATATTGAGGTAATACTGTCAAATGAGGCGGGAATATTTCAGATACAGGAGGTCTTAGGGGAAAAAATAAAATGGAGTGGAATAAAAGATTATGTCTCTGTATATGCAAGGGTTAAAAAAGAAAAACCTGTGTTTGAAGAGATTACAATTTAAAAATTTTAGTTATGCACTTCATCATTTTTGCTCTTTTTCTTCATACTTCAAATTTTCTAAGTATTTTAGAAACTCATCTAAGTTTGATGTTCCTATTTTTGATAGTGATTCATTTACCAATATTGCTTTTAGTTCATTTTCAACTGTTTTAAGTTTATCTTTTAACTCATCAATCTCTTTATTTATATTCCATCTTACAGTTTCAAGCTCACCTGTATTTATTTTTTCAACTGCATCCAACATATTAACAATATCCATAAATACAGGAATGTTTGTAAATTTACTTAATCTTGGTATTATGGATTTTATAATTTCCGCATCTCTTTTAAGATGCTTTAAATGTGTATCTAAGTTTTCAAAGTCCTCAAGGATATTTTCTAAATAGCTAATTTCATCTTTTGTTTTTATATACTCTCTTAGCAAATCTCTTAATTTTTCTTTATCTTTAAAATTTTTGTCTTTTAATAATACCTGCTCCGCTATCTTTTCAATATCCACACCCTTCACCCTTTGACATTTCTTATATTTACCAAAGCTCCATGCTTTGCCTTTTTCATCTCCAATCCACTCATTAAAGCCCTACCAACACCTAAGAATTCATCATCTTTGATTAAAACAACCTCATCATTGTAGGAGATGTTTTCATTGCAATCAACAAAGCCAGGAGGGAAGAGAGAACCTTTTTTAATCTCATAATCCACCTCAACGTAGTTAATATTTTTCCCCCCACTGTTCCACAACAACTCCCCCCCACTTAAAGTTAAGATAAGCAAACCATTCTTTGGATTTATTGAGGCAATTTGCTGATTTTTATTATTTACTTTTATGAAGATTTGTTCTTTACGATTTATAAATATTTCGTTTGGTATAAAGTTTATTCCAAACTGAAACTTTGCAAGTTGTTGAATGTTGTGGATTTTTTGCCCTTTCTTACTTACATTTTTATTTTTTGTTAGTTCTTTGTAATTTTTTAATGTGTTAGTTAAATTTTTTAAATTTTCTTCTGATGTAGGATTTCCTTCTGATGTTATAATAACATTATCTAAATCTAAAATCTCAATGTAATGCTCTGGCAAGTGGGCAATAACAACATAATCATCAAACTTCTCCTCAACTTTCTTTAAAAAGTTTTTTAGGCAATTATTTATTAATTTTATCTCTTCAAAACTCCACTCCCCAGTTACGGGAATGTCGTAATTAACTAACCTTTCCAGAGCTCTCGGAACTAAACCATATGGTGATGTTAAAATAACTTCCTCAACAACAACTTTGGCTGATTTTATTGCCTTTATAAACTTTTGATGTGATTGGGAGGTTGAATATGGCTTTTTTGATGAACATGGCAGTAAAACAATAACATTTGAATATGGCTCATATCTGTCCAATCTCTCCAAGTATTTTTTAACCTCTGGAATATTAATGTTGGTTGTTACAATAATCTTGCTCTCTTTTGATAATGGGATGTTCCTTAAATCTGGCTCATACCTTCTATAATTTGCCCATAAATATGGATGAGATATAGCAGTTTCTTCAACAACATTTCTTAAAAAACCATTTTTTAGTGCTATTTTAACCTCTTCCAATATCTCTTCATAAACTTTTTTGTTGTTAAAATATAGCTCTTCAAAGTTGTAGTTATCTACCTTTAAAGCCCTGTTTTTTGTAAATTTGTAGCCCATTGAAGCGTATAACTTAGTTAAAGAATTATCAAAGTAATCAACACCCATATAAACTAATAAAGGAATTTCCCAGGGAAACACTGCTGGGAAGTAAATAGCTGAGTTTGGAGATATCTTTTCCCTAATCTTTGGAATTATTTGAAGTTCCTTTCTCTCTATTAACCTCCTACCATCAGCAATAACGTATAAATCAGCATCTTCCAATTCAATTAAATCAACGTGCTTACCAAAGTTTAATATTTGATATTTAATTTCATTACCTTTATATTCAACAGTTCCAATAAAAGATTTTTTAAATAGTCCAGTTAGTTCTCTATATGTGTCAAAAGGCATCTTTATTCCATCTGCCTTAAACTCAATATCAATTAACTTAGGAGTTAGCTCTTTATCTTTCTCCCTACACAATCTTCCAATGTCATAGGCAATTGGTTCAAGCATTTTATCACAACTTTATAAATTTACTTAATAAATAATCTAAGTTTAATAGTTGGCTATGGTTAATAAAATTAATGTTGGGGGATTATGAAACCAAAGATTGTAGTAAAAAACCTAACCAAATACTTTGGGGATAAAAAGGTTTTGGATAATATTTCTTTTGAAGTTTATGAGGGGGAGATTTTTGGATTGTTAGGGCATAACGGAGCTGGAAAGACAACAACTTTAAGAATATTAGCTGGAATTATTGAGGAATATAATGGTTATATAGAGGTTAATGGAAGGATTGGTTATCTGCCAGAGGAGAGGGGGCTTTATAGGGATGAGAAAGTTGTAGATGTATTAAAGTTTTTTGGCAGGTTGGCAGGGATGAAAAAGGATGAAATTAACAAAAGTATTGACTACTGGCTAAATAAGTTAAAAATTGCCAATTATAAAAATTTTAAAATTAAAGAGTTGTCTAAGGGCAATCAGCAAAAAGTCCAGTTTATTGTTTCAGTTATCCATAATCCAGATATTTTAATCTTAGATGAGCCGTTTTCTGGGTTGGATGTTGTTAATGTTAAGCTTTTAAAAGATATAATTTTTGAGTTAAAAAACATGGGAAAGGCGATAATTTTATCAACCCATCAATTGGAAAAGGTAGAGAAGTTGTGTGATAGAGTTTTAATTTTAAAGAAAGGGAAAGCAGTTCATTATGGAAAGATTGAAGATATTTGTAAAAAAATTGCTTATATTGAGTATTTAGAAAATGGTAAATTAATAAAAAAGGAAATGCCTTATAATGAGGCATTAAAAATATTGAAAAATAGGGCTGAGGATATTATTAAATTTGAGGTTGGGTATTCATTGGAAGAGTTGTTTTTAAAGGAGATTGGTGAAGGGGATGAAGATAGATGCTAAAAAAATATTAACCATTGGAAGCAGGGAAGTTTTAAGTAATGTAAAAAGAAAACAGTTTTTAATAGCCACTATTATAGGTCCTTTAATTATTATTGGTTTGTCAATAGTTGGGAGTATAATGATGTTTGACATTAAGGAGATAAAAGTGGGATATATTGATAATTTTGGATTGGATATTCCAAATAAAACCATAGAGAACAACCTTGGAAAAAACACAACTCTATATTTTATAAAATATGATAGTGTAGAAAAAGGAAAAGAAGATATTTTAAATAAAAATATAGACGCTTTAATAGTTATTCCAAAGGATTATTTAGAGACAGGGAAGGTAATAATTTATTCAACAACAAAATCACCAAATCCAATAATTACTGACACACTAAGCAAATTATTAATAAAAAAGCTTTTAGAAGGAAAGGTTGATAATAAAACATACAATAGGGTTATAAATCCTCTAAATATTGAAGTTTATTCTGTCTCTAAAAAAGGATTTGAAAAAGAGACATTTTTATCTCAATTATTGCCTATTGGATTTGCATTTTTGTTGTATATGGCTATTTCTTCTTTATCTGGAATACTTGTATCGTCAATTGTTGAAGAAAAGCAAAATAGAATTATGGAGCTTTTGTTATGCTATGCGTCAGCTGAAAATCTAATGTTTGGTAAAATATTGGGAATTTCGGTTGTTGGTTTAATTCAAATAGGTATTTGGGTGTTGTTTGCTCTACCCATAATAGTAATATATGCTGTTAAGGTATCTTTATCCATTGCTATATTTGCCTTGATTTATTTTGTATTGGGATACTTGTTTTACTCCTCCCTACTATGTGGGCTTTCTTCTTTGTTTTCCCATCCAAAAGATGCCTCTCAATTGATATCTCCAATAATAATCATCCAACTCCTACCAATAATGTTTATGAATACAATAATGGTTAATCCAAACCACTATATGGCTAAAATACTCTCTTATATTCCATTTACCGCCCCTTATGCAGTAGTTTTAAGGGAAAGTGTAACTCAACTACCTTTAAGTGAAATTTTATTATCAACAACAATTATGGTTGTTAGCATAATTGTATCTTTCATTTTATCAATAAAGTTGTTTAAAATTGGTGTATTGCTGTATGAGGAAAATTTAACCTTAAAAAGAGCAATAAAAATTATCTTTAAAAAATAATTATTTTTTGTTTTTTAAAATTTCTATTATTTCATCATCTACTGGTTTCATAGCTTTTCCAATTTTTCCAATATTCTCTATGCACTCTTTAAAGTCCTTTCCAACAATTCCATTTGTATATGGAAT
>Ga0256836_1000876_pt1 | contig 14692 bp, 11 predicted proteins | sample 4561380metaG_FD_185974 | JGI IMG/M metagenome (GOLD analysis project Ga0256836, IMG submission 185974) | Hydrothermal vent microbial communities from Guaymas Basin, Mexico - 4561-380 | ecosystem: Environmental > Aquatic > Marine > Hydrothermal vents | place: Mexico: Guaymas Basin | collected...
GGTTTTGAAGTTGATCTGAAAGGCTTTAATGAATTGCTTGAGAAACAGAGAGAGGCATCAAGAAAATCGTGGAAGGGAACAGGAGAAGAATTCATCTGGGATGCTTTTGGCGAAATTCTCAAGGAAGTAAAAGAGACAAAGTTTGTTGGGTATGATGAGTTTGAGATAGATTCAAAGCTTGTTGGCATAGTTGGAGAAGATAAACAGATTAAGGATAAAGTAGAAAAAGGGACATACTATTTTATTTTTGAAAAGACACCGTTCTATGCAGAAGGTGGTGGTCAGGTTGCAGACACAGGTTTCATCTTAAAGGATGGTTCAAAGGCTTATGTTAGCGATGTTCAGAAGTATTTTGACGGCAAGCTGTTTGTCCATAAGGTTGATATACTTGAAGGTGAATTTAAAAAGGGTGATACATGCACATTAAGAATAAATGTAGCACGAAGAAAGGATATAGCAAGGCATCATACGGCAACGCATCTGCTTGATGCTGCTTTGATTGAAGTGCTCGGAAAACACATAAGACAGGCTGGATCTTTGGTCGATGAGAAACATCTGAGATTTGACTTTACGCACTTCTCGAAGTTAACAGACGAAGAGATTAAAAAAGTGGAAGAGCTAATAAACAGCTGGATTATTGAGAATTATCCAGTGAATATTGAATATATGAAACTGCAGGAAGCGATAGATAAAGGCGCTATAGCGCTATTTGATGAGAAGTATGGCGATGAAGTCAGGGTTGTCTCTGTTGGCGATGTTTCAATGGAATTATGTGGCGGAACGCATGTTAAAGCATCAGGAGAGATAGGCCTATTTAAGATAATTCATGAATCTGCAGTCTCAAAAGGTATAAGAAGGATAGAAGCAAAGGTTGGACTTGAAGCTTATGAGTATGTTAGCGAACTTGAAAGGATTGTAAAAGAGACGGCCGCAAAACTTGGTGTTGCTTACACAGATATCGTAAAGAAGGTTGAAGAGCTAAAAAGCAAAAAGGTCTCAAAGGATGAGCTTAAATTCAACCAATCTAAGGTAAAAAAGATAAATGGCATAAATGTTTATGTTGATATTTTTGAGAATAGGGATCTTGGAGAGCTAAGGCATCTTGGTGATGTTGCAAAATCCAAGATGAAAAGCGGTATTGTTGTGCTATTTGACAAAAAGGAAGACAGGGTTAATGTAATAGTGATGGTTACGAAGGATTTAACGAATAAGATAAAGGCTAAAGATATTATTAATCGTATCTCTTCAGCATTAGGCGGCAAAGGCGGCGGTAAAGATGAGTTTGCTCAAGGCGGCGGCAGAGATGTAAACAAAATTAGCGATGTAGTTGATAACATATCTTCATACATAGGAGGTTAAAATGTTCACCGAACTTGCGTATTTAGCTGTTGGTATGGGAAAGAAGATGGATAAGATAATTGCTTCTGTTATGGAAGAAGGAAGAAAAGAGCTTGAGAATAAAGGCATTACTGAGATTGCAAGGGAGCATTTAGACAGAAGAAAAGAGATGGTAAAGGGCGTTGTGTTTAAAGATGTAAAAAGGATTGCAGATGAACTTGGCCTTGCAACAAAGGAAGATATTGAAGAGCTAAAGAAACTTCTTCAAAATAGTCAGAATAGATAGGAGAAAGAATTATGTTTGTGCGCAAGCCTGCTGTTGCCGATATGTTTTATCCGGCAGATCCAGCTGAACTAAAGAGATACCTTGATGCTGTTATGCAGCCTTCTGATAAAAAAATATCGCCTAAGTCTATCATTGTGCCACATGCCGGTTATGTCTATTCGGGTGATGTTGCAGCTAAGGTTTATTCTCTAATTGAGCCGTTTGATGTATATCTTATTATGGGACCCAACCATACAGGACTTGGTGCTGAGATCTCTATCTTTGATGGTATGTATGAGATGCCGTTTGGAACAGTTAAATCTAACAGCAGGCTTATTGCTTTGTTAAGCGAAAATGAATATGCCGAGATTGATTATTATGCCCACCTGCAGGAGCACTCAATAGAAGTTCAACTGCCTTTTATTGATTATATAACGCCGCATGAGTATGAAGTCGCAACGGTTGTTGTTGGTACGTATAATGTTGCAAAGCTTTACTCTTTTGCTGAAACTGTTGCAAAAGCTATATCGTCAATGGATAAAAGGGTTTTGATGGTGGTAAGTAGCGATATGAATCACTATGAAGACCAGCAGACGACTATTGAGAAGGATAGAAAGGCTATTGCTGCTATAGAGAAATTGGACGAGAATGAACTTCTAAGAATGTGCAGTTCATACAGTATTACGATGTGTGGTGCGGCGCCTGCCTATGTTGCCATTGCTGCATCAAAGATGTTGGGTGCAGAAAAAGTTACAGTTGTGGCACATAAAACCAGCGGTGATGTAAACGGCGATTATTCAAAAGTAGTGGGATATGCTGGCATTATTATAGAATGAGAGATGCATTATACGATTATCCTTTTGCTTTTGTATTTCTTTTTCTTCTGTTTCTCTCTTTGTCGATTTTTGTATCGCAGCTATTTTTTGTCTGCGCCCTTTTAATTGCTATTTTATCGTTTCTCGATAAAAGGGTTTTAATATTAATACTGGTTTTCTCTCTTTCTGCTTTCTTCTTTTTTAGGTTTTTCAATCAAAAACAGTGTGCTTTTCATTCTAAAAAAGTTGTAGGCAGGGTAATTGATGTAAGGGCGGGTTCTCGTTTAAGTTTTCTTGTAAAAACGGATAAAGGCAAGCTATACCTGTTTGCACCTGCAAGATATGATAATATTGATATAGGCGATAAAGTTCTCTTTCATGTAAAAGTAAAGCCTTTAGAATCTTTGAAGAATAACTCATTTAAGAGATATCTCTTCTCCATTGGTGTTTGCGGGATAGGTTTTGTCAGGTATGCAAGAAAGATCGACAAAAGAGATATTGTTTCATATCTGCAGAGATTGAGAAAGAGAATAGAAGAAGAATTTTACTATTTTTTACCTTCAAAGGTTGAGTATTTTTTGGATTCTGCCTTTTTGGGTGATTCGAGATATAAATCCAAAATAAAAGATGATTTTATAGATACACAGACGGCACATATATTGGCAGTTTCTGGCGTTCATATGGGTTTTGTATTTGGTATGTTCTATTTTCTGTTTTACGAGCTGGTTTCGTTATGTGGTTTTATTTACCGTAGGTTTAATCTAAAAGTCGTTGCATCTATTTTGGCTTTAATTCCAACATTTGCCTATTTTTTGATTAGTGGTATGCACATACCGGCTATAAGGTCTTTTTCGATGATGCTTTTGTTTATCGTGTCTGTTATATTCTCGTTAAGGAGAAATTCTATTAATGCTCTCTTTTTTGTTGGTTCTATTTTCCTTATGGTAAACTTGCGATCGATTTTCAATCCTTCGTTTGTTATGTCTTTTTTGATGACGCTGTTTGCCATTGTTATTTATATCAACTTGGATGGTTTAAAGCCGCAGGTTAGATGGATTGCTTTTGTTGTGCTTTTGAGTATTTTTGCTATGCCGTTGAGTGTTTACTATTTTGGCAAACTCTCTGTTTTTTCTTTTGCCTATAATGCCTCTGTTGTTCCTTTATTTGGTTTTGTTGTTGTTCCTGTGGCTTTCTTGCTGCTTGCTTTTAGTATTTTGCCTTATGGTGGACTAAAGGTTTTGCTATTTAAGATAGGTTCTTTTGTTATTGGCAAGTTTCTTGTTTTTGTTTCTTTGTTGTCTAAGGTATCTATAGTTTTAAGAATTCATTTTCATTATCTATGCTGTTTTAATCTCTCTTTTTATTCTGCTAAATAGACTTCTATCTCATCTAAATAGTCAATCCCAAATTCGTTAGCAAAGTTTTTCTTAAAGTAGGCAAATTCTAAGTAACCAGCAGAGTTTATTAATGCTTTATACGAGCTTGTCGGTGAGTGATAAGTATCTTCTAAATGCCTGAAAATGAGATTTTTCAAAATTATCTTCTCAAATCCGTCTTTTATATGTTCTTCTCTTATATTTGATATGCAGTTCCCAAAATTATCTATATAGACTATTTTACCAACCACCTTGCGTTTCTTTATCTCTGGTTTTAGGCTGCAGCAGAGAGTCTCTTTTTTCTTGCCGATGTTCTCAAATCCATTTTTATATATTAGATAAGCGGCTTTTATCATTATATCTCTGGCTTCAAATGTTTTTGAGCTTTCTGGATTTACTTCTTCTTTATTGATAATTCTTATTTCGTCTGGCTCTATCAGTGATAGTGCTTCATTTTCTGGCGATACAATGATTTGACCTTTATATTTTACCGCGATGATTTCTCTTTGCGTGCCAACGCCGGGATCAACAACAACGATATGTATAGAACCTTCTGGAAATTTATCAAGTGTTGTAGCCGTAATATATGCAGCTTCTATTGCGTTAAACGGTGTTATGTTGTGTGTTATGTCAATGATATTCACATCTTCTCCAAAGAGATTAATTAATTCGGCTTTTAATTGTGCAACAAAACCACCGCTATCTGAAAAGTCAGTTGTCAGTGTTATTATCATTTTCTATCTCCTTAAGCAGTGCATTTTTTTGTTTGATGCATTTCTCAGAATTGTCTTTTATCTGATTTAGAAGTTCTAAAGCCTGCTGTTTTTTGTTTAATTTGAATAAACAGAAAGCCATCTTTGTCTGAGTAAAACACGATTTACCTGTATGACTTTCTATCTCTGCTATGCTTTTTAGGGCTTTTAAATATTCTTTGTTGGCTATCTGGACATTTATAAGTGTTTTTATGTAAAGAGAATTAGAGTATCCTGAAAATATGATGGCATCTCTAAGGTCTTCTTCTGCATCGTCTATCTTTCCAAGCGACAGATACACAAGCGCCCTGTTGTAGAATGCCACATCTGCGGCTGAATATAATGGATTTTCTATCAATTTTGTAAACATCTTGATTGCTTTGTCGTATTGTTTTTTCTGGTAATAATATATTCCAAGAGCATTGTAAGCATCAGAAAAGTTTGGATCTACCTGTATTGTCTTTTTTAGATACTCTTCATACTTTTTCATGTTTTTGCGCATCTGGTATGCTATGGCAAGCATATAATAGACCTTTGGATCGTCTCTTAATACCTTTTTTGCATCTTCGAGATACTTAAACGCTTCGGCTAAATTTTTATAATCCTTATGCAGTATAATATTCCTTGCCATCTCGTATTTTATTAAGGCTATTTTGGTGGCTTTATCGTTATTTACCCTTTTATTTTGCGGCGTGGTAGCACAGCTAAATAATATCATAACCGACAAAAATATAACTATTAACCTTGAAAACTTACCCATCGTTAAATTTATATAGTAAACTTGAACTTCAGTCAAGATTTTGCAAAATTTTACCTGTTTGTATTTAATTGTAGTTTAGGATAAAGAATTAAAAGAAAGGAGGATGCCATCGTGTTTGTCTATATTCTATCCAAAATTTTTACATATCTGTTTCTTCCGCCGGGACTATTTGTAATTCTATTATTCTTTGCTGCTGTGTTTGCGAAAAGGTTTAGACTGCTTTTTCTTTTTGGTGCCATTTTTCTTTGGGCTATCTCTACGGCTGTTGTCAAAGATGCACTTCTGTTTCCTATCGAAAAGGTAAAATCAAACGCAAATTTCTCACCTTCTGCCGTTGTTGTTTTAAGCGGTGGCTCTTATAGGAATGATGTTATAAAAACAACACCAGATGCTTTCAAGAGATTGATGTATGGATACATCTTAGCATGCAGATACAAACTACCGCTTGTTTTAAGTGGTGGTGGTATAAAGACCAACGATACAGATAACATGATAAAGGATTTAGAAATGATAGAAAGCGTATCAAACTGTAAGCCTAAGATTTTAATGGAAAAAGGTTCGTTGAATACATATCAAAACGGCAAGTTTACATCCAATCTTTTTGATAAAATGAATATACCCAAAAGGATTTATCTTGTAAGTAGCGCATATCATATAAAAAGGGCGTATATGATTTTTAAACATTTTGGTTTTGAAGTTATGCCTAAGCCAGTTGGTTTTGGGATAGAAGATAGATATACGCTTTTTGATTTCTTGCCGCAGATGAAAAATCTCTATTACTCTTATAAAGCGATACACGAATATGTCGGAATTTTAAGTCTAAAGCTTGCATGGATGCTCTAAAAATATTGTCTGGATAAGGTTTTTTAAAAAAAGTAAAAAAATGAATTTTAACCCTTGACTTTTCCCCCAAAGTGTATTATATTCTCATTCCGTCGCTTGAAAGCGACATGATCTTTTACAAGCCAAGATGGAAGATAAAGCCCTGGTTGATATAGAGTTTTAGCCAGAACTTAATTGAGTTCTTACTTTCATGTTTTAACATGAGAGTTTGATCCTGGCTCAGAACGAACGCTGGCGGCGTGCCTAACACATGCAAGTCGTGGGAGAAAGTCTCCTTCGGGAGACGAGTAAACCGGCGCACGGGTGAGTAACACGTGGGTAACCTACCCCAGAGTCCGGGATAACCCACCGAAAGGTGGGCTAATACTGGATAGTTCCCTGTCTCACAAGAGACAGGGGGAAAGAGGGCCTCTGCTTGCAAGCTCTCGCTCTGGGATGGGCCTGCGGCCTATCAGGTAGTTGGTGGGGTAACGGCCTACCAAGCCTACGACGGGTAGCTGGTCTGAGAGGATGGTCAGCCACACTGGCACTGAGACACGGGCCAGACTCCTACGGGAGGCAGCAGTGGGGAATATTGGGCAATGGGCGAAAGCCTGACCCAGCGACGCCGCGTGGAGGATGAAGGCCTTCGGGTCGTAAACTCCTGTCAGAGGGGAAGAAGGCAGCTGTGCTAATACCACAGCTTGCTTGACGGTACCCTCAGAGGAAGCACCGGCTAACTACGTGCCAGCAGCCGCGGTAATACGTAGGGTGCGAGCGTTGTTCGGAATCACTGGGCGTAAAGCGTGCGTAGGCGGCCCAGTAAGTCCAACGTGAAAGCCTTGGGCTCAACCCAAGAACTGCGTTGGATACTGCTGGGCTTAGAGTGCGGGAGAGGCAGGCGGAATTCCCGGTGTAGGGGTGAAATCCGTAGATATCGGGAGGAACACCGGTGGCGAAGGCGGCCTGCTGGAACGCAACTGACGCTGAGGCACGAAAGCGTGGGGAGCAAACAGGATTAGATACCCTGGTAGTCCACGCCCTAAACGATGGACGCTGGGTGTCGGGAGGTATCCTTCCCGGTGCCGTAAGCTAACGCGTTAAGCGTCCCGCCTGGGGAGTACGGCCGCAAGGCTAAAACTCAAAGGAATTGACGGGGGCCCGCACAAGCGGTGGAGCATGTGGTTTAATTCGATGATACGCGAAGAACCTTACCTGGGCTTGACATGCTGGTGGTAGTGAACCGAAAGGGGAACGACCCGGCACCCATCTAAGGGTAGAGAGTTAAAACCAACAGTAGAGTGTTATGTAGGGAAATGTGTATGGTATCTTAGAGATACTCTTTGCCTTAAGATGGGTGCCGGGAGCCAGCACAGGTGCTGCATGGCTGTCGTCAGCTCGTGTCGTGAGATGTTGGGTTAAGTCCCGCAACGAGCGCAACCCTCGCCCTTAGTTGCTAACGGGTAATGCCGAGCACTCTAAGGGGACCGCCAGGGACAACCTGGAGGAAGGTGGGGATGACGTCAAGTCATCACGGCCCTTATGCCCAGGGCTACACACGTGCTACAATGGGGTGTACAAAGGGTTGCGATCCCGCGAGGGTGAGCTAATCCCAAAAAGCACCCCCCAGTTCGGATTGCAGTCTGCAACTCGACTGCATGAAGCCGGAATCGCTAGTAATCGTGGGTCAGCTACACCACGGTGAATACGTTCCCGGGCCTTGTACACACCGCCCGTCACACCATGGGAGTCGATTCTACCGGAAGACGGTGGGCTAACCCCTTTCGGGGAGGCAGCCGTCCATGGTAGGGTCGGCGACTGGGGTGAAGTCGTAACAAGGTAGCCGTAGGAGAACCTGCGGCTGGATCACCTCCTTTCTAAGGTGTGCTTAATTGAAACTTTATATTCCAGGGCTTGCTTCCATCTTGGCTATTATTGTGTAAAGCCACAGAGCGATGAGATGCTTTGGGGCCTGTAGCTCAGCCGGTTAGAGCACTGTGCTGATAACGCAGGGGTCAGTGGTTCGAGCCCACTCAGGCCCACCAGTGGGGGCTTAGCTCAGCTGGGAGAGCGTCTGCCTTGCACGCAGAAGGTCAGCGGTTCGAGCCCGCTAGCCTCCACCATTAAAAAGTGCATCTTCTCGCCCTGTGTCTTACACAGGTGATCTTTTAAAAAGCAATGATGAAAGCCGTAAAAAAAGCAGGAAAACACAGTTATTTTATTAATTAGGGGAAAAATAGTACCTAAGCATTAAAGAATGTGGAATGAGCCTAAGCTACTAAGGGCGTACGGTGGATGCCTTGGCGATGGCAGGCGATGAAGGACGTGGCAGGCTGCGATAAGCCTCGGGGAGCTGCCAAGCAAGCTATGATCCGGGGATTTCCGAATGGGGCAACCCGGCGGAGTAAACCTCCGTCACCGAGCTTTTGCTCGGGGCTAACCTGGCGAACTGAAACATCTCAGTAGCCAGAGGAAAAGAAATCAAACGAGATTCCGAAAGTAGCGGCGAGCGAAATCGGAACAGCCCAAACCCTATACGTGTTAAAGGGCGCACCCGTTGCGTATAGGGGGTAGCGGGACGGCTGTATGGTCTGGTGCGCACAGACCAGGGTTCTTTCTATTCTTAGCCGAAGTGGTTGGGATACCACGCCATAGAGGGTGAAAGCCCCGTAGGCGAAAAGAATAGAAGGAACCCTTCAGCCGCTCCCAAGTAGGTCGGGACACGTGGAACCCTGACCGAATCTGGGGGGACCACCCTCCAAGGCTAAATACTCGCCATCGACCGATAGTGAACCAGTACCGTGAGGGAAAGGTGAAAAGAACCCCGGTCGAGGGGAGTGAAATAGAACCTGAAACCGTACGCCTACAATCAGTCCGAGGGCTATGGCTTTGCCAGCCTGAGGGCATGCCTTTTGCATAATGAGCCGGCGAGTTACTCTGCAAGGCGAGGATAAGGAGTTTTAAGCTCCGTATCCGTAGCGAAAGCGAGTCCGAATAGGGCGTTAAGTCTTGCGGAGTAGACCCGAAACCAGGTGATCTATCCATGGCCAGGGTGAAGGTGGGCTAAACCCCACTGGAGGCCCGAACCGGTGTAGGTTGCAAACTGCTCGGATGAGCTGTGGATAGGGGTGAAAGGCCAATCAAACCTGGAGATAGCTGGTTCTCCCCGAAATATATTGAGGTATAGCCTCCCGGTAAGGACGGCGGGGGTAGAGCACTGATTGGGCTAGGGGGCCCACCAGCCTACCAAACCCAGTCAAACTCCGAATACCGCCTGTACCATCCGGGGGAGTCAGGCTACGGGCGACAAGGTCCGTGGCCGAGAGGGAAACAGCCCAGACCGCCTGCTAAGGTCCCTAAGTCTAACCTAAGTGGAAAAGGAGGTCGAGGCGCTAAGACAGCCAGGAGGTTGGCTTAGAAGCAGCCACCCTTTAAAGAAAGCGTAACAGCTCACTGGTCGAGTGCCTCGGCGCCGAAGATTTAACGGGGCTTAAGGTTAGCACCGAAGCAGCGGGTCAGTCCTTTTGGACTGGCGGTAGGGGAGCGTTCCTGTCAGCGATGAAGGCGTACCGTAAGGAGCGCTGGAGCGGCAGGAAGTGAGTATGCCGGCACGAGTAGCGAAAAGACAGGTGAAAACCCTGTCCGCCGAAAGCCTAAGGTTTCCTATCCAACGTCAATCGGGGTAGGGTTAGCCGGTCCCTAAGGCGAGGCCGTAGTTGGCGTAGCTGATGGGAAGCAGGTTAATATTCCTGCGCCAGGTGTAGTCGTCCGATGGGGGGACGCAGCCGTGGTAGGCGGAGTGGGTAGCTGGTTTGCCCATCGAAGCGTGTAGGTAGGATGCGCAGGTAAATCCACGCATCCGATGATCCGAGGCGCGTAAGGCGGTGGATCCCTTCGGGGTGAAGCCGATTCCGCCGGTTCCATACTGCCAAGAAAAGCCTCTAAGGGTTAAGGCTACACCTGACCGTACCGCAAACCGACACAGGTAGGCGGGCTGAGAAGGCTAAGGCGCTTGAGATAACTCCGGCCAAGGAACTCGGCAAATTGGCCCCGTATCTTCGGTAGAAGGGGTGCCCCTGGGTGTGAAGGAGCTTGCCTCTGGAGCATCTGGGGGTCGCAGTGACAAGGCCCAGGCGACTGTTTACCAAAAACACAGGACTCTGCAAACCCGCGTAAGGGGATGTATAGGGTCTGACGCCTGCCCAGTGCCGGAAGGTTAAGGGGAGGAGTTATCCTGCACCCATCTTAGGGTAGAGAGTTTGGTGTAATAATAGAGTATTAATCTGTTTAAAAAAGCTTAATCTTATAAATATACTCTTTGCCTTAAGATGGGTGCAGGAGAAGCTCCGAACTGAAGCCCCGGTAAACGGCGGCCGTAACTATAACGGTCCTAAGGTAGCGAAATTCCTTGTCGGGTAAATTCCGACCCGCATGAAAGGCGTAACGACTTGGGCACTGTCTCGGCCGGAGGCTCAGCGAAACTGTGTTACCGGTGAAAACACCGGTTACCCGCGGCTAGACAGAAAGACCCCGGAACCTTTACTGCAGCTTGAAGTTGGGGTTAGGTTATGGATGCGTAGGATAGGTGGGAGGCTGGGAAGCTGCCCTTCCGGGGGCAGTGGAGCCGCCCTTGAAATACCACCCTTCCATAACTTGATCTCTAACCCACCGCAGTCATCCTGCGGGGGGACAGCTTCTGGTGGGCAGTTTGACTGGGGCGGTCGCCTCCTAAAGAGTAACGGAGGCGCGCAAAGGTTGGCTCAGGCGGTATAGAAATCCGCCGTAGAGTGCAAAGGCATAAGCCAGCCTGACTGCGAGAGGGACACCTCGAGCAGAGGGGAAACCCGGCCTTAGTGATCCGGTGGTTCCGAGTGGAAGGGCCATCGCTCAACGGATAAAAGGTACTCCGGGGATAACAGGCTGATACCGCCCAAGAGTTCACATCGACGGCGGTGTTTGGCACCTCGATGTCGGCTCATCTCATCCTGGGGCTGGAGCAGGTCCCAAGGGTTCGGCTGTTCGCCGATTAAAGAGGTACGCGAGCTGGGTTCAGAACGTCGTGAGACAGTTCGGTCCTTATCTGCCGCGGGCGTAGGAGGCTTGAGGGGAGCTGTCCCTAGTACGAGAGGACCGGGACGGACGCACCTCTGGTGTATCGGTTGTGGCACCAGCCGCAGGCGCCGAGTAGCTATGTGCGGAAGGGATAACCGCTGAAAGCATCTAAGCGGGAAGCCCACCCCAAGATTAGGCCTCCCATCCGGCACCCACTTTAGACTTCCAAAGGAGCTAAAGATGTACTATGTGTATGTGCTTGTGAACGAAGAAGGAAAGAAGTATATAGGATTTACATCTGATTTAAGAAGAAGGCTAAAAGAGCACAACAGTAAAGGTAACAGATATACATCTAAGCATGGCAAGTGGAAGTTAGTATATTACGAAGCCTATCTTTCAAAGAGTGATGCTTTGAAAAGAGAGAAGAGATTAAAAGATGGAAGAGCAAGACATCTTTTAATGGAGAGAATAAAAGGCTCCTTAGAGGAGGTTTAAAGTGGGTGCCGGACTAAAGGTCCCTTGGAGACTACGAGGTTGATAGGCGGGAGGTGGAAGCGCAGCAATGCGTGGAGCTGACCCGTACTAATAGACCGTGAGGCTTAGGCTCATTTCCACATTCTTTAATGGTTAGGTGCTAAGTTTTCCCCCTGGTGAGGATAGCATGCAGGGAAACACCCGTTCCCATTCCGAACACGGCAGTTAAGCCTGCATGCGCCGATGGTACTGCGGGAGAGCCCGTGGGAGAGTAGGTATTGCCAGGGGGTATTGAAAAAAATAATCTTGTCTTTTTCTATTTTTTCTCTTATTATTCCTATGGTGTGGCGGCGTAGCTCAGTTGGTTAGAGCATGCGGCTCATATCCGCAGTGTCCGGGGTTCGAGTCCCTGCGCCGCTACCATCTGTTTTTTTATTCCTTTTAAAAAATATAAATATTAAATATAGATTGTTTTAGAATTTTATTTTAGAATTTCCTTTGTTTGTAGGTATATTTATTATTCTGAATGGTCTTCTATAACTATTGTCTCTTTACCTTGAATTTCCCTTACATATATTTTTACGCCACTATAATCTTTGTCTAAAACCCTTTTTAGATTATCATCGAATATTATTATATTGTTGGCTGGTATTTTTTTATTGATAATGATATGTCCTTCTTTGTAGCTGTTTCTTAGTTTTTCCATCTCTTTCTGGATAGATAAGAGTTCTTCTTGGGCGCTCTTGAATGATTCTTCCTGTTTTTTGAATTCGTTTTCCAATTCCTTAAATCTTTTTACCGCAACAAGTAATGAATTTGGTATATCCTTTTTTGCTTCTTTAAGTTTTTGAATTGTTTTTAAAATAGCTTCGTATTTTGGTCTTTCATTTTCCAGTTTTCCACGCAACATAATATACTTCTTTTCTTCGGATTTTATGATTGTTTTTGCGTATTTCTCTTTTACCAAAAGTTCCTTGTACTGTTCTCTGATCCATGGTAACTCTAACGGTTTTATAGCTATTGTGTTATCTCCACCTTCTACATTGTTGATTACAATACTATCCTTCGATGTTGTTATACATGAAGACATTAATGTATCTTTTATTTCTACCTTCGGTGATAAAATCTCTGTTGCAATAGCTTTGTTTATTACCACATTATTTTTTGCGGTTAAGTGGGCGTGTTCTGATAGGTCAACTTCTATCTCGTCGGCTTCAACAGTTCCACGACATATAGCTATTTTAGCCTTTTTTGCTTTTATAAAGGCTTCGTGATGAACGCTGCCTTTTATTTCTACTTCATCTGCAATGATTTTTGCCTTTGGTCCTACATCACCGTTTACAACAACTTTTTTGCCTTTTACTTCCATTCCTGCTGCTATGGTATCTTCAACGCCATCACTTGCGCCACGCCCAATTTCTAATTCAACATCTCCATCTGCGGAGAGGTTCCCCGTTGTTTTTATGTCAACCTTATCTATAGCAATGGTTGTGTCTATGTCGTATATGCCGTTTCTAAATATTATTACTCCATCTTTGTCTGCTATTAATTTTATAACCCTTCCTTCTTCTATCTTTTTTATAGCTGATTCATTGAATTTTATCTCATCAAGGTCATCTATCATTATACCTACATCTTGGACAATAATATTACCAAAAACATCGTATCCTTCTTCACCTTGAGTTGGCTTGTAAAATTCTATTAACAGCTGCCCTTTGTTTACAGGGACGAGAAAGTTTTTATTTTTATAGTCTATTTTTCCGTTTTCTTTAATGGTTCCCGCGGCTTTGTATCTGTCGAAGTGAAAGATTAGTTTACTGTTTTCCCCTCTTATTGGTTTTTTACCTTCTGCTATAAGGATTCTAAACGGCTTAAATTCTGGAGATAGGCGTTTTTTTATCTCTTTTGCTATTTTTGGCAGTAATTTATATTTTATTCCGTATGCTATTCCATTTAAAGCAAGGACTTTTTTGACTGTTTCTATGATCTCTTCTTCGCTTATATCTAACGGCTTTTTGAGTAGTGTGGTATCCACAGCTATGTATGCTTTTTGTGGATGTTCGTTTTTGTCTGTTTCAATACTTAGAAGTTTGAGAAGTTTATTCTTGCTATCGTTTATAAATATTTTGAGTTTATATATCTTTTTTATGTTGCCTATGTTGTCCTTTTTCTCTTTTTCTTCTAATATCTCAAAGTCTAAAAGCTTTTTTGGGACGCCTAAAATGGTAGCGGCTTCTTCGAGTGTCTCTTTTATATTGTCGGTTTCTCTTTCTATGAATTCTAACTCTTCGCTTCCCATAACCAACTCCTTTTTTGTTTGTACTTCTATCTATAGCAAAAATTTTACCATTCTATCAAGTAAAAATGTTGACAGTTGGTTTTGAATAGATATAATCGCAAATGTTTAGCCGGGGTGGTGAAACTGGTAGACGCGCTGGACTCAAAATCCAGTGGGGGAAACCCCGTGCGGGTTCGAGTCCCGCCCCCGGCACCATCTTTTTTAATCCTTCCCTTATAAATTATATTTTAGTGCTTGATTTTATTTGTCTGTTTTAATATCCTTTTCTAACATAAAAAGGTGGGGGAGAAGAATGGAGAAGGATGCTCTAAAGGAAGAGATTTTAAGATTAAAGAAAGATAAGAATGCGGTAATCTTGGCTCACTATTATCAGATAGACGATATTCAACAGATAGCAGATATAAGAGGGGATTCTTTAGCTTTAGCCATAGAAGCTTCCAAAATAGATTGTGATATTATTGTATTCTGTGGCGTTAAATTTATGGCAGAGACGGCAAAAGTTGTGTCACCAGATAAAAAGGTGCTTTTGCCTGTTGAAGATGCGGGCTGTCCGTTGGCTGATATGGCCACAAAGGATGCCGTTTTAAAAAGAAAAGAAGAGCTTGGCGATGTAGCTGTTGTCTCTTATGTAAACACCAATGTTGATGTTAAAACGGTATCTGATTACTGTTGCACTTCTGCAAATGCGGTTAATGTTGTTAAGCAGATAAAGGAAGATAGGGTCTTATTTGTGCCTGAT
>Ga0256836_1000882_pt1 | contig 14602 bp, 15 predicted proteins | sample 4561380metaG_FD_185974 | JGI IMG/M metagenome (GOLD analysis project Ga0256836, IMG submission 185974) | Hydrothermal vent microbial communities from Guaymas Basin, Mexico - 4561-380 | ecosystem: Environmental > Aquatic > Marine > Hydrothermal vents | place: Mexico: Guaymas Basin | collected...
CGTATATGGCGAGAAGATACATCAAGACTGTTCAGGATGTCAGGTACCGCACCATAAAGAGTATGTTGCAAAACATTTTAATCTTGAGTGGGCAAAGATAATGGCTCCGTGTGATGTCGATACAAAAGAGGAGTAAAAACAGTGCAGATAAAAATAAACGAATACAATATGCAAAACCTTGAGGCCTTCAGCGAAATGAAGAAAAAAGATATCAGTGAAATTATCAATGAAGCACTCGAAGAGTACTTTGCAAATGAGCAGAAAAAACTGCTTGAGAAAAACATTGCCGATGAGAATGCAATGACAAACCTTGACTTTAACGAATTTTGGGATGATGTAGAGCTATGATGAAACACGGCGCAAATATATATAAATATGCAAAAGAGCTTGACTGTAAACCTGAAGAGATCATAGACTTCTCATCAAATATTAATCTCTACCAGCCAGAGTTACCACTACAGTTCTCAAACGCAGTCATAACAAAATATGCTGACAGCAACTACTCTGAACTAAAAAACATCATCGCAAAGCAGTACAGATTAGAGAGTGCTCAAATCTCACTCTACAACGGAGCAACAGCTGCCATCTACACTCTCTTAGCATCGCTCAAACAAAAAAGAGTCTATCTCTACGCACCGCTTTATGGAGAGTATGAAAAAGCAGCTCTGCAGAGTGGTAAGGATATCTACAAAATAAACCGCATCGAAGATATAGACCAAGAAGTCGATGAGAAGTCCATAGTGGTATTTGTCAACCCCTCTACTCCAGAAGGAAGCTACTACGACCTTGATGAGCTCTTTTTGATGTGGAAAAAGAAGAAGTGTACCATCATTTTAGATGAGAGCTTTCTTGAGTTCGAAGGACTAAAATCACTCAGAAATCAGGTGCAGGACTATAAAAAGCTCTACATCATCCAATCATTTTCAAAATTCTACTCCTGTGCAGGCGTACGCATAGGCGCAATCTTTACACATGAAAAAAACAGTGTAAAAATAGCTCCGCCGTTATGGAACATCTCCTCTATGGATGTAGAGTTTCTCAAACAGCGTCTTAGTGATGAAGCCTTCAAAACAAAAAGCAAAGAGCTCCACAGCATCCAAAAAGCAGAACTTTTAACAATTTTAAAAGGTGCTGATATATTTGATCGGATCGTAGAGAGTGACGCAAATTTCATCCTTGTACATACTCCAAACGCAGAGGCACTCTTTGAGCGTCTGCTCGCACATAAGATACTCGTGAGAACCTGTGGCAGTTTTGATTATCTTGGAAATGAGTGGCTCCGCTTTGCCGTCAAAGACAAAACCGCTCATGAAAAACTCAAAGCTGCTCTGGGATGAGATCGCTTAGCATCTTTGGAACCAGCAGCGATGCAGGAAAATCAACGCTCAGTTTTGCCATTACCTATCTGCTGCACCACAGAGGTATCAAGGTCGCCCCTTTTAAAGCACAAAATGTCTCAAACAACTCTCTTGTGACAGATATAAACACAGGAGAGATAGCCATTCCCCAAGCCTTCGCAGCAGAGGCGATAGGCTTAGAGACCACCCCTCTTATGAATCCCATCCTCCTAAAATCAGGAGGCAGATCAACAGCACATCTTATCATCAACGGCAAAAGTGTTTGTAACAAAGATGTATGGAGCTACTATCGTGATATAGACACGCTCAAACCCTATGTAGAGGCTGCGTTTAAGAGTCTGCAAAAGAGTTATGATGTCATAGTCGCAGAGGGTGCAGGCTCTCCTGTGGAGTTGAATTTAATGAGCAAAGATCTCTCCAATATCTATGTGGCAAAAAAATTCAATACAAAGATAATCCTTGTTGCAGATATTGAACGTGGTGGCGTTTTTGCCTCTATCTACGGTGTCTACAAACTCCTTCCAAAAAAACTGCGTAAAAATATCATCGGTGTTATCGTCAACAAATTTCAAGGTGATATGAGCCTCTTTGATGAGGGGGTTACCATCATAGAGAAGCGATTTGGCATCAAGGTTTTAGGTGTTGTCCCCTACAAGCCCTTTAATCTCGGTTTTGAAGACAGTGCTTCACTCATGGGATACAAACAAGATACAAAAGATGCCATCATCAAAGTAGGCGTGATACAGCTCCCCCATATAAGCAACTTTACCGACTTTGAACCGCTTGTAGCAGACAGAGAAATTGAGCTGCTCTTTATAACAAACGCAAGCGAAGCCACACTTTGTGACCTGCTGATTGTTCCGGGAAGCAAGCGTGTGGTTGAGGATTTGGCATGGCTCAGAGCAAGAGGCTTCGAGCCGATTTTAAAAAACAAAAATAAAACCATAGTCGCCATCTGCGGAGGCTATGAGATGATGTTTGAGAAGATCCTCGATCCGCTGCATATAGAGAGTGATGCAGATGAAACAAGAGGGTTGGGAAGATTTAAGGGTCAAGTGCTCTTTGAAAAAGAGAAAAGACTCAAAAAAGGGTGCTACAATATCTGGGGAACTATGGCAGAGGGATATGAGATACACAATGCCACAGCCAAAAAGAGTGCAAAGCACAAATGGAATCTATACGGCACATTTATGCATGGGATATTTGAAAATGATGCGCTGCGTTTAAGACTTTTCACAACAGTTGACAAACGCTACAGAGGGTATAATTTTAAAAAATTTAAACAAAACTCCATCAAATCGTTTGCAAAACACATAGAGAGACATATAGATATGGAGTATATTACAAAGGCCTTATAGTGAGCAATCTTATTATCGCGGTACTTGCCTATCTGATAGATAGGAAGTTTGGAGAATTCAGCTTTATCAAACACCCTATCGTTGTTATCGGTGAGCTTATCAGCTTTGGCGAAAAAATCCTTTACAAAAAGAGTGTTTTTCGCGGTTTGCTGCTTGTTATGTTTGTTTTGAGTGTTGTTAGTATTCTTGCTATCTCCCTGCAACTCTACCTGAACCTCTTTCTCCCACTTGGCATAAACATCATCATCTCTGCGTTTATCGCCTCTATGTTCATTGCACACAAGATGCTTCGTGACTCTGTAGAAGCGATCATAACAGCCCAAAATAAAAGAGAGGCTATCGCTATGTTAGTATCACGTGATACAGAGGAGTTGAGCGAGAGCGACATCTACAAAGCTGCCATCGAGAGCTATGCAGAGAACTTAAGTGATGGTGTTATAGCACCTCTTTTTTATCTGATTCTCTTTGGACTGCCGGGTATTATCATCTATAAGACTATCAATACAATGGACTCGATGATAGGCTACAAAAACGAAAAATATGAAAAGTTCGGCAAAGTTGCCGCGCGCTTGGATGACATCGCCAACTACATTCCTTCTCGAATAACAGCGCTGCTTATCATGCTCGTTGCAAAACAAAAAAATCTCTTTGGCTTTTACAAAGACGGCTCAAAACATGACTCTCCAAACGCAGGGCATCCTATCACAGCTATGGCACTTGCACTTGGTATAAAACTAGGAGGTGATACACCCTATTTTGGAAAGATGAAGAAAAAAGCAGGTTTTGGAGAAGGAAGAGAATCTCTCAAAGCAACTGATGTAGAAAAAGCACTACGGCTGATATAAAAGAATTTTACGATATTAGCTATTGTATTTGCCCTAAAAGCAAATACAATGAAGCTCTTATTATTTTACGCTTTGCGCTAAAGGTACCAAGTCGCCTTCAACAGTCATACAGTTTTGTCCATATATCAATGGAATATACCAAGCAGAAACACCTATTTTAGCATTTACAAGTACATCACCTTCGATCCCTTTGTTATGACCATTGTCAATTGCATTATCTGTTGCAACTTGTAATCTGTTTTGAAAATCACCTACTGGAAATATAATAAAAGTTTTTACACAACTTTCACCTGATGTTCTCTCTTTTTTAGTTACATGTGCACTTAAACCATCTACATTGTTTGTAGAAACAACAGTCATATTTCCTAAACGAGTAGAACACCCGCTAAACCCAATTAAAGCCAAAACAGAAACAGCTAATAAACCTTTTTTAATCATCTATATATATCCTTAAATTAAAATGAATTTGAATATTAACATACTATTCTAAAAAGAATCTAAAAAATACCTTTTCGTGTAGGAAAGTAGCATAAATAATAATTATACTTCTAAATATTACATTTTTATCACACCGTTCAATCTTCTTTAAGCCCAACTATTACATACTGTTTCTCAAAATTATTTAGAAGGATACCAATGACACAAATTACAAAACTGGCTTTAGGGCTTTTAACAACATCTACACTCGCTTTCGCAGGTGTTGAAGGGCACTGGGATTATGACAAACATGGCCCAGAGCACTGGGGACACTTTAGTGAGAAATGCGAAAAAGGGAAAGAGCAATCTCCTATCAACATAGAGACAGAGAAGACTTCTCAGCTTGACACAAGCTACTCTATCAAACTTGCAGAAAGCTATGACGGTGTCTCTACAGTTGTAGATAACGGACACTCTCTAAAAGTTACTCCGGTTGATGCAGGTTACATTACACTCCATGGCAAAGATTACAAACTTAAACAGTTTCACTTTCACGGTATGAGTGAACATACAATTGATGGTAGAAGATACAATGCTGTTGCACATCTTGTTCATGTTGCAAAAGATGGTACTGTTGCTGTTGTTGCTGTTTTATTTGAAATTGGTGAGAAGAATCCTACACTTGAAAAAATTCTTGATGCAAAAGGGAATGTGAAAGTAAACCCAAATGACCTTTTACCAAAAGACACAACACACTACTACCACTACAAAGGTTCATTTACAACACCTCCATGTACTGAAAACGTACAGTGGTATATCTTTAAAGATACGGTAAATATTTCAAAAGAGCAACTTGATAAACTAAGAAAACACTACAAAAACAATGAAAGACCGACACAAGCGCTTAATCACAGGGTTGTAGAGACAAAATAACACTCGCACTTGTGCTAAAATGTCAACAAAAAAAGAGTTGATATGCAAACATATAATATTTTTACAGACAAAGAGAGTCAGTTTCCAGAGGGAAAAGCTGACTTTCTACTAGCAGCCTGCGTTACAAAAACCTGCGAGATAGAAGGTATAACACAAGCAGGAATTCCCGGAATGATTCCACTCACTCCCACACTTGATGCCGAATACATTACAAATGCAAAGGTTTACTCTTTGGGGGAGCTTGCAGAGACACCTACCGGTGTTCCTACTCCGGCACTCATTACCCGTGCCACACATGAGCTAAACCCTTTCTCTACCATTGAGATTCTTGATCTGGGACTGCAAACGCAGCCGCAAAACTCTACTCTGCATCATTTTGGTATTGAGCCTTCAGAGCGTATTGACAAAGGTGCCAATATCAACGCAAAAGAGATATTTGCAAAAGGAATGGCATTTGGAAAGAGCTATGAGCTCAAAGGCAACTACCTCATACTCGCAGAGAGTACCCCTGCAGGAACAACGACTGCTGCCGCTTCTGCTCTGGCACTCGGATATGATTGCGCAGATGATTTTTCATCAAGCTTTTTAAATGTGCCCCATGACATTAAGAGCAAGACCATAAACGCAGCCCTCTCTTTAGTGGATAAAGAGATGTCCAATTTTGAAAAGCTCGGTATTGTCAGTGATAATATGCTGCTCTTTTGTGCCGGTTTTTTGATAGAGGCTTCCAAAAGATTTCAAATCATTCTCGCAGGCGGTACACAGATGGCAGCCTGCCTGCTTATAGCTGATGCTCTTCGTGAAGATATCTTGATGCGTGTCAAACATGACAATATCACACTCGCGACTACACAGTGGGTTGCAAAAGACGCAAACTCAGATATCAAACATATACTAGAACAACTCAGCTATACTCCAAATGCACTCTATACAACTTTTAGTTTTACCGATGCAGAGATTCCCATATTGAAAAAGTATGATGAGGGTGAAGCCAAAGAGGGTGTCGGTGCAGGAGCTGCTCTTGCCTATGCAGCAGCAAATTCTATTGAAAATGAGCAACTTTTACGCCAAATTGAGCTTCTTATCTATATGTTATAATTTTATTTTTTGTTATAATACAAAATATTTAACAAAAATTCAGGAATATTTATATGCTATCATCTGTCAAATCAAAAGTTATTGTCTCCATACTCTCTTTTAGTGTTCTTGGTCTTATCGGGATGTCTCTTTATCTCTCCTCAACACTGCAAGGCATGTCCAACACAAGTGCAAAAAAATCCCTTGAAATGGTGAGTGAATCAATATTTCAGACCATGACGACAAGTATGATGATGGGTGATCCCGAAGTTGTACAAAAAGCTTTTGAAGATGCACGAAAAATTGAAGGTATCCAAAAACTCGATATCGTAAAATCAAAAGCTGTCATATCTGTTTATGCGCCAAATGAGAAGTACACGACTGATAGTCTAATTTTAGATGTTTTAAAAAACAAGAAAACAAAAGTTATTGAAAAACAGGAGAATGGACACCACACGATACGCCTTATAAAACCGATGATAGCACAAAAGAGATGTCTGCAGTGTCACTATAATGCGCAAGTAGGATATACGCTCGGAGCAATGGACCTTGTCATTTCTCTTGATAAAAATGATGAAAATATCAGCCAAACAAACAACACGCTTATTATTTCACTGATTGTTTTAGCCATAGTCTTCACACTTATGGCATACATCTTCTTTACAACAGAGATTTTTAATCCACTGACGGCACTTAAAGAGAAGATCGCTGCTCTTGTAAGTGGAGACAAAGACCTGACAAAACGCCTCGAACACAAAAAGAACAATGAGTTTGGCGATACGGCTGTCGAAGTGAACCATTTTATAGAGATGATTCAAGCAACGGTAAACCATGTAAAATCTTTGGGTGAACAAAATAAACTGATTGCTTCAGAGATTGAGATTGCTTCACATGTTATCCGTAAAGGGACACAGCAAGAGCAGGAGCTTGTGAAAAAAACCAGTCGTAAAAGTGAAGATATCCAGCACATCCTTAACGAAACGATACAGACGGCACTCACAACACAGGAGACAATCACACAGGCAGACCAAGCCCTTAATGAAGCGCAAAATGCACTTGTAACGCTCAACAGTGAAATCGCAAGTTTTGTTGCATCAGAAAATGAACTTGTAGATGAACTCTCAACACTCAAAGAGGATGCCGATCAGGTAAAAGATGTACTCAATGTCATCAAAGATATCGCAGAACAGACAAACCTTCTTGCTCTAAACGCAGCCATAGAAGCTGCACGTGCAGGTGAGCACGGACGCGGTTTTGCCGTTGTTGCAGATGAAGTGAGAAAACTTGCAGAGCGCACACAAAAAAGTCTGAGTGAAATCGACATCAGTGTCAGCACTATTGTACAGTCCATCAATGATGTTGGAGATAAAATGTCACAAAATGCTAAAAATGTAGAAGCACTCTCTTCTATTTCTGATAATGTCGATACAAAAATCTCTGCCACTACAGATGTTATGCAGGCATCCACACAAGCTTCCAACAAAGCAAAAGAAGATAGTGAAGAGATGTCAAAAGCACTTAAAGAGATTATCTCCTATATTAATAACATAGAGGCACTCTCAACCGCAAACGGGACAAGTGTTCTCTCTATCGAGAGCGATCTGCAGCGTCTAGTAGAGGTCGCTTCATCACTGCAGGCGACTATTGATGAGTTTAAGAGTTAAACCTTCTTCTCTTGCGCACATAGTTCTTCTTAAAACATGACTGGCAGATGCTGTACTTTGAGTTGAGATTCAGTACTGCAGAGCAGAGCTTACAGCGGTGAGCCAGCTGCGTTTGCTGCAGAGACTCCTCAATATACCTGTTTATCACTCCTCTGTATTGTCTCGCTTTTTGCTCATCTATAAAATAGTCATGAAACCTGTAACTCAGCCAGAGGTATAGTGATATCTCTTTGACCATATCCTCAGCGCGCAGCAGATCCTCAGAGGTCTTGGCAAACTTTCCTCCGAGTTTTGGAGCATGGTAATGTACAGGCTCTTTTTTCTCCAGAGCATTGATGTAACTCTCATATGCAGCGACAATATAGGGAGATTTGAGTGTCAGCGGAGCACAAGCAAGATGGTACTTTGTCGCGATGTCCAGATCATAAGCATCTACAATCTTTGCGGCCTCAAGCATATCATCAAGCGAAGAGGCATAAAAAGGACCGTCAAAGACCATATTTTTGATAAAAAAGTGCAAAATCTCTTCAAGCGAATTCTCTTCAAGTATCTTTGCTACAAGTTTTATATGCTCCAGATTTGCCATCACTTTAAACGGCACGGCTATCTCTTTTGCACTCTTTGTAAACTGTTTGCGTACGATTTTAAGTGCATCTTCACTCAAAGCCCCCACATAACCGTTCTCATGCAGACCGTAACGTCCCGCCCGTCCCGCTATCTGCTGGATTTCAGAAGGAAAAAGCTTTCTTTGCGATATGCCGTCAAACTTCTCTGCCTTTGAGAAAAGCACGGTTTTTATGGGAAGATTCATCCCCATGGCTATGGCATCGGTTGCGACAAGTATCTGCGTCTCTCCTTCACGAAAACGCTTCGCCTCTTCACGTCTCACTTCGGGAGAGAGATTTCCATAGACGACGCTCACCTCAAAATCTTTAGAGAAGCTCTGTTTCAAACGCAGTACATCTTTACGGCTAAAGGCGATGATGGCACTGCCCGCTTGCACATCTTTTGGAGCCGTAGCATGAGGCAGAAGTTCAAGAGGATTTTTACGCTCAAACTCCACTATCTCCAGCTCTTCACCCAGATACTCGGCAAGTGCGATGATGGCATCTTTAACATTGGCACTTCCCGTCATTATGATCTCTTTTGCAGGTGCACCGATAATGGCATTTGCCCATGCCCAGCCACGGTCACGGTCATCTATCATCTGCACCTCATCTATGACACAGACATCCACATCCACATCATAGTTCATCATCTCGATGGTAGAGCTGATATGCGTCGCTTCTTCGTCCAAAATTTGCTCTTCACCGGTGATAAGTGAGCTCTCTATTCCCTCTGAGAGCAGTGTTTCATACCCCTCAAGCGCAAGCAGACGCAGTGGTGCAAGGTAGTAGCCTGTATCGGCATCTTTTAGTTTTTGCATCGCGGTATATGTTTTACCGCTGTTTGTAGGACCTATGTGCAGTACCAGTTTTCTCTGCATGGAACGTGCAATGGGAAAAAGATTTTTAAAATCCCGTATGGTACGTGCAAGCAGCTCTTGACGCTGTTTTTTTATCAGTTCGTCATGGATGGAGCGGACAAACCTGCGTACAATTTTTTTTGCAATCTTTGGCGTAATCACAAGCGTTCTCGGCATCAGTTCAAACAAAAACTCATACACACGTTGGTGCAGCTCCTCTTCAGAGAAGTGCAGCAGTGTCGAGTACTTCGCACACTCTGCTACCAAATCTTTTAAAGCAGCATAAAACTCCGCTTCATACTCCCCTTTCACCTCTGCTAACACCCCGTCAAAGTTAAATCTCTTAGAGTGCCAAATCTCCTCTAAAAGCCCCTCTAGCTCAATGTGCAGTTCTAAATTATACTCTAGCTTCAAATCAGAAAAAGGAAGTGCCGCCTCTTCGCTCAAACGCAGCAGTATCTCCTCCTCATGCAACTCAACTCCCTGGGCATCTATCTTCTCTTTGACTATCTCTTTTAAAACCTTTTGCGATATCAATGGATAAGAGAGCTTCGTTTTTGGCGGTGAAGCACGAAGTGAATCCAATATCTGCTTCGTTGTCAGATAGGCATGCGGATACTTCAGCGAAGCAAGAAAGGCATCTATGCTTTGCTGTTTTTGTGTAACACTCTCTAACTTGTCTTTTGCGATTTTTTCGACTATCTCCTCAAAAGGAGCCTCTTGAAGATACTCATAGGAGTAGGGTTTCGTTTTTATCGTAAGTATCTTGTGAAAATGCTGCCCGTAGAGTTCATACTTAAAAGAAGCATTAAACTCAAAAGTGTCATCTATGTCAAAATTTCCTTCAAGTTCACGCTCAAGCTTCTCTTTTTTTATCTCAAAACGGATATGACGCAGGGAAGATTCCATCTTCTCTATCGTTATCTTCTTGCTCCGTACATGAGCATAGGCTTCGCGCAAACGCAGTGCTTCCATAGGATTTGCATCAAGCTCCTCTATGAGGGCATCTATCTTTGCCTCTCTATCAAAACCCGGTTCCGCCTTTGCCTTTGGTGATTTGTAGACACGCCCGTCACTCTCAAAAAACTCTAAAATATCACGGCGCATAGCACTCTCGGCTTCGCTCCAAATCATTCGCAGCGTTTTTACCATCAGCGTTTTATTGTGCTCTATGTCATAAATGCCAAGTGTTGCAAAGAGCTCGCTCAGCGTCTTTGATTCTACTCGCTCTATCCCTACATCAAAGGGGTCATCATCAAAATATTTTCGTATTCTTTGGTTAATCTTACTATTTTTTTTATTCTTTTTTGCCATACTTTGATTATAACACAAGTTGCTATATAATTAGAGTATGAATTATCCCAACGAATGGACTCAAAAAGAGTTTTTACAAAACAAAAAAAGATTACAAAAAGAGGGGGTGGAGGTTATTTTGGTAGATACCATTCTCGCACCCATAGAAAAAGCCGACACCGTAACATACAACCCTTATGAGCTCAAGCAGTGTCCCAAGGGAAGTGTTTTTGTCTTCTACTGCGATACAGGAAAAGCAACACTTGAGAGGCTCAAAGAGTACAAAGAGAGATTTCCCGAGCACCACTGCATCTCACTCAAAGGCGGGCGCGGCTACTGGCGAAAAAATATGATGTTATTGGAGAGTGATGAGAGCTAAACAGCTAGAGGAGTTTACAGTGTGCCTTCAAGAAGAGCGCTACTATGATGCCCATGAAGCACTTGAAGTCCTCTGGTTTACACGCCGCTTTGAAGAGAGTGCAGAGGTAAAACTGCTCAAAGGTCTCATAAACGCAGCTGTAAGTTTTGAGCTTATAAAAAGAGAACGCATCCTCCAAAGCAAAAAAGTTTGGGCAAATTATCTCAAATACAGACAAAATCTCTACAAAATAAACGCTCCCTACCTCAATGAGTATTACAAACTTACACGCTATGTGGAAGAAATTAACAAAAATAAATTAAAAAATTTATAATATAGTATTTATCTGCTAAAATAGCCCGAAAAATAAAAGGCTTGACTATGCAAAGTATTGACATCCAAAGATATACAGATACAGCGATACTCTACGCAAGCGAATATGGCCTTAAAATCATCGCCGCGATCATCATCTTCGTTGTCGGTAAATGGATAGCGCACAAACTGACTGCGTTTATCAAAAGTATAATGACTAAAGCAAAAGTTGATAAAACTTTAGTAGAGTTCAGTGAAAGCATCGTCTATTTCGCACTGCTGCTGATGGTTGTCATAGCCGCTTTAAATCAGCTTGGAGTAAATACGACCTCCTTTGTAGCCGTCTTTGGTGCTGCTACTTTGGCTATCGGTTTAGCACTGCAAGGCTCATTCTCCAACATCGGCGCAGCGGTTCTCATCATCCTCTTTCGTCCCTTTAAAGTTGGAGATGTCATCGAAGCGGCAGGGGTAACGGGTGAAGTAACAGACATCAACCTCTTCTCGACCATTATCACGCCCATCGACAAGCGCATGGTTATCGTGCCAAACTCCTCTATCATCGGCGGAAACATCACAAACTTCTCAAACAGAAATACACGTCGAGTTGACCATATCTTCGGCATCGGTTACGATGATGATCTTAAACTTGCAAAAGAGACACTTTTAGAGATCGTGAATAATGATGCAAGAATTTTACAGGAACCTGCACCGTTTGTCGCAGTAAGTGAACTTGCAGACAGCAGTGTAAACTTCGTCGTTCGTGCATGGACAACTACAGATGACTACTGGGATGTTTACTTTGAAATGCTTGAAAATGTTAAAATTACATTTGATGAAAAAGGTATCTCCATCCCTTATCCTCAAATGGATGTTCATACAGACAAATAAAACTTAAACTATAAAGGAAAAAACATATGAAAAAAATCTTACTTAGCACAATCGTAATCTCTTCATTGGCTCTTGCTGCACAAGCGGCAGATGCTGACACTCTGGTAACACATACGGAACTTGGATATATCCAGACAGACGGTAATACAAAAACAAAGACATTCAACCTTGATGCAAATGCAAAAAAAGCGTGGGGAAGACACCACGGAAGTCTCAAAATTGATGGGCAATACGGCAGTGCAGACGATATTGAAAACAAGAAAAAATATCTCTTGGAAGCAAACTACGACTATGCCTTTACTGAGAGATTTGCCTTTAACTACCTTGCAGGTTATAAGTCAGATATCTACTCGGGTTTTGATTACCAGTTCTACACCGGTCCGGGTGCGAAATACCAAATGATAAAGCTGGAAAAACATAACTTGAGTCTGACGGCAAATATCCTCTACTCACAAGACAACTACCATGTACCAAATGCCAACGGTGACGACACAAACGACTATACCGGATATAAAGCACAGGGAGTTTACTTATGGGATATCGTAAATAATCTTAAATTTACGCAAGAGCTTGGTATTCGAGGTGATTTTGATGATTCTGAGAACTACTTCGTAAACTCAAAGACAGCACTTACAACAAAGATCTCTGATATCTTCTCAGCAGGTATCAGTTACAAAATCGACTATGTGAACCAACCCCTTCCTGGTCTTGACAACAAAGACACTACGCTTACAGCAAATCTGATTATGGACTACTAAGTCCATAATCACCCCTCTTTTCTCTTCTGATGAAGAGAAATAAAGACAAAAGCCCCAAACGCAATAACACTTGAACTTAAAAAGAGATACTTTGGATAGTACTCATAGATATACCCAGAGAGCAGTGCCCCGCTAAGTCCTCCCAAACCATAGGTAATACCTGAAAAAAACTGCTGTGCAAGCGCTTTGTTTTTATAGCGTTGGAACAGATAACTGATAGCGGCAGAGTGAAAAAGAGCAAAACTAAGAGCATGCAGGGACTGCGCAAAAAAGAGCACGCCTATATTTGAAGCAAAAGCAAACACCAAAAACCAGCGCACAACAGTTGCGAGCATAGTCAAACGCAGTATGTTTAAGAGGTTGAAATGGAGCAGTTTTCCTTGAAAAAAGAACATAATCACCTCAATAAAGACACCAAAACTCCACAAATAGATGGTCATATCCATACTCACGCCATGATTTGTCTCATAAATGGTAAAGAAATTGTAAAAAGCACCGAAACTCATCTGAACAAGTACCAAACCGAGCCATAGATGCCAATCTTTTAGAAGATCTATGTCGTTTGTCTCTGTTATCTTCTCTTTTATCTCCTCTTTACTGGAGATATGCTGCAGTCTAAACGCAACCAGAGCAGTTACGAAGGTAAGTGAGAGTAAAAAATCAAGTGCAATATATGCAGACGTTAAAAACTTTACCAAAACAAGTGCTACGATGATAAATCCAAGCGAACCAAAGAGCCTTGCCTTACCATAGCGCTCTTTACCGATACTATGCAGAGCAATCGTCTCCACATAGGGAAGTACAAGGCTCATCCCTACGCCCATGGCTATGTTTGAGAGCAGCAGTGCATAAAAGTGCTCCAAAGAGAGGTAAAATGAGAGTGCACTCAATACTATAAGCACAAGAGAAGCCCTAAAGAGTCCCCCATTGAGAGAAAAACCTCTCATAAACAAAAAAGGGAGTATAAAACGAACAAGAGGTGAAGCCGCAAAAATAATACCTATCTCGCTTGCATCATACCCAACTCCACTTAAAACTTTTGGCAAAAATATAATATAGATACCTACAATCGAAAAATAAAAATAATAAAAAAGTGATAATAATTGAAACATAGGTGCAAATATAGCATTATTTACAATAATTTATGTTAATATCTTTAGACTATTTTTTAAAAAGGAAACGGCATATGTTATTAGAGATGAAAGAGAATGACTTTATTGTATCAAAAACAGATACAAAAGGTCGTCTCACCTATGTAAATGAGATATTTATGACTATGGCAGAGTACACGGAGAGGGAACTTTTAGGCAAACCGCACAATATTGTCCGTCATCCAGATATGCCAAAAGCAGTCTTTAAACTTCTTTGGAAGCGCATACAGAACAAAGAAGAAATCTTTGCTTTTGTTATTAACAAAACAAACAAAAATAATGACTATTGGGTATTTGCCAATGTTACAGCCTCTATAAATAATAACGGAGATATCATAGGTTACTACTCCGTTAGAAGAAAACCAAAACCCTCTGCACTTGAGCTTATCAAGCCCCTCTACCAAGAGATGCTCCAGGCTGAACGCAGTGGCGGCATAGCTGCAGGAGAAAAAGTTTTAAATGATTTACTAGAAAAAGAAGGAGTCTCTTATGATGAATTTATCATCTCTATCCAACAATAGGCAAACACTGCTGCTCTTTGTAACTCTACTTGCAGCATCGATCTATGCACTCGTAGCAGCAAACTACATTTTGGCTATTGTATTGGTAATGGCTCTGCTTATCTCTTTGTTTGTTCCGGCATCAGGAGGAACCGTAAAATCATCAGATCTGATACATAAGATGAAAAAAGTTGTCGATGCTGCTGCCGATGGAGATTTAGAGGG
>Ga0256836_1000883_pt1 | contig 14600 bp, 16 predicted proteins | sample 4561380metaG_FD_185974 | JGI IMG/M metagenome (GOLD analysis project Ga0256836, IMG submission 185974) | Hydrothermal vent microbial communities from Guaymas Basin, Mexico - 4561-380 | ecosystem: Environmental > Aquatic > Marine > Hydrothermal vents | place: Mexico: Guaymas Basin | collected...
GCTTTTATTGCTTCGTCGGTAGGTTCGGTTAAAATAAGCTGCCAGCTTGAGAGGCTCATAAGCTCCCAAAAAAACAAAAAAGGAAGTATTTCATTTGATAAAACAACACCTATCATTGAAAAAACAAAGGTAAAATAGTGTAAAAGAAAATATGTTTTTCTTTTTATGTGAGATAAATATCCAGCCATATAAAAAAGATTAGGAATAACTCCTAATAAAATTAAAAATAAAAACAACAAAGAGAGTGGATTCAAACTAAACATTAATTTAGCCTTTAAGTAAATTTTAAGGAAAGAAACAATGATGGAATTATATTTAATTTTTCTTATGTTTTACTTAAAAGGGATTAATGTTTTGATAAAATGTTACAAAAAGGAACAAAAATGGATGTGTGTAGAGTAATGAATGAGGATGAAATATTAAATGAAAAACATTCTGAATATCCGCTTTTTAATGCTGTGATTTACGGAAGCAGGGTTGAGTGTGCGAAATTTTCAAAAAGACTCAGCTGTGCTATAAAGCATTTGCCTGTGAGAGTTAAATTTTCTTTTGAATATGACACTCTAAAAGCAATAGAAAAAGGAATTGCAAAAGACCCTACATTAGTGCTTGATGGGAAAATTTTTATAGAAGGCCTTGTTCAATCAGAAGAAATTACAGAAAAATTTGAAGAGCTTTTGAAATTATAAAAGCTGCTTGTAATTTTTATAAATAGGCTCATCAACATACAGCCCGTCAATCGTAAAAGGTCCTTCTTTCTCAAATCTTTCAACTATCATTTTGGCAAATTCTGTGTCTAATTCAAATATTTTATTAGCTATTTCGCATTGTGCGGGGGTGATACATCCGACGCCCTTCATTCCTAAGTTTTTTTGAAGCAGGCACCATTTTGTAAATCCTTCAAGATCTTTGTAATTCTGATAGACAAATCCGATAGGGATAATATTGAGATATCTTGAAGTTAAAGAAAAATCACTTAAAATTCTGTGAATCAAAGGATTGTTTAGGTCTATGACGCTGTGAGAGATTTTCAGTTCGTTTAAAAGGTCATATATTCCTATATAAAAAGTTGTGAGTTTAGGGTGCTTTAATTCTTTTAGGTTAAAAAATGCTTCTTTTGTTTCGATTGAGGCGTGAATATCTTTATCGGTTTTCATAAAAACGTCATCTATTTCTTCTACGCTTTTTACTTTTGGTATTCTAAAAGCGTTAAAATTGAATCTATCTAAAAATTCAATCTCTTCAAGTCCGCCTTCATCAAGCGGATTTACTCTTATTACTATTTCTTTGTCTATTGTTTCGATATGGCTTAAAAATATGGCAATCATCACTCTTGCTATTTCTTTTTTATCTTTCGGTACGCCGTCTTCAAGGTTTAGCATAATGATATCAGCCGGCAGTTCATCCATTTTATTAAGGTGTTTTACCTGATGTCCGCTTACCATTAAAACGCTTCTTTTTTTAGTAATTTTAAGAGGAAATTTTTTTGGAGAGTTTATGAGTTCAAGAGCTTTTTTTATGTCGTTGTTATTTACAATTTCTTCAAGTTCTTTTAATGTTTCAGGGTTTTTAAAGATCATTTTTTATCCTTTTGAGATTGAATGTAGAGATAAATAGCCTGAAGTTCATTTGTAGTAAGATAATCATATTGCGGCATTATCGAGAGAAGTTTCTTTTTAGGGAAAATTTTTTCTTTTAGTTTTTCATAGGATATATGTCGAATATTTGGAGCTTTAATTGTTTTTTCTATAATTTTTCCGTGTTTTTTTATCTTGTATTTGGCAATTACACGCCCCCGGGCTTTTTGTCCGTGGCATTTAGCGCAGCTAATACCTCTAGGGTTATTATAAAGCATTTTTCCGTATTCATAGTTAGTAATAAACCACTCTTGAGAAAAGGAGAAAGTAACTATACACAGGGGAATAATTAATCTCAATACAGACCTTTTATGTTAAAATTCTAAAACTATTTTACCAAAAAGGATTATTAATGACAATTATGGACGGTAAAAAATTATCGAATAAAATAAAAGAAGAAGTAAAAAAAGAAGTAGATGAATTAAAAAAAGAGGGTATTACTCCGGGACTTGCCGTAATCTTGGTAGGAAATGATCCTGCAAGTCATACTTATGTAGGAATGAAAAGCAAAGCTTGTAAAGAGACCGGAATTTACAGTGTGGTACATGAGTTTCCTGAGAGTATCAGTGAAAAGGAACTGTTATCAACAATTGATATGATAAATGAAAATCCAAATATTCACGGACTTTTAATCCAGCTGCCGCTTCCAAAACATATAGACACTACAAAAATCTTGGAAAGAGTTTCTCCTAAAAAAGATGTTGACGGATTTCATCCTTATAATATGGGAAGGCTTGTTGAAGGGCTTGATACGTTTGCTCCTTGTACCCCTTTAGGCGTTATGGAGCTTTTTAAAGAGTATGATATTGAGCTTAAAGGCAAAGATGTCTGCGTAGTGGGTGCGAGTAATATCGTAGGTAAACCTATGTGGGCTCTTTTAGTTAATTCTTGGGCGACAGTAGATATTTGCCATATTGAAACAAGAGATTTGAAAGAACACACAAAAAGAGCTGATATCGTAATAGTTGGGGTTGGAAAACCAAACCTTATTACCGCAGATATGGTAAAAGACGAAGTGATTGTAGTTGATATCGGAATAAATAAACTCCCTGATGGAAGACTTGTTGGAGATGTTGATTTTGAAAATGTCAGCAAAAAGGCTTCTTATATTACTCCGGTACCTGGTGGTGTAGGACCTATGACTATTGCCATGCTTCTTAAAAATACCGTAAAAGCCGCTAAAAATTTCGCGAAAGAGGCTAAATGAAAGATAAATTAATAAAATTTTATCACTGGTCCAATACTTGGACCGGTACGATAGTTATAGTATTACTTGTTATTTTTTTCTTAGCCCAGGCTTTTATAATTCCAAGCGGAAGTATGAAAAAAACCCTTCTTCCGGGAGATGCTTTGTTTGCTAAAAAATTCGCATACGGGGTACCTATACCTCATATTCCGTGGATTGAGATTCCGATTTTACCTGATTTTAACGGTAACGGACATCTGATAGAAGGTCCAAGACCAAAAGACGGGGATATTGTAATATTTAGATTTCCTCTTGATATAAAAAAACATTTCGTAAAAAGAAATTTTGCCGGAAACGGAGATGAGGTGATTTACAATGAAGAAGGTTTCTGGCTTCATCCGAAAGAGGGCGATGAATATATAAAAAAACATTTTAAGGGATTCGTAATAAAAGAGTTTATGGGAAAACTTTATGTTTTGAATCCTTATATGAAAGAACATAAAGGAATACGATATATAAACCAAAACTTCACTTATTTTGGATTAAAACAAAGAGCCGAACAACTGATAGATTTTATGGGACTTAAAAACTATACGGGTATAGTAGATTATGATACTATAAAAAAAGCTATAAAAGACGCTCTTTCAGCTCTAGCAATTCAAGGAATAAATGTAAAACCTCAAGAAATCAGTATAGGAATGGGTGTGGTTTTGGAAAACGGAAAAATCAAATATTTTTATTCAAAGCTTAAAAAAGACCGGTTTTTAATGATAGGTGATAACAGAGATGAGAGTTTTGACAGTAGATTTTGGGGGCCTGTTAGTTATAAACTTGTCGTCGGAAAACCTTGGTTTATTTATATGAGCTGGGATAGTGATTTTACTATCAGATGGAATAGAGTGGGTAAAACGATTGATGAGATAGAAAAAGAATTAAAAGAAGGCAAAAGGCCTTATATTACAGCCGGATGTGAGGAGAAAAATTGGAACTGATTATTAAATATTCAGCTATGATTCTGGCCTTTATGATAGCTATTATAGGTCATGAAATCATGCATGGACTTGTCGCTAAATATTATGGGGATGATACAGCCGCACGTGAGGGCAGGCTTAGTATTAATCCAATAAAACATATAGATCCTTTCGGAAGTATAGTATTTCCTGTTTTATTATATTTATCCCAAAAACTGGCGGGAGTTAGCGATCCGATAATTTTCGGGTGGGCTAAGCCGGTGCCCGTTAATATTTTTACGGTAGTGCAAAACGGTGGATATTTGGCTGCCGTGGCTGTTAGTTTGGCAGGTGTTACTTATAACTTTTTATTAGCTGTAATAGCTTCAAGTTTGCTTGGATATTTTTATCCTCCTGAGAGTGTTTTTAGTGCTTGGATGTTTTTATTTTTATATTATGTGATAGTTGTCAATATTATTTTAGCAGTGTTTAATCTTATTCCGGTTCCTCCTTTGGATGGGGCAAACGCACTTAAATATTTGGCTCTTCATTTTAAATTGGATGGAATTGTAAGGTTTTATAATAAAATTGAGCCTTATGGAATGATAATTTTAATGATAATCCTCTTTACGCCTTTGAGTAATTATTTTTTCGCTCCGGCTTATTATTTGATTCATTTATTATTAAGTTAAGGGGTTATTTTTTAAACCACCCCTTAACCTTTTCTATAGCTTCTTCAAGCAAACTTTTATGCTCTTTTATTTCGCCTGTGAAACTTTCGTGGAGTTTTTCAAGAAGTTCTTTTTGTTCTTCGTTAAGTTTTTTAGGATATACGATATTTATTATCGCTATTAAATCGCCTTTTAATCCGGTATTGGGATCGGGCAGACCTTCACCTCTAAAAACAATTTTTGTTTTATCTTTTGTATTTGATTTTATTTCTATCTCTTTTTCTCCGTTTAGAGTAGGTATTTTAATTTTATCGCCAAGTATTGCGCTTGTGAAAAATACCGGTACATCTACTAAGAGATTATTGCCTTTTCTCTGAAAAATTTTTGAAGGTTTTACATGAAATAAAATATATAAATCTCCTCTTCCTTGAGGATATTCGTTTCCGTGTCCGGGGATTCTCATTCTCATTCCGGTATCTACACCTGCCGGAATATCTATTTTTACTTTTTCTTTTTTAGTAATATATCCCTTGCCGTTACATTCCGAACAAATTTTTTCTGCAATAAAACCTCTGCCTTCACATTGAGGACAGGTTTGGGTCATTCTTATAAAACCGTTTCCTACTACTATACTGCCTCTACCTTGGCAGCTAGGGCAGGTTCTTGTTTTTTCGGCTCCAGTACCTTTACATTTAGGGCACAAACCGTAATATTCTATTTCAATTTCTTTGCTGGTACCAAATGCCGCTTCTTCAAATTCAAGAGTTAATTTGTAACCTATGTCAATATCATACGGCATATGATAACTTTCCTGATATCTGTCACCAAAAAAGTCATTAAACATATCAAAAATATCATCAAAATTAAAATCACTCTTGTAACCTCTGCCTTCTAAACCTTCTTTCCCGTACTTATCGTATATTGCTCTTTTTTCATCATCACTTAGAACCTGATAAGCTTCATTTATAAGTTTGAATTTTTCTTCGGCTTCTTTATCTCCAGGATTTTTATCGGGATGATATTTCATCGCAAGTTTTCTGTAAGCTTTTTTTATTTCTATTTTAGTTGCGTTACGGCTGACACCGAGTATTTCATAATAATCCATTGCTCCTCCGTTTTTGTGGAATTATATCAAGAAAGTTTTATGAAGATATAGTTGTAGAAAAGGCACGCCTGTAAGCCGGGTTCTGTTTATGAGGCTATTTATCTAGGCGCACACCTTACGGTGCCGCTCAAGCGGAGGGTATTGTTGCAAGGCTTTACCATCCCTCCTTGCTGCGGGGTGGGTTTACCAGCGGGATATGTCGCCATATCCCCTGGTGAGCTCTTACCTCACCGTTTCACCCTTGCCTGTGAGCTTGCGCTCCATCGGCGGTTTGATTTCTGTGGCACTTTCCCTCGCCTTACGGCGGCAGCCTGTTAGGCTGACCCCTGCCTTGCTGCAGCCCGGACTTTCCTCTGGTTTCCCAGCAGCCTCTTGGCGTGCCTTTTATATAATTATATCAAAATTTTGAACCGCATACATATTCACAATCATTCAAAACGTATGCTTCGTGAATTTCACCTGCGGGGACGTTTAGCCTGTCTCCTTCTTTTAGGTGAAACTCTTTTTGAGAAGTTTTTATTATCATCTCTCCACTTAGCATTACTCTGACTTCGTTATATGGATGTTTATGCCAGTCGTAATAGGTCCCTTTTGTGTCACGCCATACGAATATATTTTTATAACCTTCTTCTTGTAATTCTTTAATTATATCAGAAGTGGTTTTTTTCATATTCCAGCATTTCCTTTCTAAGTTCGACTTTTAATTTCGCCAATTTATCTAAATGGCGTCTAAGTCTTTTAGCAGCGGCTTTTGTGTATTTTACTTTAATTTTTTCAGTTTCAAACAATGCTTCTTTAAGCTCTTCTTCAACTTCATTTAAAATTTTATCCAAACTTGGAATTGTTGCCATAAAACGCTCCTTTTTGATTGTAATTATAACATAAAAACTAAATAATGTTTAGTCCTATAAGCTAAATAAAGTTGATAAAGTATAAATTTTTAATATTTTTACTGGAAAGTTCTTGACTTTTGGATAAAAATTTAATAATATTTCATCACCAAATGACATTGGGCTGTCGCCAAGTGGTAAGGCAGCGGACTTTGACTCCGTCATTCGGAGGTTCGAATCCTCCCAGCCCAGCCATTTGAATGACGCGGGGTAGAGCAGCCTGGTAGCTCGCCGGGCTCATAACCCGGAGGTCGTGGGTTCAAATCCCACCCCCGCAACCAAAAATTTCAATAAATAAATCTCTGACACTAAAATAATACAAAACTTTTATATTTCCTTCTAAACGCTATGATATAATTTCTTAAAAATCCAAGGCTGATAATGAAAATTCTCCATACATCCGACTGGCATATCGGTCATCAGGTTTCAGGAATTGATAGATATGATGAATATGAGCTTTTTTTCGAATGGTTAAGAAAACAAATAGAGAAAGAAAAAATAGATGTTTTATTAATTTCAGGGGATATTTTTGACATATATAATCCTTCTTATCTTGCAGAAGAACAATATTTTAATTTTCTCGCTTCATTAAGTGGTAAATTGCGTAAAGTAATAATTATTGGTGGAAATCATGATTCTCCGAAAACTTTGGAAGCTCCAAAAGAAGTTTTAAAATCGATAAATGTTGACATAATAAGCGGAGCTAAAAATAATTATAAAAAAATTATAGATTTTGAGGATTTTCAGATTTTGGCAGTATCATATTTAAGAGAAAATATTTTAAAAGAAAAAAACGAAGATTTATTAAAAGCGATTGAAAAAATATATGATATTAATGCGAATAAACCTGTAATAGCTATGGGACATTTGAGTGTTTACGGAGCTTCTTTTGGCGGAGGTGAGAGAGATATTTATATAGGAAAAATTGAAGCGATACCGAGTAATGTTTTTGAGAAATTTAGTTATACCGCACTCGGTCATATACATAAGTACCAAGAAATTAAAGACAATATAATTTATTCCGGTTCTCCTTTACAAATGGCTTTTGATGAAGATTATGATAAAAAAATTGTAATAATTGATACTGAAAATTGGCAAAAAAAGCTAATAAACGTCCCTAGATTTAGAAAGTTTATAAAATTAAAAGGTAATTTTGAAACTGTTTATAAAAAAATATCGGAAATATCTGAGGAATATAATAAATATATGCTAAATGTAGAAAAAAAGGATTTAAAACCGTTTATTGAGATAGAGTTTAGTGATAATGTTTCTTCTGAAGATATTGAAAGTATAAAAACATCGGCTGAAAATTTATATATTTTAAAAATCAAACTTCCGTTAAATTTTTCCGATGTGAATAACATTGATGTTAAAAAGATAAGTTTTGAAGAAATAATAAGAAATCTTTTTGAAGATGAAGAAGATTTGGATGAAATTATAAAAATTATAACTGAAATAAAAACTGAAATAAAAGAGGAAAGATGAAACTGTTAAGATTGGCACTTACAAATATAAATTCAATCAGAAATGCCGAAATAGATTTTACAGAATTTGAAAATTCACTTTTTTTAATTTCCGGACCTACGGGAAGCGGAAAAAGTACAATAATTGATGCTGTTTGTGCGGCGTTATACAATAAAACGCCTCGACTTAAAAAAAGTGCCGGCGAGCTTTTAACCCATAATAGCAAAAAAGGGAAAATTGAACTTGATTTTTTTATTGGAAATATAAAATACAATGTTGTTTGGGAAGCTAAAAGAGTAAAAAGCGGTATAAATGTGACTCATAAATTAAAAGTAAATAACGATTCTGATTTTATAGATAAACATGTTCCAAAAAAAATAGAACAAATATTAAAGCTGGATTTCGGGCAATTTACAAAAGCAATTGTTTTGGCACAAGGAGAATTTGATGCTTTTTTAAATGCCAATTCAACTCAAAAAGCGGAGATATTAAAAAATATTTTAGATCTGGAAGAGTATGAAGAAATATCAAGACGGATATATGAACGAACCGAGGAAATGAAAAATATTATAGAAAATATTAAATTGCAAATACCTGATGTTGATGAAAAAAAATTAGAAGCAGAGATAAACAAAAAAGAAAATTTAATAATCGAATATAAAAAGTTAAATGAAAGATTCGAAGTTTTAAAAGAATTAAAAGAAAAAGAAAAACTTAAAACAGAAATTGAAAAGTTGAAGAGGAGTTTAATTTCAGTTGAAAAAGAAATTAATAAAAAAAAGTTTGAATTAAAAGAAAAAAAGGAACTATTAGATGAAATAAGTATAAAAAAAGAAGAATATGATAAAAAATATAAGCAGATATCCTTAAAAATAACTGAAGCTGAAAAAATTAAAGAAAATATTAACGTTTTGGATTCTTCTATAAATTCATTTAATAAATTAATTAATACGAAACAAAATGAACTTAAAAGAGTGGAAGAAGAGATTTTTAAAAATCAAAATGAATTAAAAAATATAAATGTGGAAGAAAAAAAAGAGTTTACTATTTTTGAAAAAATAAAAGAAGAATTTGATAGGAGAAAATTTTTGAATTCTCAATTGGATGAATTGAAAAAGAAACTTTTTGAAAATGATACCACTATTCAAAATTTAAAAAAAGAGTATTATGACAATTTAAAAAAAATTTCCAATATTTCGGAGATAATTATAAATCCGCTGGTGATAGAATTGGAAGTATATAGAAAAGAACTAAAAGACGGGGAGCCATGTCCTTTATGCGGGAGTCTGGAGCATCCGTATAAAAAGAATCCTCCGAAAATACAAAAAGAATTATTATATGAATATCAGACATTACAAGAAAAAGTAAAAGAACTTGAAAAACAATTGAATACATTAAGTATAAAAAAAGAAACATTTTTAAAAGATAAGAAAAGTTATGAAAATCAAATAAAAAATATAGATTTAACTAAATATGGAATTTACGATGAGAATGATTTTTATAATTTACAAGCTTTAAAAACTGAATATGAAAAAAATAAAAAAGAGTTTGATTTACTTAAAAATAAAATAAGTAATTTGCTTTTAAAAAAAGAAGATAATTTAAGAGATATTGAAAATTATAAAAAAGAATTAATGAGATCAGTGAATAAAAAACAAAAACTTCAGGATATATATAGAAGACTTTTGAGTGAGCTTAATATTAATGAAAAAGAACTTGATGAATTGAAAACTTTTCTCCACGATGAAGAAAGCAAGATAAAAAAAGAATATGAAAAAGCTTTTAAAGAATATAATCGTACGAATACTGATTTGTCTATTTTAAAAAATAAGTCGGAAATATTAAATTCAGATTTGTCGGATAAAAAAAGTAAATATTCTCAAATTACTATAGAGGGCGAATATAATGAAGAGGAAGAAAAAGAAATCAGAAAAAATATCGAAACATTAAATAGAATGCTTGGTGAAACGGAAGAACGAATCAAAAATTTAAAAACAATGATTGATAAAAAAAATGAGTTGAAAAATGAAATAAAAATTTTAAATGAAAAATTAAGAGTGTATGAAAAAATCAATAGAAAAATAGGCTCTAAAAACGGTAAAAAATTCAGTAAAATAATTTTGCGATATTTTTTAGATTCTTTACTTCATATAGCAAATACGCATCTTAAATCTCTTTCAGATGACAGATATCTTTTGGAAGTGGTGTCTGATGGAGATGATTTTGATTTAAAAATAATTGACAGGTTTTTTGAAAATGAAAGAAGAAATGTTAAAACGTTAAGCGGAGGTGAAAAATTTTTAGTCTCTTTATCTCTTGCTTTTGCTTTGAGTGATTTTATGAAAAACAAAATAAATATTGAAAGTATGTTTTTAGATGAAGGGTTTGGTACTCTTGATAGAGAATATTTAAATAAAGCTCTTGAAATTTTAAAAAAAGCTTCGATTGGAAAAACAATAGGTATAATTTCACATGTAGAATCTTTAAAAGAAGAGATAGAAAAACAAATAATAGTCAAAAAGCTTAACAGCGGAATAAGTGTTTTAGAAATAAATAAAGGATAAATTTGAAAAAAGTAGCAGTGTTTTTTGGAAAAGGCGGAAGTAATTTTTTAAATATTTTAAAACATCAGACAAATTATAAAGTGGTTTTGGGAATTACTAATAGAAACGATTCTTCTGCTTTGAATTCAGATAATCTTCCTGATGTTTTGATAACTGAAGACAATGAAAAGATATTGAAAAAACTAAAAGAGATTAATCCGGATTTGATAATTTTAGCAGGTTATATGAAAATTATACCTCCATTAATTATTGATGAATTTAGAGGTAAAATTATTAATCTTCATCCAAGCATACTGCCTGATTTTAAGGGGTTAAATGCTGATAAAAAATCATATGAAGCTAAGAAAGCGTGCGGAATTACCATTCATTATGCGGATAAAGAACTTGACAGCGGAGACATTATTTTGCAATATCATATCAATCCTTATAAATATGATACTTTTGAAAAATATTATAACGCTTTAAAAAAAGCCGAACATACGTTTTTGCCCGCCGTTATTGAAAGATTGTGCGATTAATACCATATTCTTTCAAGGTAAAGACCGTTAGGCGCAGCGAGATGTTTATTAATAAGTTTCTTTTTATTTAGTTGCAATTCCAAATCTTTCAGAGAGAGTTTGTTTTCATTTATTTTTAATAAAAAATCTATAATTATTCTTATTTGACCTCTTAAAAATCCGTTACCTATTATTTTTATAATAGTTTTTCCGCGGTAGTTAAAGATTTTTGTTTCGTATATCTCTCTAATATAATTATTAACTTCACTTCCTGTTTTGGCAAAATATTCAAAATCATGTTTTCCTTCAAGTGTTTTTAAAGCTTTTTTTAACAGTTCTATATTTATCACTTTTGGATAAAAAGTCGTATAATCCGCTGTATGCGGTGAAAAATGAGGTGTTAAAATATATCTGTAACTTCTTTTTTTTGCGTTGAATCTGGGATGAAAATTATCATCTGTTATTGATAATTTTTTTATATGAATATATGGATGTAGGATTTTATTTAAAGATTTTTGAAGCTTATTTATCTCCCAAAATTTCGGAACGTTAAAAGAAATTACCTGATTAAGTGCATGAACGCCCGTATCGGTTCTCCCCGCATGTTGTATAGAGGAATTAATATTTAATTTAATAAGAGCTTTTTGAATTTCTCCCTGAACGGTTTTTTTATCCGGTTGTATTTGCATACCGGAAAATTTGCTACCGTCATATGAAATAATCCCTAAAACTTTATTTTCCATTTGTATAATACTCCTCCGATTATGAAAAAAATTACCGGAATAACGATTCCGATTACAAAATTTTTGTTTGAAAGTGATATTACAGCATATATTGCAAGAATTGAAACTGAATAAAAAAGCGTATGATTTTTATTGAGTCTCGGATGAAAAAAACTTAAAACCGGGATAAAAAAAAGTAAAGCAAAAGGAAGTAGGGCGATTGGCAAAAATTTGGCGAATTGTTTTTTATTGTATTGAAAATAATTTTTAAAATTAAAAATCGATATTTTAACATGAGGAACTTTTTGATTTATTTTCATTTTTGTAAAATCAATATAATAAGTTGAATTCAAGTCGTAAATTTTACCTTTTTTGAGAGTAAAAGAAAGAACTCCTTTATCAGTTTTCAATGCTGCGGAATGAGATATTATGAATTTTAATTCTTTAGGATTAAAAAGATAAATATTTGTATAAGCTTTGTTTTTATTTGTTGTGGCAAAAACGGACCATTGACCGAATTGTTGTGAAATTTGAGAACTTTGTAAATTAAATTTAGCTTCTTGTTGTTTTTGATTTTTAAGATTTTTAAATGCCATTTTTGAGTAAGGTATGGAAACAAAAAGAATAAAAAGATTCAAGAGTGTCAAGATTATTGCTATGAATATCACAGGAAAAAGAATTTTTATAGGTTTAAATCCCAAGGCAAACATAGCAACAAGTTCTTGAGATTCACTAAGTTTCGAATAAAGGGTTGTAGCTGCTATAAAAAAAGAAATTGACATTGTTACAAGCAAAATCTGTGGGACTGACAAAAGGTAAAATTTTATTAAATCCAGAAACGTAATTTTTATTCCAGCCGTAATATTTGAGATTGTGATTACATATATCAACGATATGATGATGAAAATAATAAAAAAAAGAGTGAAAAAAAGAGGCATATACTCTCTTAAAAGATAAAATTTAAGTTTATTCATAAATTATTCTCCAGATTTCTTCAAAATAAGAATCGAAATACCATACTATAAATGTTCCAAGAGCTAAAAACGGAATAAAAGGAAGTTCAGGTTCTTTTTTTTGTAATCTAAAATAAAGGGAAGGAATAATAGCTAAAAGAGCGGCAATAAATAATGATAAAACAGCGAGTTTAATACCTACTAAGGCACCCATTGTGCCCCCCACGATTATGTCTCCTTCTCCCATTGCTTCTCTTTTTAGAAAATAACTAACATAATATCTCACCAAACTCATACCACCCATCATAAGAAGAGCGTTTTTGAAATTTTCCAAAACTTCTGGAGAATGAAAAAAAGCAAATGTTAAAGCTAAAAGATTTAAACTGTCAGGTACCGCCTTATAATCAAAATCAATCATACATAAAGCAAGAAGAGTAGCAAAAGCCCCAAAAGTAAAAAGATAAAATATATCAAAATTTCCAAGTTTTATATATATTAAAACGGCGATAATTCCCGTCAAAAGTTCTATTAAAGGATATCTTATAGAGATTTTTTCCCCGCAAGACGCGCATCTGCCTTTTAATAAAATCCAGCTTATAACCGGAATATTATGTATGGGTTTTAATTTTGTATTACATTTAGGGCAGCTGCTGGGAGGTGTAATTAAACTTTTTCCAAGGGGAACTCTGTAAATGACAACATTTAAAAAACTTCCTATAGCAAGTCCAAACAGGAATATAAAGAAAATATCCATCAGCCGCCTTTTTTGAAATTATATTATATTCCTCCGAATCTTCTCTCTCTTTTTTTAAATTCTTTTAAAATTTTTTCAAGTTCTTCCGGAGTGAAATCCGGCCACATAGTTTCAGTAAAAAACATTTCCGCATAAGCAAGTTGCCACAAGAGAAAATTACTAAGTCTGATTTCTCCGCTTGTTCTTATCAGTAAATCCACATCTCTGCTTATATCAAGGTTTTTTTGAATGTTCTCGGGCGTAATTTCTTCATTTTTTTGAATCATCTTTTTTACAGCCCTTGTAATCTCATCACGGCTTCCGTAATTCAGGGCTAAAACCTGAGTTAGTTTTTTAAAATCTTTTGTGACCTCTTTTGTATATTCTATTCTTTTTCTAAGAGCGGGGGAAAATTTGCTGATATCTCCGATTACTTCAAATTTTACTTCATTTTTTATATAAGTAGGGAGTTCTTTTTTTAACCAGTTATCAAGGAGTTTCATTAAAAAGTCCACTTCCATTTTAGGTCTTTTCCAGTTTTCTGTAGAAAAAGCATACAGGGTTAAAACATCTATTTCAGGATTGTTGGCACAGTATGTAGTGATTTCTTTTACAACTTCCGCGCCTTTTTTATGACCTTCTGTTCTTTTAAGACCTCTTTTTTTAGCCCATCTTCCGTTTCCGTCCATAATAATTGCTAAGTGCATATTCAAGCCTTTATATCAAGGAGTGTGTTTTTAAATTCATACAGTGGTTTTATAGTGTTTTTTATTTTTACTTCTACTTTTTTGTCGAGTTCTTCGGAATTTTGTTCAATCAATGACGCAACGTTTTTAAAGGGTGTTAAAATCATAACTTTATGAGGTGTTATAGTTCCCTCAAGTTCTCCTAAGAACTTATAACAGGCATAAAAATCTATGCTGTTTTTGTTTTTTTTCAATTGTAAAAGTGCTTTATTGTTTTTTTCATTTATAAAAATATGTCTGATGCCTTTTTGAAGTGCGAGTAAAATATTAGCAAAAAACATAAATTCATCTTTTGTTTTTGCGTGAGTTAATTTATCTATTATCGTATCTTTATCTAAATTCATTTCTTTAGAAAATGATATTTTTTCAAGAGTTTCTAATAGTTTTGGAAATTCTTTAAGGTTTTGTATCTGAATATATTCTTTTTTTTCTACTATGTTTGCTAGGTATTTTTTTCCAACTTCCAGAGGAATATGTGATTT
>Ga0256836_1000885_pt1 | contig 14593 bp, 17 predicted proteins | sample 4561380metaG_FD_185974 | JGI IMG/M metagenome (GOLD analysis project Ga0256836, IMG submission 185974) | Hydrothermal vent microbial communities from Guaymas Basin, Mexico - 4561-380 | ecosystem: Environmental > Aquatic > Marine > Hydrothermal vents | place: Mexico: Guaymas Basin | collected...
AAAAATGTGATTGAAAGTGAAATAGTTGAGTTAAATAATTCCAAAATAGTAAGGTTTGTGTTTCTAAGATTTGAAACTACAAGCCAACCTTTATTTAATAATTCTTGAATAATTGTTATTTTTTTTAAAGCTTCAAGCTCTTCAAGTTTATAAAAATCGTTTAATATTTGATATACATAATTATCTTCTACCCCTGCAATATAAGCTTTTAGCATATATTTTAAAAGTTCAGCTTCTTCTTTTGTGCATTTTAAATGAGGATAAATTTTTGTTTTTTCTATGGGATTTTCTAAAAAATCTAATATGTAGTCCAAGTAGAGTCCTTTTTTTGATAGAATTATACTGAAAAAAAGGAGATTCAAGAATAGTCCCTAAAAGGGGTGACTAATCCCTTTTAGTGTGTAACTGCTAAAATGATATAACATATAGCAATTACAACATAGACTATTGCTTGAATGTCTTGGTGATTCATAATATCTCCTTTTTTTACTCTCCCAACCACTGCCCGATAAATTATCACACCAATTTTAGAGCAAAAAAAAAGCCCATCCGAAGATGAGCTTTGAGGAGATAGAATCACCAAGACATTCTCCTAATATTTCAAGGTAGTCAGCCTTGAAAGCGATGCAAAAGTTTCGCTACAATAATTATATCAAAATAAAGGATAAAAATGCAGTTTATCTACGAAGAAAACTTATCGCCATTTTTAACTATCACAGGGGATAACTATAAATATTTAATAAAAGTAAGAAGATTTAAAGAGGGTGATATTGTAAATGTTACAGATTTTAAAAAGCTATATAGTTATAAGATTACAAATATTACAAAAAAAGAAGTTAGCTTATCTCAAATTGAAGAATTACAAATATCTCAAAATTTAAAACATTTTCACATAGGGTGGTGTAAAATTGAAGCAAAAAATATAGAAAAAGTATTACCAAGTCTTAATGAAATAGGAGTAACTAAAATTACATTTATTGAATGTGATAGAAGTCAAGGAAATTTTAAACTTAAAATGGATAGAATTGAAAAAATTTTAATAAATTCAAATCAACAATGTGGAAGAATGAGTTTAATGGAGATTGATTTTTGTGATAGTTTAGATGAGTTTTTAGCTAAATTCCCTGAGGCAAAAGTTTGTGATTTTGGTGGCAAAAAGATTGATGGGTATTTTGAAGTTGGGGTAGTAGGATGTGAGGGAGGATTTAGTGATAGAGAGAGAAAACTTTTTAAAGAAGTAATTTCATTTGATACCCCTTTGATTTTAAGAAGCGAAAGTGCAGTTGTAAGTTTAGCAAGTAAGGCTCTTTTATGATAGCACTAATAGGACCTACGGCAAGTGGAAAAAGTGATTTAGCTATTAAATTCGCTTTAAAATATGGATATGAAATCCTTTCACTTGATAGTCTAAGTATTTATAAAGAGGTAGATATCGCGAGTGCAAAGCCAAGTAAAGAAGAATTAAATTTAGTTAAGCATTATGGAATAAATGAAATATATCCAAATGAAAAATTTGATGTAATGAAATTTATAGAAATTTATGAAAAAATAAAAGATAAAAAAATTATAATAGTTGGAGGGACAAGTTTTTATCTAAAAGCTATGCTTAGTGGTATTTCACCTATGCCAAAAATTAGTGATGAGATTAAAAAAGAGGTTTTAAAATACGATTATAGCTTTTTAAAAAAAATTGATAGTGAATATGCATCAAAAATAAAAGCACAAGATAGTTATAGAATCCAAAAAGGGTTAGAAATATATTTTGCTACAAACACACCTCCAAGCAAATATTTCAAACTAAATCCCCCAAAACCTGTAATTCAAAATTGTAAAATTTATGAAATAGCAGTGGATAGAAGTGTGCTTAGAGAAAGGATAAAAATAAGAACACAAAAGATGTTTGAATTAGGGCTTATTGATGAGGTGGCATATTTAGAAAGTAAATATAGAGATAGAACTTTACCTGCACTTAAAGCAATAGGAGTTAAGGAAGTTTTATATTATTTTAATGGGATGTATGATAAAGATACTCTAAAAGAAAAAATAATTACAAATACTGCTCGTTTAGCAAAAAGACAACAAACTTTTAATAAAACTCAGTTTAAAGATAAAGTTTCGTTACCATTAGAGGAATTATATAAAGAGTTAAAAGTTTAACTCTTTATGGTTACACCAATTCCGAGACATTCAAAAACTTAAATATCAAAACGAGAATAGTAAAATATTATAAAGAAATAATAAAAGTAAGCTAAATTGCTATTTAAAAAAGGCAAAACATTATTTTCATTCGAGACAAGTTTCCCTTTTTTATGGTTTTTCTTATAATTATATAACTAGCAATTTGAGTTATTATTAAAATTTTTTTAATCTTATTTTTTTCCGTACTATTATAGAAAACTCTAAAAAGAGTTTAAAGTTATTTAGAAATAATTGAAACTGCTTTTTCTTTAAACTCTTTTAATTTAGATTTTAAATCTTCAAAAAATGAATCAGTATTTTTGTTGTGATTTATTTTACTTTCAATATTTTCAATTGAATTTTTTAACATTTTATAAGTTGTATCACTTTTTGAAGTATATCCAAGTAATTCTGCAATTTTTAATTGTTTTTTAGCTTCTTCAAGATATTTTAAAGTTTGTTTTTTATCTTTTTTAGCTATTTTACTTGCTTCTATCACTAAATCGTTAGCTTTAAGAATAGGAATAGGGATAATTGTATCTGTTGTTACTAATGTATTTAGTGCCATTGCGATTACATCTTTTGCTTCTTTTATTTTCCCTTCATTGATATATTTAATAGCTAATTGAATTGCATCTGGATATGTTGCTAATGGAAGATTTACAGTTTTAATGTCAATTTCACTTTTTAATGTATTCAAAATATTTCTTGCTAATGGTAATTGATGTTTTGATAATGCTATTTTAGCATTAGTTATTTGTTTTGAAATGTTGTTAATATCTCCTATATATTCACTAGCTTCAATATTTATATCTACTGGTAATAAATATGGTGCATTTGGTTGATTTAAAATTACAGTAAGTTCCCCTATTGCTTTTTTTAAACTTTCAATTGCTTTATCTTTCTTTTTTGCATTTAAATATATATAAGCATCATTGGTATATTTTAATGCTCTAATAGCCTCTTTGATAAGTTCTTGACTTTGCTCAGCTTTGTTTTCAGCTTTTAAAACTGCATTATGTTTTACATTTTCTGTTTTTGTATCTGTTGCAAATGAACTTGTTACAAGTAATCCTGCTACTACGATTGATGAAAATAATTTTTTCATTTTCTTTCCTTATTGAGTGTTTTTATATCAAGTTTTATTAGTTTAACTTGTTAATGAAAGTTTAGCATTATAATATGAATAAAAAATGAAAATTATAAATTATAATTACATTCTTTTTCTCTTAGTTGCCCACAAGCAGCAGAAATATCTATTCCTTTGCTTTCTCTAATAGTGCAAATCACTCCTTTTTTATTTAATAATTCTTTAAACTTTTCCATTTTTTCGGAAGTTGGTCTCTTATAGTTTGTGCCAGGATACGGATTAAAATATATTAAATTAACTTTTGCTTTTATTCCATTTAAAATTTTTACAAGTTTATTCGCACTTTTTTCATCATCATTTATATTATCAATTACAAGATATTCAAACAATACTTTTTTTCTTCTATCCACAGGGAATTTTTTTACAGCTTCAATAACTGATTGGATATTATAAGCTTTATTCATAGGAATAAGTTCTTCTCTTAATTTATCATCTACGGCATGAAGTGAAATAGCTAAGTTAATTCCGAGATTTTCTTTTGCTAATTTTTCTATTTTTGGTGCTATTCCAGAAGTTGAAAGTGTTTGTCTTCTTGGAGATATATGTAAGCAATGTTCATTTGAAATTATTTTTATAGCTTTTACCATATTATCATAATTATCTAATGGTTCGCCCATTCCCATATATACTACATTTAAAGCTTTTGTAGCATTAAAATTTTTTACTTTTTTCATCATCCAAACTTGTGCTACAATCTCAGCAGGAGTTAGATTTCTTATAAATCCTCCTTTTGCCGTTAAGCAAAAACTACACCCTACTTTACATCCTACTTGACAACTTACACATACAGTATATTTATCTTCACTGATTATATTACCATCCTCATCAGTTTGTCCCTCTTTCATTTTAAGTAAAACAGTTTCAACTGTATGACCATCTTCTAATCCAAATAGAAATTTTTCTGTTCCATCACTAGCAATTTCATGATTTAAAATTGTTAGTGGATTTATAATATATTCATCCTTTAATTTTTCTCTTAAATCTTTTGGTAAGTTTTTCATATTCTCAAAATTATCTACATATTTTTTATAAATCCAATCAAAAATCTGTTTTTTTCTAAATTTTGGCTCAATTTCAATCTCTTCCATTAAATAACTCATAATTTCTTTTTTCATTTAATATATCCTTTATCTTTTAAATAATTTATCAAAATTTCTTTTGCTTTTTTTATATTGTTTATATATTCTTTGTGTGCATCTTTATCGCAATAATTTGTAATTACAAAAACACCAATTACTGGGATATTAAACTCTTTTGCTACTTTCATTACACTATAAAATTCCATATTTTCTATTTCTATTCCAAGTTTATCAAAAGCAATAGCTGATAGTTTATCAGTAGTAATATAATTTGAACTATTTACAATTGTTTCACGAGAAACATTTGTCGTTATAATTTGTTCTATTGGAGTATAACTTTCTTTTTTTAAAAAAGATATTTCTATTTGAGAAGCTGATTTAGATGTAACTATATCAAAAATTTTATATTTTTTAGGGTTATAACTACCAGCACTTCCTATGAATATAAGGGAGTTCGGTCTATCAAATAAACATATTCTACTTAAATTTATAGCACTTTCAATAAGCCCTATTCCGATAGGTCTTGCAAAAGAGAATATTTCTTCATTTCCAGCTGATAATATCATTGTGTAGAAGCCTTTTTGATGTAATTATATCAAAAAAGAAAAAAGATGTTTCCCGTGAAACATCAAGAAAAATTATTTTTTTAAATGACTTAAAGCTCTATTAAGTAATTCAGCATGATAAACTTCTTGTCTTGAAATAAATAATAAAAAGTTTGATAAATCTTCATTTCCAATTTTCTCAGCTAAAATTAAACACTCTTTTTCTGCACCAATCTCCTCTTCAATATTTTCTTTTAAGAATTTTACTATTTCTACATTTTTATATTTTTCTTTATCTATACTTCTTACAAAACTTAATGTTCCAAGTTCAGCCGCATATTTTGCAAATCTTTTAAGGTGATAAATAGAATCACTTGCTAAATCAGCAAAACAATTTACAGCTTCTACATTATCGTTAATGTGTACTTTTAAGTATGAATAAATTGTAATAAGTTCATATTCTTTAAATGTTTCTCCTACTAAGAAAAAGTTAAATGCATCAGCTTGTTCAGGAGTAATTTTAACATCTTTTAAAGTTTTATGTTCATCAAAAGCAGTGATTTTACTATCATCATTTATATTTTTTAGCACACTTAACATATATTCTTCATCACTTTTAAATCTTTTTAAAGTAGCTTCATCTATACCATTAGTATTTTTATTATTTAAAGAATTTTCAATTTGTTCTATTAGTTTAGTATTTAATTCATTGATAGATTTAGATTTTAAATCTCTTAAAGAATCGATATCCATATCAAACTCTACCCCATTTCTTACTCTATCACTCATTGCCCACATCATATGTTTATATTCAATTAGTCCAAAATCTTCATAAATTTCTGCAATTTTTCTATTTGGAGTCATAAAAGAAGCATATAAAAGTTTTAAATAATTCATTTGTTTTTGTTTAACCATTTTTTAATTCCTTTTTTTACTTTATCATACCATAAAAAAAGGGAAAAAAGATATAAAAAAGAGTAATTTTGTATGATATTGAGTAAATTTGTAACGACTTAACTTTTTTTAGTCGTTTTCTACCACTTCTACAAGAGCATTAAAGAGAGTTATTACATCATTATCTGCTTTTCTTAAATGTCGTGCTAAACTTTTAGCCATATGCCACATAATTTTATATCCAATAGTTGGATTATTATCCATAAAATTTTTTAATTTATCACTTGTTACTTCTAAAATTACACAATTTTCAATAGTTTTAATGGTAGAAGTTCTTTTTCCTTTATCGATTAAGTTTATTTCTCCAAAAAATTCATCTCCCCCAGCCTCTATTATAGTTACTATATAATCTTCACCATAAATAGTTTCTTTTACGACAGATACTTTTCCTTCTAATAGTAAAAAGGCACTGTCTCCTATTTCTCCCTCTTTTATAATAATTGTATCTTTTGGAATATGTTTTGTTTCAAATATTTGAATAACTTTTTCATACTCTTTTTGTGTTAAATTTTTAAATAAAGAATGTTCTTTCATCTATTTCCTTTCTATTACTATTAAAGCACTATGTTTTTGAATTATATAATCGGCATTTGGTGAAATAATTATTTTATTAGTTTCTATATTTTTCAAATTATGTATTTGTTTATACAATTCATTTATATTCGGTGATTTTTCTGCTTCTTTAATATATTCTTTTTTAAATTCGTTTATATTTCCATAATTTTCTATTATACCTATTAAAACTATATTTTGTTTTAAAAGTTTATCAAAAACCTCTTTAAAAGTAAGTGAATAATACTCTTGGGTAATAATTTTAAAATTTTCATTCATTATAAGATTACCGATTACTTTTGAAATTCCTGGGTCAATTATTGCTTTTGATATTAGATATTTATTATATTCTTCACTTAAAATTATCTCATCACAGCCTATTTTTTCTAAGTAACTTTCAAATTTAGGATTGATAATTTCAGCTATTATGTAGATATTGTGATTAAATGATTTTAAAAGAATAGTTGTAGCTAAAATTTTTGAATCACTAGTATCATTGTTTTCAGCCATTATAATAGCTTTACTTGCTTTATTTGCTTTTGCTTTTTTCAAAATTTCTTCTTCACTAAAATCCCCCTCTATAAATTTTACATATTGAAGTTCATTTAGCATTATTTCAATTTCAGGTGTAAGTGAATTGTGAATAACTACAATATCTTTTATTGTAAGTCTTTTATTTTTTTTTAAAAAATCATCAATTAGTATTTTTAATTGTGGTTTGTATCCACAAATAATTAGATGTTTATCTAAATTATCCATTTTTTCCCATTCCTTCAAACTAAAAATAGTCTTTTTTATTAGATTTGATGTTACAACTGCGGTAAAAAGAGATACAGCAATTACACCGGATAAAATTAAAAATATAGTGATTATCTTCGCATATGAAGTGTGAGGAACAATATCTCCATATCCAACAGTCGTAACCGTAACTATTGACCAATAAAGACTATCAAAATAGTTTGTAAAACTATTATCAATAGTTGGCATACTAAAAGCAACGATTAAAATAAAAACAATAAAAAATATAAAATATAATGTGCTTGCTTTAATCTCTTTCAACCATATGTCCTGTGAATTTACTCATATTATTTAAAATCAAATCCCCTTTTCTATATCCTAATCCACAAGCTTCATAAGCGAAAAATACTCCTGCTTGATAATAGTTTTTACCATCACTAGGGAATTCTACGAATTCTTGATACACTTTATTAAAATTTTGATATTCACCATCTTCTTTTGCAATTACATTCATATTTTCATCATAAATAACTACATTTTCCCCTTCTCTACCAAATGTAACTTTTTGGACTTGTTTTTTACCTTTTAAAGGCTCAAAACTTGTCTCAAGCAATAAAGGATGATTTGGATATAAATCCCATAAAATTTTTAAAATCCCTTTGCTTTGAAATAATAAAGTATAAGCAGGATTTAAAATAATTGCTTGTTTATTTTTTACCATATTAGTAAATATTTCACATAATTCAGGCTCTTCTATTGCTATACTTTCCCAAGGTATTAGTTTGAAAAAAAATTCATATTGTTCATCATTATAAAAAACTCCATCATCGCTAAATCCTACTTCATCAATATAAGCAAATTCAACTTCCCATCCAGCTTCACTTGCTATATTCATAAGAAGTCTTGTTGTGTTTTCCTCTTCAATATTTCCTCTTATACTACTAAAAAGGATTTTCCACCCTTCATATATTTCATCAAACTTAGAAATATCCTCTTCAAGAGTAGCAAGTCTTTTAAAATTATCTCTTAAAGCTTCATAAATAAAATTAAACTGCTCACTTTCATCTAAATTATTAGCTTTAAGTAAAGCCCATTGAATAATAGAAGTTTCAAATAAAGCCGTAGGAGTATCTGCATTAAATTCAATTAGCTTTATAGGTTTTCCATCAATACCACCAGCTAAATCAAATCTACCATACAAATGCCAATGAACATCATTTTCCCAACTCTCTTTTATAAGTTCTACTAAATTAAAAGGGATATTTAATTCGTGAAACAAGTTATTATCTATCACATACTGCCCTGCTTCTACAAACATATCATATAATTCGTTTACTGCATTCGCATAATTTTCAGCTTCATTTTCTTTTATTACAACTACATTATTATCAATATAACTACTCATATCGTTATCTGTATGCCAATAAAAGCCTATACTTTCTAAGTATTCAGGGGTTAAGGGTTTAAGAGGTAATAATTTCATACTAACCTCCAAATCTTGATGATGAACTTCTACTTGATGAACTACTACTTCCAAAAAACCCTTTTTTAGGTTCTTTTTTAAATGATGAAAAAGTAGATTTTGATTTTTGTCTAAAACTATCTTTACTTCTTTGCATTACGGTAGGAGATTTGTAACTTCTTGCTCTTTGATTTTGATAATTTTGGTTATTAAAAAGTTTACTTCCTATCCAACTACCAAGAATTGCCCCGGCTGCACTTGCTAATATAGTCTCCCCTAAACTCATCCCTCCACTACTCATTTCTGGATTAGTTAAAGGTGATTGATTTGCTTCTATTTTTTTATCAGCTTCTTTGATTAGTTTATCAAGTTCTTCTTGTGAAAGTATTTTTTCTTTTCCATCAAGAGTTTTTAAAATTACTCTCGTTTCGCTTGCTGGATATTCATCTACAATTTTATATTGTTTTGGAGCAGTTTCTTGAATTACGACAAAAGCCCCTTGTTTTTGATTTGCTTCTTTAAATACATTTTCATTATTCTCCTCTTTTTTATCTCCACAACCTACTAAATTTATCATTAGTAAAGCACCAAGTCCTCCAACTATTGCATAATTAGATATTTTTCTTAAAATCATTTTTATCCTTTTAAAAAGTTTTTTTAATTATATAATAATTAGAGGAAAGAAAAAAGCTTAGAATATATAACCTAACTCAAAGTAGTTGAATTATTTTGTTATAATTATAATAAAAAAAGGTGTGTTATGATAAAAAAATGTTTATTTCCAGCAGCAGGATATGGGACTAGATTTTTACCAGCTACAAAATCAATACCAAAAGAGATGCTTCCAATTGTAAATAAACCACTTATTCATTATGGAATAGAAGAAGCAAGAATTGCCGGTATAAATGAATTTGGCTTTGTAACAGGAAGAAGTAAAAAAGCGATAGAAGATTATTTGGATTATAGTCCAGAAATAGAAAGTTCAATAAAAGGTTCAAGCAAAGAAAAATTACTTGCAGATACAACAAAAATGATAGAAGAATCAGTATTTACATATGTAAGACAAAAAGAGATGAAAGGTCTTGGACATGCTATTTTAACAGGTGAGCCTTTAATAGGAAACAATCCTTTTGCAGTAATTTTAGCAGATGATTTATGTGAAGGGGAAGTTTTATCTCAAATGGTAAAACTTTATGAAAAATTTAAATGTTCAATCGTAGCTATTGAAGAAGTGCCAAAAGAAGAAACAAGTAAATATGGAGTAATAGCAGGTAGAGAGATAGAAAAAGGTGTATTTATCATAGATAATATGGTAGAAAAACCTTCTCCTGAGAAAGCACCTAGTAATTTAGCAATTATAGGTAGATATATTTTAACTCCTGATATTTTTGATATTTTAAGAAAAACAAAACCTGGAAAAGGTGGAGAAATTCAAATAACAGATGCCCTTTTAACACAAGCAAAAAAAGGAATGGTATTGGGGTATAAGTTCAAGGGAAAAAGATTTGATTGTGGTAGTGTAGATGGATTTGTTGAAGCTACTAATTATTTTTATAACAAAATGAAATAATTTTTTAATCGTTTTATGATACAATAAAATAAAAAAGGAATACAATGAGATTATCAATAGGAGTTTTACCATTAAAGAGTAAGGCAGATATAATACTTCATCCTGTAAAATATAAAGAGTCAATAACTTATGAACCATCAGCAGAAGAAGCTGTAATCGCACTACTTGCAAAAGAACTTACATATGATTTAGTAGATGAAAAAACAAAACAATTTTTTGATGATATGGATGAGGGGTATTTATATAGTGAAAGTAACTTTGATGAATTTGATATTGAAACAATTAAAAATTCATTAGAGGATAAAAATGAATTAGTAATAGGAAAAGATGTTTTACTTCATCCAAATAAAGATAATATTTTAAAAATAGCAAATTTATTTAGATTAGCAAATTTTGAAGTAAATGAATATATCGAGGATAATGAATTTGATGAAATAGATGAAGTTGATACTTTTGATGGAAGTGTAGTTTATGTATGTGATGGAGATAACGAGGAAATTTTAGTAAGTAATCAATTTAAAATTGCAAATAAAATCAAAAATGATACAATTTTAGTGGATGGAAAAGAAAAAAAAGTGATTTTAGATGAGAATCTAAAAGGGGTTTTTGGTATTATTTTTGAGCAAAATGACAAATATCCTTTTAAAAGAGTAAAAATAAATTGAGAAAGATAATTTTTCTTTTTTTTTTTAATTATTTGCTTGGATTAGAAATAGTAGTAGATACAGCAAAAGATTATTCGGTATTAACAATGCATAATAATACCCCTTTTGCTTGTAAAATGAAAAATAAAAACACTTATATTTGTAAATTTTTTAGGCTTCCCTCAACACCTGTATTTGCTACAAATACATTAGATTTTAAATTTACTCCCTTTTTTGATAAAAATAGTTTTTTTCTAAAAATAAATGTAAAAAATAAATCTTTTATTAAATCTTTTAAAAAAGAACTTTATGAAGGATATGATAAACGATTAAAAAAATTAAAATTAGCTAAAAAGTGGGTAATAATTTCTTATAAAAATAAAATACCATTTTTGAGCGATAAACCTATAAAAGGATTAAAATTACCACTTAAAGTGGATACAGATTTTTATCTAAAAGCGATAGATGCAAATGGAAATCCCGTAGATTACGATACTCAAACAGCAGATGTCATAGAATATTTTACACTTTTAAAACTCTCAAACAAAAACACACTTACAATAGATAGAGTAGATGAATTTTTAGAAAATTATCCTGAGTCTATATTTATTCCAGATGTTTTATATCTTAAATTAAAAATTTTAGATGAAGAGGCGAAAACTGATGAAGTTATAAATATTGCTAAAATGTGGATAAATAAATATGCAAATAATGAACACTTACCAGAAGTTTTACTAATTTTAGCAAAAAATTATGCTAATCAGGGACTTATTGAGGATGCTACTTATATATATGAAAGACTTTTTACAGAATATGCAAATTCAAAATATTCATATGAAGGGATGGTATATTTAGCAGATGAATTATATAGTGCTGGGGATTCTAAAAGAGCATTTGAATTATATAAACAAGCATTTATAAATACAAAAGATATTGAGGTTGCTTCTTTGGCTGCGAGTAGAATAGCTCAAAGATATTTAAATGAGGGTAATATAAAAGAAGCCGTAAAATATTATAGAAAATTACTAAAAGCAAACAAAAATTATCTTTTAAGAGATATAAATTCTGCATATGATTTGGCTTTACAATTAGCAAGTCACGAAGCATATGATTTAGCTTTGGAAATAGGAAAAGATATTTTTAAAAAATTAAAATTGGATGATAATTTATATGAACCTTTATTATATCATTTAGCCTTATGGAGTTATGAGATAAAAAATTATAATGAAACTAAAAAATATATAGATTTATATTTAAAAGAGTTACCTTTTGGGGATTATGTAGATGAGATAAAAGCTCTAAAAGATAAAGTCTTATTTCAAATAGATGATACAAATGATACTTTAATGCTTTATAGATTTGATGATATTATAAAAAAATATCCAAATACATCATTAGCTAAAAAAGCAGAAATTAAAAAAATCTATCTTTTGTATAAAATGAAAAAATATAAAGAAGTATTATCATTATCTAAAAATATAAAAGATATAAATAAAAGTATTGTTATCGAAAGTGCAAAAAATGTAGTAATAAATGATTTAAAAATTAAAAAATGTGATGAAGCTATAAAATATTATAAAGAATTTAATGTTACTTTATCTAAAAAATATGATGAAGATTTATATAATTGTGCTTATCAAGTGCGAGAGTTTAATTTAGCCTCACGAATATGTAATAAATATTTACTTGATGAAGATGATAAAGTAGTTTTAAAATGGCTCAAAAACAAAGCAAAAATTTATGAAATTACAAGTAACTACAAAAAATTAGCTTTAATTATTGATGATATTTGTAATATTCAAAAAACAAATTGTTATGAGTTAAAATATAAACAATTTTTTGCTTATTATCATCTAAATGAGCCAAAAGAGTTTTTAAAAATTGCCTCAAAACTAATGAAAAAAGATAATATCAAAAACATAGATATTTTTATGAAAGTAGTCTTATATGCAAAAAGACAAAAAGATACTCTCTTAACTTATACTTATGCTAAAAAGATTTTAGAATTACAAAGCAAATATAATACTTACATTCAGTCTCCATATATTGATTTTGTATTTATAGATACTGCTAAAAAACTTAATAAAACAAAAGAAGCTATAAAAACTCTTAAACATTTAGTTACATTAAAAATAGATGATGAATCAAAAGCAAGGGCTTATTATATGTTAGCCTCACTTACAGCTGATAAAAAATATCTTAAAAAATGTATAAAGCTTAAAAATTCAAAAACTTGGCAACCTTTATGCAAAGATAGTTTGGAGTTATACTAATGAATCCCAAAGCAGTAGCTATGAAATATAAAGCTTATGAAGATAATGCTCCCAAAGTTGTAGCAAAAGGAAGTGGAGAAATAGCTAAAAAAATTATTGAAAAAGCAAAAGAATTTGATGTGGCTATTTTTCAAAATCCAGAACTTACAGATATGCTTATGAATGTAGAACTCAACGATGATATTCCAGCTGAATTGTATCAAGCAGTTGTGGAAGTCTTTGTGTGGCTTCATAAAACTGAACAAAAAGCTGAATTATCTAAAAATACCTAGCAGTATCAAAATTAAAAAAGTTTTTGAATTCTTTATAAATAGCAGGAAAGTGTTTTTTTAGTGTTTTAGGCTTCATCCAAAACATTTCACTTAAAACTGCGAAAAATTCTGCTTCATTTGTAGCACCATAGGGATTTATGAGTTTATATTTATCTAAACTTTTATGATGAATGATTTTTTCTTTGAATTCTTGATAATTTTTACCTATAATCTCTATCCATTCGTTATATTTACTTCTTTCAAGTGGAGGGATTCCATTTACTGCCCCACTTTCAAAATCAAGCTCGTGAGTAAATTCGTGAATTATTACATTATTATGTCTTAAATGATAAGCATCTTTTTTTGCTTCATTCCACGAAATAACCACACTATCCCCTACGGCTTCGCCAGAAATTAAAAAAGTTTCTTTATTATAAATTCCACCATTATTTTGAATTGTATCTAAAATCATAGTATGAGGATAGACATATATATATTCTAATTCCTCATAACATTCATTACGATTTAAAACTATCAAACAACCATAAAAAGAGATTATAACTTTTATTTCATCTGTAATATTTAATTTTATACCTATAAATTTTTTGGTATTTATAAAAAGAAGTATGCTTCTTTCAATCTTTATTTTTAAATCATTTGGGAGTTTTTGATAATGATATAGGTTTGAAAGATATTTTTTGTATTCATCAGGAAATGGAATTTTTGAGAGTTTTTTTATTAAAAGTTTATATTTTATATATGTAAAAAGTAAATAACCCAAATAGATAAAAAATATTATCCATAAGGCTATTATTAAATTTAACATTTCTCTTTTAGTCTTTCTATAATCTCATTTTCATCAATATTTGCTAAATCAGATAAAGAAAAGATTAAATCAATTTCATAACTCATCTAATAAATCCCAAGCATTTGGTAATTTAATCCCATTTTTTCTAGCATTTACAGCTTCTTTATATCCATTTGCTATTTTTGTAGCAATTTCATCAGCTTTTTTGCTTCTATAATTAGCAATAAAATTATCTATAACATCATAAACTACTTTTTGAGGGTTGAGATTTGAATTTTTAGCTATCTCTAATAAAATATTTTCAGTTTGTTTATCTAATGTTATAGTCATAACTTCTCCTTATCTAATTACAGTAGCATCTCTTTCAGCACCTGTCGCAATATAAGCTA
>Ga0256836_1000886_pt1 | contig 14593 bp, 15 predicted proteins | sample 4561380metaG_FD_185974 | JGI IMG/M metagenome (GOLD analysis project Ga0256836, IMG submission 185974) | Hydrothermal vent microbial communities from Guaymas Basin, Mexico - 4561-380 | ecosystem: Environmental > Aquatic > Marine > Hydrothermal vents | place: Mexico: Guaymas Basin | collected...
GAAAAACTATTATGTTTGAAGAGAGATTTGCTTTAAGCAAAGGAATTGTAACTCAAATAGCAAAAAAAGCAAAAAAAGAGACTCTGACAGAAAAAATAGATAAAATCTTAATTCATCCAATTTTTGGGTTTCCTATATTTTTATTTATTATGTGGGTTATTTTTCAAGCTACTTTTAGTTTGGGAAGTATTCCAATGGATTATATTGATGCAAGTTTTAGTGCGTTTGGAGAATGGGTTGGAGGATTATTACCCGATGGATTTGTAAAAGATGCCGTAGTTAATGGTATTATTCCGGCTGTTGGTGCTGTTGTTATGTTTTTACCAAATATTCTTATTTTGTATCTTGGAATTAATTTAATGGAACAAACTGGATATATGGCAAGAGCTGCGTATGTGATGGATGGAGTTTTAAAAAGATTTGGTCTTCAGGGAAGATCTTTTATTCCGCTTGTAAGCGGGTTTGGTTGTAGCGTGCCGGCGTATATGGCAGCAAGAACGCTAAAAAATCCAAAAGACAGACTAATTACAATGTTAATTATTGGATTTATGAGCTGTGGCGCAAGACTTCCTGTTTATGTATTGTTTGTGAGTGCCTTTTTTGCTCCTGAAATTCAGGGAAATGTAATGTTTGCTATTTATATTGGCGGAGCGTTAATGGGGCTGATTGTAGCTAAAATTTTAAGAGTAGTTTTATTTAAAGGTGAGCCAGAGCCTTTTGTAATGGAACTTCCAAAATATAGATTTCCAAAATTAAAAGCCATTCTTTTTGATTTGTGGATAAAAACGAAAATGTATCTTAGAAAAGCTGGAACGTTTATTGCAGCTGCTAGTTTAATTATTTGGTTTTTAAGCTCGTATCCTGTAAATGAAAAAGAGCTTCAAAATATTCCAGATAGCAAAAAACAGACATATATTCTTGAACATTCATATTTAGCGGATATTGGAAAAGCTATTAATCCAATATTTGAGCCTCTTGGGTTTACCTGGAAAGAGAGCGTATCTATAATAGCGGGACTTGCGGCAAAAGAAGTGGTTGTTTCGACTATGGCTGTTCTTTATCATACTCCTGATAGTGATGAGACAAGCAAGGAGCTAATTGAAACTATTAAAAAGAATATTTCTTTTCCAACGGCAATTGCGATTATTTTGATAATAATGTTTTATTCGCCTTGTGTTGCGGCTATGGGAACTTTTTGGGCTGAAGTTCCTCAATGGAAGTGGAGATTGTTTTATACTATTTATCCGAATGTTTTTGCCTATATTGCGGCATTGATAGGTTATACAATAGCTAGTTAGGTTTTTGTGTTAATAGAGCATTTTTTAAGAGTAGGAAGGTCGATTTTTAATTTTTTGATTTCGTCTAAAGCAGCTTTTTTAAAACCTTTTACTTTTTTTATAGAGTATAAAACTTTTTTCCCTTCTCTTTTTGAATTTAAAAAACCTGCTTCTTTTAAGATTTTAAGATGCCTTGAGAGGCGGGATTGAAGCATATTAAAACTTGCTTCAAGTTCGCATACGCATCTTTCACCGTGCATTAAAAGAAATTTTAATATTTTTATTCTCGTTTCGTCTTTGAGGGCGGAGGCGGTTTTTAAAAACTCATCCATTTTTATCCTTTAAAGATGTTTTTGATGTTTTTAAGCGTATTTATAAAAGTCAAACTCCATATAAAAAATAATAGCCAAAAAATACCAAATCCCAAAATATCTATTATTTTAATGTTAAGAGTTTTAGCTATTAGATGAGTTGATGCTGTATATGCTCCAAGAGGGAATATAAACGCCCACCATGCCATTGAATAGTTAAGCTCTTTTCTTTTAATGTATCTTAATGTCATTATTATTGACATTACAAGCCACCAAAGTCCAAATCCCCAGAAAAGTAGAGCAAAAATATAAAAAGGTTCTTTATCCGTTATAAAAGATGTTTTTGAAACGATATTTATTAAGGCTATATTTCCCGCTCCAATAGGTCCCAAATTAATCCATACAGTAGGTGCTATTGTGCCTGGAAGCGGAGTGTGAAGGATTAATCTGTAAACAATGATTGCTAAAAGTGCAATATAAAGGAAAAATCCTCCTCCCCATCCTAAAACATTTATTAAGGTAATAAATTCTTTATAAATTCCTGAATTTAGTGGTTCAAAAAACGCTCCGGCTATAGGGATTACGATTAATCCCACTGGTGGAATATACCATCCCGGGTTAATATGATGTATTTCGATATTTTCGTGACAAAACATTATAAAAGAGATTAATAAAGAAAAGAAAATTGTTAATATTGCACCCGTTAGCCAAAAAATTTCGGCTAATTTAAAGTTGTGGAAGATAATAATAAATCCCCCAGCAATTACTAGCATCGCAATAGCAATCGTAGGATAAAATGCTGATGTTATTGGATGGAAAAGGTCTTTTTTGGCATTTTCAAAAAATAAAACCCATCTTAATGTCCATAAAATTAAGAAAATAAAAAACATAACTATATTAAAATAAAACAAGATTTTCGAGATAGGAAGTAAAAAGGGTAGGTATTTGCTAAAAAGTTTACAACTTATGGCAAGTATTCCAGTTCCCATTATACTAGCAAACCAAGAAGGTGCGAAGTTTTTAATGTATTTCATAATAATCCTTTTTGATTTTTTGTAATTATAGCGCTTCTTTTTAAAGATATCAAGATATGTTGATATGTTTATGTTAAATTTGCTTTATGTTAATTTAAACTTATTGTGGTATTATTTCAAAAATATCTAAAGGAGAATAATGTATCCCGGGATTACGGTTATTAAAAGAGATGGGAGAAGAGAGCCTCTTGATATTAGCAAAATTAGAAAATATACGATGGCTGCTTGTAAAGATCTTGAGGGAGTAGATTATTCAGAACTTGAGCTTGATGCAAAATTGCAATTTAGAGATGGAATTACTACGGCTGAAATTCAAGAGACTTTAATAAAAACTGCCGTTGATAAAATTGATATTGATAGACCTAATTGGAGCTTTGTTGCGGCAAGATTGTTTTTATACGATTTATATCATAGAGTAACGGGTTATAGCGGATATGATCATTTAAGAGATTATTTTAAAAGAGGCGAAGAGGCTGGAAGGATTTTGCCAGGGCTTAAAGAAAGATACGATCTTGATGATTTAAATGATTATATTAAACCAGAGAGAGACTTGCAATTTACTTACCTTGGAATAAAAACGCTTTATGATAGATATCTTATTAAAGATAAGAATAATAATCCAATAGAACTTCCTCAACAACTTTTTATGGGTGTTGCTATGTTTCTTGCTCAAAATGAAACAAATCCTGATAGTATTCCTGAGAGCGATAGGGATAAAGTTGATTTAAACGATCCAAAATCTATTAGGGGATATTGGGCTAAAAAATTTTATGATGTAATTTCTAAATTTGAAGTAATGGTAGCAACTCCGACTTTATCTAATGCAAGAACTACTAGACATCAATTAAGCAGTTGTTATGTTGGAAGTATGAATGATAATATCGAGGGTATTTTTGATGATTATAAAGAGATGGCTTTGCTTAGTAAGTTTGGAGGAGGAATTGGTTGGGATTTTTCTAAAATTAGGGCTCTAGGAAGTTTTATAGATAATCATAAAAACGCGGCTGGAGGAGTAATTCCTTGGCTTAAAATTACAAACGATATTGCAATAGCCGTTGATCAGCTTGGAACTAGAAAAGGAGCGATTGCCGTATATATTGAGCCTTGGCATATGGATATTTTGGACTTTTTGGATTTAAAGAAAAATTCTGGAGAAGAAAGACGCAGAGCACACGATTTATTTCCCGCTCTTTGGATTCCGGATTTGTTTATGAAAAGAGTTCAAAATGATGAGCTTTGGACTCTTTTTGATCCATATGATGTTCCTGATTTAACTGAAGTTTATGGAGAGGAGTTTGAAAAAAAATATATTGAATATGAGAATAATCCAGATATTCCAAAAAGAAAAATAAAAGCAAAAGATTTATGGAAAAAAATTTTGCTTGAATATTATGAGACTGGAAATCCTTTTCTTTGTTTTAAAGACAACGCAAACAAAAGAAATCAAAATTCTCATGCAGGAATTATTAGAAGTTCTAATCTTTGCACGGAAATTTTTCAAAATACCGAGCCAAATCATTATAAGGTAAAAGTAACTTATGAAGATGGTAGTGTGGATTATTTTGAAGAAGAAGATGAGGTAAAGGTGAATTTAGGAGAAGTCGAAGTAGTTGTTAAAGGTAAAAAAATAACTTCTCTTCATTCTATTAATGGGAAAAAAGTTTATATAGTTGAAAAAGTTCCGTTTGAAGGGAAAACGGCGGTTTGTAATTTAGCAAGCGTTAATTTAAGCAAAGTTAATACTCCAGAGAAAATAGCGGAAGTAGTTCCGATTGCAATTAGAATGCTTGATAATGTAATTGATTTGAATTATTATCCTGTTAAAAAAACTAAAGATACAAACTTAAAAAACAGAGCAATTGGGCTTGGAGCGATGGGAGAAGCTCAGCTTTTGGCTGAGAGAAAAATATTTTGGGGAAGTGATGAGCATTTTAAGTTGATTGATGAAATATTTGAAGGAATTAGTTATCATGCAATTAATGCAAGTTGCAATTTAGCAAGAGAAAAAGGCAGTTATCCTGAATTTGAGGGAAGTAATTGGAGTAAAGGAATTTTACCTATTGATACGGCAAATGAAGAAGCAAAAAAACTTGTTGAGAGAGATTTATTTAGCGCAATGCAATATGATTGGGAAAATTTAAGAGAAAAAGTAAAGGGTGGTATTAGAAATGGATATCTAATGGCAATTGCTCCAACTTCTTCCATTTCGATTCTTACTGGAACGACTCAAACAATTGAGCCTGTATATAAAAGAAAGTGGTATGAAGAGAATTTAAGCGGATTAATTCCAGTAGTAGTTCCAAATTTAAGTGCTGAGACATATATGTTTTATACTCCAGCTTATGAGCTTGATCAAAGAATTTTGGTAAAAGCTGCTGCAATTAGACAAAAGTGGATTGATCAAGGACAAAGTTTAAATATATTTATCACTACCGATAAGGCAAGCGGAAGATATTTAAACGAAATATATATGCTTGGATGGAAACTTGGGCTTAAGAGTTTTTACTATTTAAGAAGCCAATCTCCTGAAGTAAATGAAGAAGTGATGGATAGAAGCGTTGAGTGTTTTGGATGTCAATAGGGTAATATTGTGATAAAAGAAATTAGTAGCTACTATTTCAGAAGTGGTTAGCGATTTATCTTCTTTTATTTTTTTCTTATTTCTTTTGTTGGTTTAACTTTAAGTGACAGGCACTATGTAAAAGAGATGTAATTTATGATATAATCTTTAAAAAAAATAAAGGGGCTTTGATGCAAATAAAAAGACTTTACAATTACAATTGCCCTATGCATAAAGGCAGCACTACTTCGATTATTAACGGATGTACAGAAGGTATAATTAATTTAAATAAACTTAGCTATCCTTGGGCTTATAATTTGTGGGAGATGATGCTTGCAAATACTTGGTTTCCAAGAGAAGTGGATTTGACTGAAGATGCAAGACAATATCGTCAACTTCTTCCGGCGGAAAAAAGAATGTATGATAAAGCACTCTCTCAACTTATTTTTATGGATAGTATTCAAACTAATAATACGCCAGATCATGTAAATCCTTGGATTACTGCGCCTGAAGTTAACATGTGCTTGGTAAGACAAGCATTTGAAGAAGCTCTTCATTCCCAAAGTTATGCCGTAATGGTTGATAGTATTTCTCTTAATACCGATGAGATTTATGAAATGTGGAGAGCCGATGAAAATTTAAAAAGAAAAAACGAATTTATCGGAAATGTTTATGAAGAATGGGGTAGAAAAGCGCTTGAGGGAGATGATGAAGCTAAGGTTTACATGATTGTTGCAAATCAATGTTTAGAAGGAATTTATTTTTATAATGGATTTGCGGCATTTTATGTGTTGGCAAGGGCTGGAAAAATGATAGGTTCGGCTCAAATGATTAGGTTTATTCAAAGAGATGAGGTAACTCATACTTTATTATTTGCAAATATTTTTAAAGAGATAAAAAAAGAATTCCCTGATTTGTTTACGCCTAATGTTATTAGGAATATAAAAGATATGCTTTATGCTGCTTACGAGCTTGAGAGAGATTGGGGATTTTATATTACAAACGATGAAATTTTAGGACTTTCTAAAGAGCTTATAGATAGATTTACAAAATATCTTGCAAATAAAAGAGCCCATGCAATGGGACTTGAGTTGCTTTTTCCTGAAATTGGACTTAAAAATCCAATTAGTTGGTTTGATAGTTTTAGCTCTTTTAACGATCAAAAAACAAACTTTTTTGAAGGAAACGTTGTAAATTATTCTAAAGGTAGTCTAAATCTTGATGATTTTTAAAAGGGAGGGAATGAAAATTTTTCAAAAAGAAATTGTTATAAAAGCTCCAAAAAGGGGCTTTTTTTTAATTACGGATGAAATTTTAAGAGCCGTTGATATAAGTGATATTAAAGTTGGAATGATGAATATATTTTTAAAACATACGAGTGCTTCCCTTACGATAAATGAAAACGCTTCGCCAGAAGTTAGAATCGATATGGAAGAAATTTCATCTAAATTAATTCCAGATGGATATCATTATCATCATAACCTTGAAGGTAGTGATGATATGCCAGCACATTTTAAATCAAGCATGTTTGGAGTTAGCTTAAATATTCCTATAACGAATGGAAAATTAAATCTTGGCACTTGGCAAGGAATATATTTAAACGAACATAGAAATTATCCAAGCACGAGAGAAATAGTAATTACAGTTTGGGGAGTTTAAGATGAAAATAATAGATTTTGACAAAATTGAATCCAAAGAGCGCTATAAATTAATGTCTCAAAACATAATTCCTCGCCCTATTGCTTGGATAGTAACTGAAAATGAAGATAAAGTAAATATTGCTCCTTTTAGTTATTTTACTGGAGTTAGTAGTGTTCCTCCTCTTTTGATGGTGAGTATTGGAAGAAAAAAGCCAACCATTGATGAGCCAAAAGATACTTTTAGAAATATTAAAGAGACTAAAAAAGCTACTGTTTGTTTGGTTGAGCCTGATATGATGGAAATTGTAGATAAAACGGGAGAAATTTTGCCATTTAACGAAAGCGAAGCTAAAAGATTTAATATTGAGCTTGAAAGAATTGATGAAAATTTTCCTCCAATAGTAAAAGGAGTAAAAAGAGCATTTTTTACAGAGCTTTATGGAACGTTTGAAAGAGATGAAATGAAAACGATACCTTTTTTTCTCGAGATTAAAAAAATGTATTTAAATGGTGAGTTTAATCCTTTAGCAAGAGTAGGCAAAGGATATACGACGCTTTGTAAGGAAATTTGATGAACAAAATAGTATGCGTTGGTCGTAATTACGTAGAGCATATAAAGGAACTTAATAACGAAATCCCAAGTGAACCTGTTTATTTTATAAAGCCTATGAGTTGTGTAAAAGAGGAAATAAATTTAGTTGATTATTCTCCAATGCATTATGAAGGAGAAATTTGTTTTTTAATTGGTAAACAACTTAAAGTTGGATTTGGGTTTGATTTTACGTTAAGAGAAATTCAAAATGAACTTAAAAAAAAGGGGCTTCCTTGGGAAAGAGCAAAAGCTTTTAAAGGAGCTGCCGTATTTAGCGATTTTGTAGAATTTAATAATATTGAAGATTTAGGGCTTGAAGTTTATAAAAATAAAAAGATCGTTCAAAAGGCGGATGTAAGTTTAATGATATACAAACCTGAATTTTTATTTAAAGACATTGATAAAATTTTTGGATTATATGAGGGCGATATCGTAATGACTGGAACTCCAAAGGGAGTTGGAGTTGTGAAAAAAGGAGATGAATTTGAAGGAAGAATTTTGGAAAAAGGAGAAGTTATAGTAAGTAAAAAATGGATTGTTAAATGATTCCCATTAGCGAAATATTTTATTCTATTCAAGGAGAAGGTAAGTTTGTAGGATGTCCTAGCGTTTTTGTAAGAGTTGGTGGATGTAATATGAGATGTTTTGGATTTGGTAAAGAAGGTTGCGATAGTTATTATGCCGTTGATAAAAAGTTTAAGAGCGAATGGAAATTAATGAAGATTGATGAAATAAAAAAGGAAATAAGCAAATATCTTAAATTTAATCCTCATTTGGTAATTACTGGCGGAGAGCCGATGCTTTATTATAAAAAGCTTTATCCTTTACTTGAATGGTTTGAAAATCCTATAACTATTGAGACTAATACGACGGTTGATATAGATTTTGAAAAATTTAGTTTGTATAAAAAAGTAATTTTTGCAATGAGCGTTAAACTTAGCAATTCTAAAGAGCCAAAAGAAAAAAGGATTAAAAAAAATGTAATTAAAAAATATGCAAAAAATAAAGAGAGCTTTTTTAAATTTGTAATTGATAAAGATTTAAATGATGAAATTCAAGAAATTGTAAAAGGTTTTGATAATCAAATATATTGTATGCCTCTTGGAGCAACTAAAGAAGAACTTGAAAAGAATGCTCCTTTTGTGTTTGAATTTTGTTTAAAACATGGTTATTGTTATAGTGATAGAATTCATATCAGGCTTTTTGGAAAGAAAAAAGGAGTTTAGAATTGATAATTAGAAAACTTTTTAAATTTGAAAACGCTCATATTGTTAGGAATTGTATAAGTAGAAGATGTAGTAAGTCAATTCATGGTCATAGTTATAAAGTAGAAGTAAAGTTAAAGAGCAATTTTTTGGATAATGCTCAAATGGTTATGGATTTTGGGCTTATGAAGCTTTATATAAAAGATATTGTTGATAGTTTTGATCATGCAATAACTTTATGGAATAAGGATGAAGAAGAATATATTAAATGGGCTAAAAAATTTAGCGAAAGATATATTATTTTGCCAGTAAATCCAAGTGCTGAACAATTTAGTAGAGTATTTTTTTTGATAATAGATAAAGTTATAGAACTAATGGATTTTGGAAATGGAGAAAAAGAGGTAGAACTTTATTCGATTATAGTTCATGAAACTGATACTGGGTATGCTGAATGTTTTAGGGAAGATGCTTACAATTTTAAAAATATGGGAGAGATTAAATTAAAAGATATTGTTTTTAGTGATCAAATTAAACGAGAATGGCGCGATAAGGAAATGTGGGATAAAATTTTGAGCAATAAAAAATTAAGCTTACCAAGAGAAATATAAAAAAGGAGAAAAGATGAAAAAATGGTATAAAAATTTTAACTTTGAAATCTTAATTTTACATTAAACTATTTTCTTTTTTACGAAAATTTTACAATTAATAACTTCTAGAGTTAACCTTGACAAAAGAAGACTCAATTGATATACTTATAAAAAACTAAAGGAGAGATAATGATAACTGAACTTAGAGAAGCTCAATTACTTAATACTTTGGTATTTGAGACTTTAGGGCAACCGGAAAAAGAAAGAGAATTTAAGATAAAAACGTTTAAAAAGTGGGGATTTGATTTGGTTTTTGGTAAAAAAGACGGAGTAGAAACTTTTTGGGGAGTTGAAGCTGGAAGCAAAAAAGCAGGAGATAGTTATACTGAAGATGAAGTAAATCATGAAGTAACTGAAATTTTGGAAAAACTTCCTAAAAACAAAAAAATGTTTGCTAAAATTGAAATGATTGAAGGAAGAGCATATCTTTATGTTTATTTAAGAGAAGACGATGTAGATACTCCAATTCTTCATGTGCCTGCTGGAGAAGTATTGCTTGCGTTTTTAAAAAAACATAAATTTGTAAAAATTATTGAAGCAATTAGAAATCTCGGAAGTGCTGCAAGTCTTGTTAAAAAACACGGAGATGAAGGAAAACCTTTGCCTTTTGAAGAATTACCGCCTGTTCCAAGAAGATTTTTAAGAGATGCTAAGAAAATTGAAAAAGAGATGGGATTTGGAAGAATCGCTCTTGCCTATTTTGGAGAAAATAAAAGCGGGGAAGCAAGATATTGGCTTGAGTGGATGGTGCCAACTATTGCGCTTTTTGATGAAAGAATAAGTGAAAAAATTGACAAAGCTTTAGCTGAATTTAAATAAGGAGAAATAATGCTTGTTTTTTGGTATCCCGTAATGATGAAAAAGGGATTTTTAGAAGATGAAAACGGAAAATTTATTCCAAGAAATGAAATACTAGAAGCTCTTGAGAGCGCGGTAGTTTTTTATTATGTAAAGAAAGATAAAGAGATAGAAAAACTTGTTAGAAAATATTTAATGGATAAGCCAAAATTAAAAGAAGTTAGCAAAGAAATAAAAAAAATTGTTTTTAATAAATATCCAATTCTTAATGGAATAGAAATTCCTGAAAAAATTTATCTTGATAGTTCGAAAATTAGCGAAGAACTTGTTAAAGTTTTTGATTTGGAAAAAAAAGAATTTGTAAGAAGTTTTAGAGGAGAAGTTTTTAGAGGGGCTATAGAAGATGTAGAAATAAAATCTGAAAATATGGAAAAAATAAAAAATGCTTGCCTTGCTTATTCAAGAGCGTTATCCGAATATGAACATAAGGCTTTAAAAGATAGCGAGTTGGAAGATTTTGTTGTAAATATTCAAAATAGTATTGCAAACGAGTGGGAAATTCCTATTAGGGTAGGTGAATGGACTTTAACTCCTTATAAAGGAGATTTGTTATTTTTCTGGAGAGATAAGGAAGTAAGAGAATATTTGCTAAAAGAACTTAAAAAAGATATTCGTCCAAAAGATGTTTTATTTATTCCAAGAACTAACGAATTTTTAGGATGGAGCGAAATTAAAACGAACGATTAATTGACATATGTTAGAAAAAATGATATATTTAGCAAAAAAGGGTAAAAAATGGCTATAAAAGTGGCGATGCCTGTAGAGGGCGAAAATTTAGTAATGGTAACAAGAACCGGAAGAGCTCCATATTTTGCAATATTTGAGTTTGATGGAAATGAATTTAAACTTTTAAAATTAAATGAAAATACTCACGCTCACGAACATCATCATGAAGAGCATACCGAAGAACATACTGAAGATGAAATAAAACATCATCACAAACATGTAAAAGCAAGTAAATTAAGTGGGGTTGATTATATTGTAGTTAGAGCGCTTGGACCAAATATGGAAGAGGCTTTAAAAATGGAAGGTATTAAAATAATAAAAGTTTCAAAAAAAGATGGAGAAAACGCTTTTGAAATATTAGAAAAAATAAAGGATAGTTTAAAATGAGAGTAGTAATTCCAACTTCAACTCCTGATGGTCTTATGGCTAAAAGAGGAGCGCATTTTGGGAAAGCTCCTTTTTATGTAATTGTAGATATTGAGGATGGAGAAATAAAAGATGTAGATTTTGTCCAAAATCCTGGACATGCTGGAGGGGCTTGTGGAAATGCTGTTATGAATATTAAAAATCTTGGGGCGGATGCTTTGATAGTTGCTGGGATTGGAGCAAGGCCTCTTATGGGATTTAAAGAGCTTGGGATTAAAGTATATTTTGATAATGTATCTACAACTGTAAAAGAAACGATAGAAAAATTTTTAAAAGGCGAAATAGAAGAAATTAAGCCCGAAAATACTTGTGGTTTACATTGAAAATAAAGAGATAAAAGCGCTGATCGCCCCTGCTATTTCTCCTGCTTTTATGAATATTTCAGTTGAATTTTTGACTATTTTGTTTAAATTTATTTTTTCTTTTTCTATTAAGGTTTTTTGATAAATTGGGGTTTTTGTTTGATATTTTTTAAGGATTTGTATGATTTCATTTATTTTTTTATCGTTAGTGGAAGATATGTCGATGTAGATATTTTTTTTTGCGCGAGTTAATATAACATATATTTGTCTGTAAAAGATTTCGTTTTCCGTATTTTTAGATAGGAAGTTAACAAAATCGTCTACTATTATATGATCAGCTTCTAAACCTTTTGATGAGCTTATCGTGTGTACGTTTTTAAAAGTTTTTGAGAGATTGTTTTTTTTTGAGTCTTTAAAGGTTAATATTAAATATGTTTCGTTTTTTGGAATGGAATTTATAATTTGTTGTATTTTATCGTTATTAAAAGTTGTTAAAAAAATTTCTCCGCTGTTTAAGATGAATTTTATGTCTTTAGAAAGATCGTTTTTTATAAATTTAATTTTTTTATAGTAGTTGTTAATGTTTTTGTCTTTTTTTACTATTTCTATTGCCGCTTTTGCTATATTGTTGGGAGTTCTATATATGTTTTTTAATGATATAGTTCTTCTACCTTTAACTGATAGTTCTTTTTCAAAGTATGGATGTTTTGTAACTTCGCTAAAATCATTTAAAGAGTAAGTGTAAAATTTTTGAGCTTCATCTATAAAAATTAAAGAATTTTTGAAATTTTCTATTAGGCTTCTTAATAATCCAGCTTCAAAATCTTGAGCTTCATCTACTAAAAGGTAATCGAAATTATGTTTTTGTTGATAATTTTTTAGATTAAGATGAATTTTAGATATATTGTTTTTTATGAATTTGAATTTGAGATTAAAGTCATTTGTATGAGGCGTTTTTATGTTTATTTCTTTTAAAAGTTTAAACATACTTATTACTTTTGCATTAGGGTTTCTTATTTGAGATTTAATTTTTTTTACGAGGTTTGAATTAAATGCCAATATTAATATTTTTGAGTTTGATTTTTGATTTGCAAAGTTTGTTAAAAGTTGAGTTTTTCCGCTTCCAGCAACTCCTCTTATTAATCTAAATCCTCCTGTATAGCCGTTTAAAGCGCTTAGTTGTTTATAGTCAAAATATTTAATTTGATTATGGGAAATTATTGGAACGTTGGTTTTTGTGTTTAAATTTAGAAGTTTTATTATTTGTTGTATTTCTTTGGAAGAAGGAACATAATTATTCGTAGTTTGAAATAGTTTATCTAAATTTTCTAAGTCTTCTTTAAAAATGGCGTGATTTTCATAACCAAAAGGTACTTTTGATTTGTATTTACTTAATTTTGGATAAATAACTTTAAATTCTATATTTAAGTAAGTTTTTTTTAAGTGTTCGTTTAAGTAGGATAATATTAAATTTTTATATTGTTTTGCTTGAATAAAATCGCTTTGTTTAATCTCGTTTGGATGGTTGTAGTTTTTGACTTCTATGATAAAAAGTCCTAAAGAAGGGTGAAATAGTAAAATATCTATTTCTTTGGAAGAATTTAGAGTTGGAATTTGAAAATGTTGTTTTATGTAAGCAAATTCGTTTAAAAATTTTTCAAGTTGAGAAATTACTTTAGTCTCTCCAGAATTTCCTGATTTTATTTTTTCTAAAAAATTCATAAAAAAGCCCTTTTTTGTTTGAATTTTAAAAAATTTTTGATATAATTTCAACGATTTGGAGAGGTGGGTGAGTGGCTGAAACCGGCGCCCTGCTAAGGCGTTGTACCCGTTTAGGGTACCGCGGGTTCGAATCCCGCCCTCTCCGCCATTAAAAATTCACTAAACCTACATATATCCAATTTTTGTAAAATCTGCTTTTCAATGTATAATCCGTTTGTGTAAACTTCGAACTTAATAATCGTTCTTTGTCGTTTTCATCAAACACATTTACAACTTCTACATAATTTTTATCATAAATCTTTGTAAAATACCAAAATTTTCCATTTTTATAGTGAGCTTTAAAGATTATCTTCTTGGATGTTATCATCACTTTTTTTATTTTGAGTAAAAAATTTTTTAGTTTTATGAAAATTAATTTAAAAATAATGTCAAATATGGATTTATTAAAGAATTAGACGAATATGAGAATAAAATAATGGGAAAAGAGAGATAAATATTTACTTGAAAACTCAAAAGATAAAGCAAATGGAAGTTATAAAAAGAGCTTAAATACAGCCTTTGAAAATTAAAGCTTGAAGTTTTTTTGAACTTGAAGCTGAGAATTTAGCTTCAATCTTTTACCTCCTAAATATCAAAGATATGATGAAAGTTTTGAGAATTTAATTTTCTATTTTTTTATCAATGGAGATTCTAAAAATGAAACTAAGAGGTTTAGATTTTAGTGAAAGAGCATATGTAATTTATTGAATTTAAATCCAAAGAATTCCAGAAAATTATTATTTTATTTACACAGACTTATACCATTATATGTTAAGGATTTAAAAGACAAAATTGATACAAATGCAAAAAAATCTTTACAATGTAGTTTATAGTAACTGATAAATTACATAAAACTTGGAAAACTAATCCTCTTATCGAATTTAAAAGTTAAATCAAATATTTATAAATTTAAATTTGGAGCCTATGAATGAAAAATTTTTACTTCTTTGGTCTTGACAAAAAAAAAGGGAAAACCAACTTTTAAAGCTCTTTTTTAGGGCTATTTTATATTATTTTTTATGACAACACAAAAGAAGCTATTTTTTGAGGATTTTTAATATAAAAATCCAAAAAGCCATAAAGGAATTTTATTATCACTTCCTATTTCAATATCATCAATTGCTAAATAGGCATTTTCAATATCTTTTATCTGCTTAGAAGTTTTGTTTTTCCCTCCTATTTCAAAGGTATATTTATTATCAACAATATAGTCACCTTGTTTTGAGTATTTGATATCGTGGTTTTGAAGTTGAG
>Ga0256836_1000887_pt1 | contig 14589 bp, 17 predicted proteins | sample 4561380metaG_FD_185974 | JGI IMG/M metagenome (GOLD analysis project Ga0256836, IMG submission 185974) | Hydrothermal vent microbial communities from Guaymas Basin, Mexico - 4561-380 | ecosystem: Environmental > Aquatic > Marine > Hydrothermal vents | place: Mexico: Guaymas Basin | collected...
ATCAACAGCATCTTCTGAACAAGATACAGGTATATCTCAAATCAACTATGCTATGACCTCACTTGATCAAGTAACTCAACAAAATGCATCTGCTTCTGAAGAGTTAGCTAGTGCTAGTCAACAGATGAAAGCTCAGGCTCAACAGCTTAAGTTGTTGGTATCTTTTTTTAAGATAAAGAATAATAGTGATATAATTCGCTAAAAAAATTGGCTTTTTATGAAATTTAGTAAATATATGGGTGAATGGTTGTATGGTAAAGATGGTTACTATGCAACTTATAAAGATATAGGTAAAAGTGGTGATTTTTATACAGCAGTTAGTACAAGTAAGTTTTTTGGTGGTACTATAGCTAAACATATCATATCTTTAGTTGATGAAGGTTTTTTAAAAAAAGATGGTGTTGTTTGTGAGATAGGGGCTCATCATGGGTATTTTTTAGCAGATATTTGTGAGTTTATATATACTTTAAGACCAAAACTATTGAGTAGTTTGAAGTTTGTTATTATAGAAAGATTTGATAATCTTCAAGAGTTTCAGAAAAATTATTTTAAAGATTCTTTTGGGGATGTTGTAAATCTAACACACTATAAATCTCTAAGTGAATTAAAATGTGATAATGCTTTTTTTATAGCAAATGAGATATTTGATGCATTTCCTTGTGAGCTATACTATAAAGGTAAAGTAGCAACAGTTGATAATCATAATATTGAATTTGATGCAGAAGATAGTTTTGTAGATGAAAAGGCTAAAAAGTATCATAAAACAAGGGGTGAAATAGCTATAGGTTATGAAGAGTTTGCTTTAGAGATGGCTAATTGTGCAAAAACATTTGAGTTTATGAGTTTTGATTATGGAGAGATGCAAGCTCGTCCAGATTTTTCAATCAGGGTATATACAAAACATAAAGTTATACCTTTTTTTGATGAAGAGATAAAACGGGATGAACTTTTTGCAAACTCTGATATAACTTATGATGTTACATTTGAACATGTAAAAGATGCTTATGAAGAGGCTAATGTTAAGTTTATAGAGTTAAAAGCACAGATGGTTGCTCTTGTAGATATGGGGATACTTGATCTTTTAGAGATGCTAAGAGAAAAAGCAGATAAAAAGATATATGAGCAAGAGTTACAAAAAGCAAAGATTTTAATTATGCCTGATTATTTGGGTGAGAGATTTAAGATGATTAGGTTTAGAAAATAAACTTATAAATATTATAATTATACTTTATCTTTTAGCAAGTTTAGATTTGATACCATACATATAATGCAATGCAAAGGTATATCTAAATGGAAAAATCAGATAAAGTTCAAAGAGAGAAAAAAGCTTTAGAAGAAGCTATAAAAGCGGAAGAAAAATATGCTCAAGAGCAGAAGTTTTATCAAGGTGATGAGTATGATTTAAAAAGTAAAGAGGTAGATCCATCAACCATACAAAATATAAAAGGTTTAGAACCTGAAAATGATTTTGATATGGATGATGTGTACGACTAGTTACTCTTGTAATCTTTAGAGATTGTTATGTTTGTATCTTTATGTGGGGTTGTTTTGTCATCTTTTAAAAATATAAGATAAAGTACTCCCCACAGCAAAAATACAACAAGAGCAATAGCACTAAAAACTACAATCAGTCTCATACTTAAAGCAAATAAAAACTTAATAAACTGAGGCATTTTATTTGTTTGTTTTATATGGAACTATTGGTAAGTTTTTAGATTTTGCATAAACCATTCCACCCAATAAATTTATAACTTTGTAGTTTAGTTTATGTGCTAAATAATCAGAAACAACGGCTGTTCTACTTGCTGTTCTACAAATCAAAGCAAACTTTTTAGTCGTATCTACTTTTTTATTTAGTTCTGTTAGAAATTTATTTAGATTAAATCTACCGTTTTGATCAAAAAATGTAATCGTTATAGCATTTTTTAAAATCCCCGTTTCAATCCACTCAGGTTTTGTTCTTATATCTACTATAGGTATATTTGATTCAACTAACTCTTTTGTTGGGTATTGATTTATTAGTTCTGCTGATAATGAACTTATCAAAAATACGAATAAAAATAAAATTTTTTTCAATTTTAACTCCTCTTTGTCAATAGTTGCTATAATAGCAAAAAAATAACAATAGGTAGAAAATAGTGGCATCACAAAAAGCAGTAGAAAATTCAAATAGATTAAGATATATAAGAGCATTGGAAAGATTTCATAAAAGTATAATCTCTTACCTCTCAAATACTCAAGAGTTAACAAATGCAAAGTATGATAAAAAGATAGATAATGCTTTAAAACTACTAAATAGAGTTGAAGAGGTCATTATATATAAGGGTGAATTGAAAGATTTACAAAATCTAGTAAAAAAGATGATAGGCTATAAAGAATCTGATAATGATATCAAAGAGATAAAAAGTGATATATTGTATCTTTCAAATCAACTAGACAAAAGCAAAAATGCTCGTAGATATAAAAAAGACAAGCATACTAAGCATAAGTTTAATGATTGGGAATAAAATATAAAAATTTAAGCCATTTTTTACTTAATATTAACCACATAATAGGTAAAATTTTTACTTATTTTATAATTAAATGGAATTTCAATGAGAATTATTTTAGTCAGTTTTATATTGGTTTTTGCAACCAATCTTATGTCAAATGTTATTAACACAATTAACTTTAATGGATTACATCAGATATCCCCAAATGTAGCACTTCGTATGTTGAATTTTGAAAAAGGTGATGATGTTGATGAAAGTATGCTTGATAAAGCTATTAAAAAATATTATAATCAAGGATATTTTACAGATATATATGCTGATGTTAATAATGATGCTTTAACTTTTAATTTTGTTGAAAAACCAGTTGTCTCACAAATAGAGATAAAAGGTTACAAAGAGAATGATGATAAAATTTTAGATAGTGTTATACAGATAAAAAAAGGTTCTCTTTACAATGAAAAAAAAATAGAATCAGCTAAAAAAAGAATTCTTGAAGCTATGAGTCAAGATGGTAAGATAGATGGTGTTGTTGAAATTCAAAAAGAGTACCTTGATAACGGAAGTATTAAGATTACTTTTTTAGTTAATGAGGGTGAAGAGATTATCATTGAAAAACTTGATTTTGATGGTGTAAAAGGTCTTGATAGTGATGATTTTGATGATGTGATATCAAACAAACAACATCAGTTTATGGGTTGGTTCTGGGGTCGTAACAGTGGAGAGCTTAGTCTAGGAGATTTAGAGTACGATCCTCTTAGAATAAAAGACTATTATATGCAGTTTGGATATCTTGATGCAAAAGTAAATAAACCTTTTGTTAAAGTGAACTTTAATCACTATACAGCTGATATAAGTTATCAGATTATAGAGGGTGAAAAATATATTATAAGTGGTGTATCATTTGAGCAGACTAAAAAAGTTATAGATGAAGCAAAGATAAAAGATGTTATAAAGTTAAAATCTGGAGAACCTTTCAATATAAAAACATTCCGTTTAGATGCGAAAAAAATAAAAACTCTTATAGCAGACTTGAGTTATGCTTATGTTCAAGTTATACCTGATTTGAAAAAAGATAAGAAAAAACATACAGTTGAAGTTATATTTAAAATCATTCCTGGAGAAAAAGTAAGAATTAGAAATGTTATCATATCTGGAAACAACAGAACATTAGACAGAATTATCCGTCGTGAGTTGTTTTTAGGTCCAAATGATATGTATTCATTGACAGATTTAAAAGATTCTCGTAATGCACTTGGAAGACTTGGTTTTTTTGAAGCAAAAACTATAGAAGAAAAAAGAATTAATCAAAATACAATGGATCTGGTTGTTAAGGTAAAAGAAGCACCAACAGGAAATGTTCAACTAGGTGGTGGATATGGTAGTTATGGCGGTATATTACTTACTGTAGGTGTAAATGATAGAAATATTTGGGGTTCAGGTATAAACATAGGTGTAGATGCTGAAATATCTCAAACAAATAAATCAGCTTCATTTAGTATATCAAATCCTAGACTTAATGATAGTGACTTTAGTGGTAATTTCTCAATTAACTTTTCAGATAATGAATACAATGATTACAGTGTTGAATCTAATGGATTTAGTATAGGTACTGGACATAAGTTTACTAGACATATAAATGGTTATTTGGGTTATACATTTTCAGATAACAAATACAGTGATGTAAATTATGATGAAAATACAAGTTATTATCTAAATACATATAGTTTTGAAAGTTATTCAAAAAGTTCTGTAATAGTTAGTTTAAAGTATGATGATACAGATGATTATTATTTACCAAGAGAGGGTTTTACTCTTAGTCAGTCTATCGAAAGAGCAGGAGAGGGTGGAGATGCTAAGTTTTATAAATTTAGGACTGATTTTGCAAAATATAAAGGTTTAGAAGATTATATAGGTTTTGATGCTATTGTTAGATATAAAGCTAGACTTTATTATCTTGTAAATGATGGATATATACCTATCGCTGAAAAATTTTATATGGGTGGTATGAGAAGTGTAAGAGGTTATGAATCTTACTCTTTATCTCCTAAATTAGCACCTGATAAATATGGATATGAAAGAAGAATAGGTGGGGAGAAAACATTTTCAAATAACTTAGAGCTTAGTTTACCATTGATAGAAAAAGCAAAAATGAGAGTTTTACTTTTTGCTGACTGGGGAGCTATTGGTGATAGTAGTTTTACAGAGATAACTCGTGCTAGTTATGGTGGTGGTATAGAATGGTTCTCACCTGTTGGTCCGATACAGTTAGTATTTGCTAAACCTGTTGGAGATAAAGAGGGCGATAAGCTATCTACATTTGAGTTTAGTATGGGGCAAAGGTTTTAACCTAAGCTATTCCCCACCCATATTAATTATCAAATACAATTTTTATATCATTTGTATTTGATAGTTTTTTTACAGCTTCTTTTGTTAGGTAAAGATTGTTGCTAGAAATAATCTTTAATACACCATTATCAAATGATAATGAAAAATCTATGTTTCTAGGCTTATGGCTAAGAAGTGATATACTTAATGATATAAGATAACTTAATGCATCTAAGTTTTGTTTAGGTGGTAAAAGTTCTTGATATTTTTCAATATGTGATGTTGAAGGTAGTTTGTTTTTTGCATATCTAGTTAGTGTAGATATGAGTTGAATCTCTTTATGTGTAAATCCATATTCTAAAGCACCCTGAATAAGATAGTAACTATGTTTGTTTTGTGAATAAAAATTTATATTGCTACCAACTGGATATAGTTTTGAAGCAGTTGCTAGTTCATATCTGTATTTTTTATCAACCTTTAAATGTTTATAAGTTAAGTCAAAAAGCTGTTTACTTAATTTATTTAGTTGATTTGCATAGTTTATATCTTGTATATGCTTGTCTATAAGATATCTTACTGATACATTATAATTTTCTGGAAACTTATCTTTTGAATTTCTAAGTAAATCACTAAGATAAACACCCTCTCTAACACCAACACCACTTGTTATAAACTTTTCTATATGTTGTAATTTATTTAATAATCTTGATAAGATTAATGCACCTGGCTTGATTATATCAAATCTATCGCTTTTTATATTTAATAATTCAAGTTGCTTCTCATCAGCATCTAAGATATTATCCAAGAAAGTTTTAAATTTTGAAATATCACCTTCAAAAGAGTGAAGTTTTTTTAGTGGGTAGTTATTTGTTTGCATAATTGCATTTGATATAGCTCTAAAAGTACCACCTATACCTATAATAGTAGTAGGTTCAAGTGTTTCTAAAGTATCTAATTTTTTATCTATATAAGATATAGCATCTTTGATATTTCCTTTATCAAAAAACAGTTCTTTTAATCTTACTGTACCCAATTCTAACGATATTGTATTTTTAACATTATCATTATTTATAATTGAAAATTCAGTAGATCCACCACCTATATCTATGCTTATTGCATTTTCTTGTTTTGGAAGTAAGTTTGCACAAGCTATTGCACCTAGATAAGATTCTCTTTTACCATCTATTATTTTGATATTTAATTTTAGGTTTTTTGATACTTTTTTTAAAAATATCTTCTTATTTGGAGCATCTCGTAGTGCTGATGTTGCTACACAAAGTATTTTTCTTGATTTTAGTGATGATGATATTGTTAAAAAGTTATCAAGAGCATCGTAAGCCCTTTGCATGGGTAAATTTTGAAGATTACCACCATTTTTATAAGCATCCTCACTTAATCTTACTTTAGCTTTAGCTTCATGTAATATATGAAAAGCAAAACGACTTGTCTTTTCATAAACAACCATTCTAATAGAGTTAGAACCTATGTCTATAACAGTAGTTCGTTTTGCCATTTTTGGTTATTCTTCTTCTAAAATTGTTTTGTATTTGAATTGTAATTCTGCGATAGTTTCAACATGATCTTTATCTATCACGATACAATCAACTGGACAAACTGATATACAAGATGGCTCATCATATACACCTACACATTCAGTACAACGATCTGGATCGATAAAGTAGATAGGATCACCTTCTTCTATCGCTTCTGTTGGACATTCTTCGCGACAAGCATCACATGCTATACATTCATCATTTATAAGTAAAGCCATTTAAAACCTCGATTAATTATTTTAGAAGTTTATATCAAAATAAAGCTTTATTAGTTTTTAAATTATCTTCGTTTTGGGATAATGCATGATAGTTTTGAGTTAAGTTGTAAAGAAGCAACAGCACCACTTATCCCATCATCTCTATTTTTTATAGATATGTTTGCTCCTAGTGCATCTGCTGCACTTTTTGCTAAGAACAATCCTAAACCAACACCACTTTTGTTTCCTTGTCTTTTAAATGGAGCAAAAAGGTCAACTGCTTCATCTATACCACAACCCTCATCTATCACTTGTATAAGAAGTCCTACATCATCTTGTGAACTTTTAAGTATAACTTTTTTATCTTTTGGTGTAAATTTTAGTGCATTTTGTAAAAAGTTTTGTATGATTTGATTTAGAAGTGTTACTTGAAGTACTGCCATAAAAGCATTTGGTTCAAAACTCATCTCTAGTTCTTTTCCTTCGCTCTCAGCTAAGAGTTTAAAATCATTTGCTTTTTGTTTTAGTAGATCTATAACATCAACTTCAACAGGTTTATCTAGTTGAGCTCCCTCTTGACGACCTATATTTAATATATTTGACACTATTATATTCATCTCATCTACTGTTTTATTTGTAACTTTTAGTGCTTCTATATATTCTTCTGGAGTCCTTTTTTTCATAAGTGTAACTTGATTTTTTAGTTTTATAACAGCTAGTGGTGTTTTTAATTCGTGTGCTGTTCCTATGAAAAGTTCTTTTTGATACTTTACAAAGTTTTGTATTCTAAGTATAAGATGATTTATCGTTATGCCCAATGGTTTAAACTCTTGAGGTAGTTTATTTACTTGTAGAGGTTCTATAAGGTGTTCATTCATATTTGACAGTTTTCTACTAATGTTATGAACTGGTAAAACAAGCATCTTTGAAAGTGTTATGGCATAAAGTATAACAAGTACAAAACCAGCTATATTTATGATAAATATATAATGTAAAATTTTATCTAGTAGTTTTTTTGTTAATGTTATATCTCTTGATATTTTCAAATAACTCATATCTGTTAGATGAAAAGGGTAGATGAGTGTTAGATAAGTTTTCTTATCTATAGTAGTTTCATATAAATCTAAACTATGAGTTTTTTTAAGGTATATGACTTCTATATTTACCCCTATGATGTTTTGAGGTATAGATTTATTTGTAGATATATTTTTTGCATATATTATTAGTTCCTCTTTTTTCTCTTCATATATTGATCGTTCGATATAAAGATATAGCATTGATGAAAATATGATGATTAAAGAAGCAAGTGAAAATATAAGTTGTATCAGAAAATTTCTTCTAATACTTTTTTTTGAAAAGAGTGCAAACACAGTTAAGTACCTATAATTTTAGAATTGTTCTAAAATTATAGCACTTTTTAAAGGTTAGTTTATCTCTTTTGGAAAACAAAATCTATAACCACGACGACGAACAGTTTCGATAGTAGTTATCTCTAATGGTTTATCCATTTTTTGACGAATCTGATTGATAGCAACTTCGATTACATTTGGAGTAACAAGTTCTGGTTCTTCCCAGATAGCATCTAAAAGTTGTTCTTTTGAAACGATTTGGTCACGGTGACGAGCAAGGTGAGTAAGAACTTCAAAAGGTTTACCTTTTAATTCTATCTCTTTTTCTTTGTAAGTGATTTGTTCCTCTTCAGGATTTATGATAAGGTCTTCTATCTCTATGATATTACTACCACCAAATCTTAAACGAGCTTCGATACGAGCTACAAGTACATCAAAGTCAAAAGGTTTTCTGATATAATCATCTGCACCAGCTCTTAGTGCTTCTATCTCACTATCGTTATCATCTCTAGCTGAAAGTACAACTACGGCAGTTTTTGGAGTATTTGATTTTATATCTCCGATAATATCAACAGAGTTTCCATCTGGAAGCATCCAGTCCATAAGTACTAAATCGTAGTTACGAATATCTAAATAATATTCACCATCTTTAAGTGTTTCAACAACATCACTTTGGTAACCAAACTCTTTTAGTCCCTCAGCAAGCATTTTATTTAGAGTAACTTCGTCTTCAATAATTAATATACGCATCTATTTATTTCCTATAATGAAATTTTTTGAGAATTGTATCATAATTTTAGGTAACTTTAAAGTAAAATTCAATTTTCTTTAATAAAAAATTCAATCCTACTTAAGAAACTATTTGTATTTAGCACTTACACTCACTTTACAATCGGCTAAAATAGAGGGTTTTGTAAGTTTTATATCTAATTCTTCTATAAGAGAAAATTTTTTCAATAAAATTTCTTGTAATCCATCTAAAGCATCCTCAATAAGAAGATATTTACTATTTTTCATATTTTCTTTAACAATATCAACAACTTGAGCATAGTTTATAAACTCATCTTTATAGCTATATGATATGCTCAAATTTATGATTATATCTTGAGGTGTAACTCTTTCAAAATCTAAAATCCCAATAATGCATTGGAATTTTAAATCTTCAACATATATAGTCATTATACAACTCTTTTTTCTTCACCTTTTATAAGACGAACTATATTTGGTATATGTTTATAAAAAAGGATAAAAACTATGATGACAACGGGTGCATGTGCCATTTCTGGGTGGATGATAAAGCTAGAGATTAAAAGTGCTAAAACACCACTTAGAGATGAAACAGAAGATATCTTTATAGTCTTTGCACCAATTGCCCAAACTATAAGGGCGATGATTGTTTCATATGGTAGCATAAAAGCCATTACACCCATACCAGTAGCGATGCCCTTACCACCTTCAAGTCCAAGAAAAGGTGAATAACAATGACCAATAACAGCTAAAACAGCGATGCCCCAAAGTGTAGATTCACTAACTCCAAAAAGGTACGCAAGTGCAAGTACAAAAAGTCCTTTAAGTGCATCTAGAGCTAAAGTAGCTCCACCTAGTTTTTTAGCTAGAGCAGGGTCTTTTTCTTTTACAACTCTTAAAACATTTGTAGCACCGATGCTTCCACTACCACTAGACTTTACATCTACTCCAGCAAACTTTTTTGCTAAAATTACACCAAAAGGGATACCACCAACTAAGTAAGCTAATATAAAAAATTGAACATTAGTGTTTAATAAAAAATCCATAAAAATCCTATAAAAATTAAGTAGGTAATTTTATCTTTTGTATAATTATAATCATATAAAAATTTGCTATAATTACATAATTTTATAAAAGGACATACCTTTGCAGTTTACAAATGAAGAGTTAAAAACTAAGATACAAGAGTTAAAAGATAAACTTAGTGTAACAGTGGTTGCTCATTTCTATCAAAGGGATGAGGTATTTGAAATTGGTGATATAACAGGTGATTCACTAGAACTTGCTACTCGTACAAGAGATGATGATGCAGAGTTTGTACTTTTTTGTGGTGTTGGATTTATGGGGCAAAGTGTAAAAGTTCTAAGTCCAAACAAAAGGGTAGTGATGCCAAAGATAGCTTGTTGTGCTATGGCAAGTATGATAGATGGTATGCAGTATGACAACACTGTAAAAGCGATGAATAAAGCAGGTATATCAAATGAAAATATCCTACCTATCACATATATAAACTCAGATGCAGAGGTAAAAGCAAAAGTTGGTGAGATGGGTGGACTTGTTTGTACTAGTTCAAATGCTAAAAAAATCATCACAACAGCACTAAAAGAGGGTAAAAAAATCCTTTTTGTACCAGATAGATGTTTAGGTCAAAATATAGCAAATGAGATGGGATTAAAATCGTGTGTAGTTGGAGATGGTAGCGATATGAATGAAGCAGATATCATCTGTTATGATGGTTTTTGTTCAGTGCATCAACTTTTTAGTGTAGAAGATATAGAGTTTTTTAGAAAAAAATATCCTGATATTTTGATAGCAGTACACCCTGAATGTGACCCAGCTATATGTGATAAGGCTGATTTTGTTGGTTCAACTTCACAACTTATAAAGTATATAAAAGAGCTAGATTCAGAGCAAAAAGTAGCAGTTGGAACAGAGTTCAATATGGTAAATCGTCTTAGACCTAAAAATACTTATGTACTAAGTTCAACAAAACCAGAGTGTCCAACTATGAATGAGACAACTCTAAAAGATGTTTATGAAACTCTAAAAGCGATAGATGAGGGACAACCAATCAACGAGATACAAGTTGATGAAAATACTCAAAAGTGGGCAAAAATAGCACTTGAAAGAATGATGGCACTATAATGATAGAACAGTTTGTAAAAGATACATTGGCAGAAGATGTTGGTCGTGGGGATTTGTATGCTTTAGTAGAGCCTAGTGTTGAGACAAAAGCAGATATCATAGCTAAAAGTGATGGTGTTGTAGCTGGTGTCAAATACATAGATGCACTTGCAAAGTTAGAAAACTTTGAGGTTATCTGGGGTAAAGAAGATGGTGAGAGTTTTGAAGTAGGTGATATTATCGCCATTGTAAAAGGGGATTCTCATACTGTTTTAAAGATAGAGAGAACACTTTTAAATATGCTTCTTCATGCAAGTTCGATAGCAACACTTACTAACAAATATGTAAAGATTATAAAACCTTATGGTGTAAAACTACTAGATACTAGAAAAACAAGACCAATGTTAAGAAAGTTTGAGAAGTATGCTACTAGATGTGGTGGTGCAGTAAATCATAGAATGGGCTTAGATGATAGTCTTATGATAAAAGATACCCACTACAAAACTATAAAAGATTTAAAATCTTATATAGAAAAAGCAAGATTACAAATCCCTTTTACTTCAAAGATAGAGGTTGAAGCTGAAACATTTGAGATAGCAAAAGAAGCATTTGAAGCTGGTGCAGATATAGTTATGTGTGACAATATGACACCATCTCAAATAGCAGAGATTGTAAAGTATAGAGATGAAAACTATCCTCATGTATTATTAGAAGCTAGTGGAAATATCTCACTTGAGACGATAGAGAGTTATGCAAAAAGTGGAGTTGATGCGATAAGCAGTGGCTCACTAATCCATCAAGCAAATTGGATTGATTTGTCAATGAAAATGTCATAAAATTTTTTCAAAATTTTATGGTTTCTTCTAGGAGATATTAATGGCAGATGATGCTGAAAAAACAGAAGTCCATTTTTTTTTGAACGAAAAAGGAACTAGTCCCTTTTTCTACGCTAAAATCGCTATGATTACTAAAGTAAAATTTTTTCAAAATTTTATGGTTTCTTCTAGGAGATATTAATGGCAGATGATGCTGAAAAAACAGAAGTCCATTTTTTTTTGAACGAAAAAGGAACTAGTCCCTTTTTCTACGCTAAAATCGCTATGATTACTAAAGTAAAATTTTTTCAAAATTTTATGGTTTCTTCTAGGAGATATTAATGGCAGATGATGCTGAAAAAACAGAAGAACCCACCCCCAAGAAGATAGAGGATGCCCGAAAAGAGGGTAATGTTCCTAAGTCTCAAGATACATCAGGTGCTATAACTCTTTTTGTAGCAATTTTAACTTTTTTGATGCTATTACCTTTTATGGGTGAGCATATCCGTATCCTTTTTAGATACTACTTTTCACTTACTGGTACACATTTAGATAAACTTTTTGCTATAGATATAGCTATAGTTACTGTTCGTGAATTTCTTCTAATTATAATGCCTTTAGCTGTAGCTGTAGCTGTAGCTGGTATAGTTGCTGCTATGGCACAATTTGGTTTTTTATTTACACTTAAGGCAATAGAGCCAAAGTTTAGTAAGCTTAACCCTATAGCTGGGATTAAAAATGTTATATCTATAAAAAAGGTTATAGAGGGTATTAAGATTACTTTTAAAGCTTTTACAACTTTGGGTGTTGGATTTATAATCTTTTTTTATTTTTTAGAGGAGTTACCAAAGGTTGAGTTATTTGGTTTAGGTGATCAGATAGCATGGCTTAAAGATAAAGCTATAGTTATAGCTTTTACTATGTTACTTATAACTTTTGTTTTTGCTATGATTGATTTAGTTATAGTTAGAAAACAGTATTTTGATGGATTGAAAATGTCTCAACAAGAGATAAAAGATGAGATGAAAAATATGGAGGGGGATCCTCTTATAAAAAGTAAAATTCGTCAAAAACAGATGGAGATGAGTTCTAAAAGGATGTTGGCAGAAGTTCCAGATGCAGATGTGGTTATAACCAATCCAACCCATTATGCTGTTGCTATAAAGTATGATAGTGAAAAATCAAGAGCCCCAGTTGTTGTAGCTAAAGGTATGGATAATATAGCTCAAAAGATAAAGTCAATAGCAAGAGAGAATCATGTTCAAGTTGTTCAAAATCCACCACTTGCAAGAAGTTTATATGCTGAGGTTGAAGTTGAACATCCAATACCTGAGAGTTTATTTACAGCAGTTGCTGAGGTTTTAGCCTATGTATATAAAGCAAATAGAAAATAATATATTAAAGAAATTTCAATGCCAGTTTTACCAACTTCTACGGCAAAAACTCCACAATCAAACCTTAACTAAGATTTTCATACATAAAGAAGCTATATCATAGCTTCTTTATAAATTTTTACTTACAGTATATATCTTGATAAATCATCATTTTCAACAACATCATCTAGTTTTTCATGTACTAGTTTAGCTGTTACTATAAACTCTTTATCTTTGTATTCATCAGCATCAAAACTGATATCTTCTAAGATTTTCTCAAGAACGGTATGAAGTCTTCTTGCTCCTATATCTTCGGTTATCTCATTTGCTTTATGTGATAGTTTTGCTATAGCTTTTATCGCATCATCTTCAAAAACAAGTTTCATACCCTCAACACTTAAAAGTGCTTCATATTGTTTAAGTAGAGAGTTTTTTGTTTGAGTTAAGATTTTGTATAGAGTATCTTCAGTTAAAGACTCTAATTCAACTCTAAGTGGGAAACGACCTTGAAGCTCAGGGATTAAGTCACTAGGTTTACTAACATGAAATGCACCAGCTGCTATAAAAAGTATATGGTCAGTTTTTACAGTTCCATATTTTGTAGAAACACTACTACCCTCAACTATAGGAAGTAAATCTCTTTGAACTCCCTCTTTTGATGGGTCATTTCTACCTGCTGATTTTTCACTTAAAGCGATTTTATCTATCTCATCTAAAAATATAATTCCACCATCTTCAGCTCTTTTTCTTGCTTCTTCATTTATACTTGACATATCAAGAAGTTTTGAAGCTCCTTCAACTTTTAACATCTCACGAGCAACTTTTACTGTTACTTCTTTTTTGTTATCTTCTTTATTTATTTGTGAAAAAACTTTAGAAAAGCTCTCTTGAACTTTTATAATCTCTGGTGGTAAGTTACTGTTTTCTTCAAACTCTACATGGATATTTGAATCAACTTCTATCTCTATAACCTTATCATCCATTTCACCAGCTTCTACTCTTTTTTCCATAGCTTCTAAAAGTCTTTGATAGTCATCTTGTTTTGCTTGACTAGCACCTTTTGGAAGAGGTGGTAAAAGTTTTTCAACTATCTTATTTAGTGCATAGTTCTCAATTTTTTCTTTGTTTTCTTCCTCTTTTTCAGCTTTTACGATGCTTATAGAGTTTACAACTAAGTCTCTTACCATAGACTCAACATCACGACCAACAAAACCAACTTCTGTATATTTACTAGCTTCTACCTTTATAAAAGGTACTTTCATCATCTTAGCAAGTCTTCTTGAAATCTCAGTTTTACCAACACCTGTTGAGCCTATCATAAGGATATTTTTAGGTGTTATTTCATCTTGAAGTTCTTTGCTTAGTTGCATCCTTCTATATCTTGTACGAAGTGCTAATGCGATAGTTTTTTTTGCATCTTTTTGAGCTATAACATATCTGTCTAAGTACTCAACTATCTCTTTTGGAGTTAAATTCAATTTTAGTCCTCTAAAGTTAATGTTTTTATATTTTTATTTGTATAGATACACAAATCTCCAGCTATCATAAGAGACTCTTTTACAAGTTCTTCTTCATCTAGGTTTGAATGTTTTTTTAATGCTCTTGCTGCTGATA
>Ga0256836_1000888_pt1 | contig 14577 bp, 12 predicted proteins | sample 4561380metaG_FD_185974 | JGI IMG/M metagenome (GOLD analysis project Ga0256836, IMG submission 185974) | Hydrothermal vent microbial communities from Guaymas Basin, Mexico - 4561-380 | ecosystem: Environmental > Aquatic > Marine > Hydrothermal vents | place: Mexico: Guaymas Basin | collected...
ACGACAAGCTGCATCTCTCCCTACAATGAGCGACAGAGAAAATTTGCAAAAACATTATTATGAGATGTTGATGACACGTTCAAAAGAGGTGGCAATTTCTTATGTCAGCTCAGAACAAAGCAACGGTTCACGATTTTTAAAACAGCTCGGCATCAAAGAAAACAACCTATACAATGAACTTGATTATGCAGAGATTCTTTTTAAACGCATTAACAAATTGCCAATGCAAGAAAAAGAAATTGTAGAGGATTACAGTTTTAAAAATATAGAACTCTCAGCAACAAGACTCAAAACCTTCCTTACATGTAAACGAAAATATTATTATAAATATATAAAACAACTAAAAAACCATGAAATTCCAAAAGATATGCCCCAAGAGTATGAGATAGGTAATGTCGTTCACAGGGCATTAAAAGAGGTCTATACAAAGCAAAATCACTACACAGACGTACAAAAACTCAAAAGAAACATAGAGAAGGCACTTGATGAATTTTGTGGTGAGAGTGAACTTGATAAGTACCTTGTTGCAATGCAGAAAAAACGTTTGCAGCCTTTTGCAGAGGCTGAGATAAAAAGATTTAAAGAGGGCTGGAGAGTAGTTTCAACGGAAGAGTACAAGAAAATACCTTTTGCAGGACTGACAATAGCAGGTCAAATTGACAGAATAGATAAAAAAGAGAATCTTATAGAAGTGCTTGATTATAAAACAGGCTCCTATGCGCTTTACAACAAAAACAATTTCACGGATGCAACAGATTTTCAGCTTGAATTTTATTATCTTTTAGCCGGAGGTCTGGGCAATGTGCAGAGCTGCGGTTTTTATGATTTAAAAGAGTCGTGCATAGTGCCTGAGTGCTTTTTAGAGGAAAAACTGGAAATTCTCAAGTCGCATATAAAAGATTTATTGAACATAGAGTCGGTAAATTTTGAAAAATGTGAAGAGTTAAAACCTTGTCAGTTTTGTGAATATGCCATTATATGTGGGAGAGACTGATGCCTTTTATAGATAATTTGGCTTATGAAGCGAGTGCGGGCAGCGGAAAGACATTTATGCTTGTGGTGCGTTATCTCTCACTGCTTTTTAAAGGAGCCGAACCTTCGAAGGTATTGGCACTCACTTTTACAAATAAAGCTGCTTCTGAAATGAGTGAGCGTATCGTTGAAACATTAGAAAATTTGAACTCTCGCACAGAACTTGTTGAAATAGCCAAAGAGTGCGGTATGAATGAAGATGCAATTTTGGCACAACGCTCTAAAATTCTAACCGAATTTTTAAATGCGCATACGAAAATTATGACGATTGACAGTTTTTTTACTCAAATACTCAGAAAGTTTTCTTTGTATGCCTCTTTGATGCCGGACTTTACAACTGCAAATGCTCAGCATGAAGTGAAACTAATGTCACGATTTTTAAAAGAGGTGAGTGTTGCCAATAAACGCCCGACGCTGATAAATCTCTCTTTGGAATCGAGTAAAAGAGTCAGTGATATATTTGCCCTGCTTGATGATTTTTATCTCAAAAAAGAGGAGCTTGCACACTTAAAATTTAACAAAAGTTCAAGCAAAGAATTTGAAGAGGAAGCTATGCAGGCGTTACATGTAATGCAAGGTATCATAGCAAACTGCAAAGGAGCCTCTGCTACACTGAAAAAAGCCGTTATTGTAGAGAGTTTTGAAGATCTTAAAGCTAAGACATGGGTCTATAAAGAGAGCTTGAACTACTGGGTATTTAAAAAGTGTTTTACGCCCGAGATGGACACGCAGTTGCAAATCATTCAAAGTGCAGTAAAAGCACATGCAAAGGCGAAGGAGCAGAACTTTTTTTACGCTTTGCATGAACTTGTAGATATTTATAAAAAGGCAAAAAAAGCACTTTATATCGATGAGAGCGAACTCAGTTTTTCTGATGTGACACTGCTGGTGTATGAGATATTAAATCGTCTTGATGAGAGTGAATTTTTATATTTTCGTCTGGACGCAACTATAGAACATATGTTGCTTGATGAGTTTCAAGATACAAGCGTACTGCAGTATAAGATTTTAAAACCGCTGATTCAGGAAATAACCTCAGGTGAGGGTGTCTGCAGTGGGGGAAGTTTTTTCTTTGTGGGGGATGTCAAACAGTCCATTTATCGTTTTCGCGGCGGTGTTTCGGCACTTTTTGGCGAGGTTGTAAAAGAGAACCGTACTGAGGTGAAAAAACTCTTGACGAACTATCGTTCACAAAAAGAGGTAATAGAATTTGTCAACAGTGTCTTTGTCAATAAAATGAAAAACTACACTCCTCAACTTGTTCGAGCTGAAGCACAGGGCGGATACGTAGAAGTAATTGCAAATGATGAGCTTTTAGAAGAACTTGTTACACAGGTACAACGTTTGATTGGACTAGGTGCAGATGTAAATGACATTGCCATTTTATGTGCAACAAACAGCGATGGACAGGCTATAAAAAATACACTTGAGACGCAAAATATAGAGGTGGTCACTGAGACGACCACGAAGCTGATTAATCAAAGAAGTGTCAAGGCTGTTTTGGAGTATTTGAAATATCTCTATTTCAGAGAAGATATTTATAAATATAACTTTTTTGCTTTGATTGAACAAGATGTCAGATCCATTCGATATGTGGATTTTAATGGTATGAAACTTGTTGATATTGTCAAAAAATGTATAGACGAATACAATCTTTTTCATGATGATTTTCATTTGATTCGCTTTGTAAGTGCTGTGTCTAATTACGCAGATATTGAAGCTCTTTTGTTTGAGTATGAACGACTTGATACTTCTGCGGCAGCAGCTGACATCAGTGGAGTACGTGTGTTGACCGTGCATAAATCAAAAGGCTTGGAGTATGAGCATGTTATAGTAATGGACAGACTGAAAAAGGCACCAGTTGCAAGGGATACTATTATTTACAAATATGAGGGTATCAAACTGCAAAATCTTTATCTCAGAACAAAAAACAGAGAGCTCATTGACAATGATTATGCTTATGCTCTTGCAAAAGAGAAAGAACTTATACGAGAAGACAGCTTAAATGCTTTGTATGTTGCTTTTACCAGAGCCAGAGAAAATCTCATTATTATTCAAAAATCAAAAGATTCTACATTTGAACTACTTGATTTACATGTAGGAAGTTTTGGAGCGTTGCACTCTACATGTAAAGCTAAAAGTGTGCCCAAGAAGCATAAAAAACTCTCTTTTGAAAACATTTATTATGGAACGCAGAGTGATTTGTTGGCACAAGAAAGTCAGGAACAAGAAGACCTTCAGGCAATAAATTTTGGAACTGCCCTACATTATACGCTGGAAATGATGCAGGAATTTACGCAAGAAGCACTGCAAAATGCTAAAAATATGATGCTCAACAAGTATGGTTTTTTGCTTGAAGAGTCAGAGATTAATGATATAGTGCAGAGAATAAGCAGGCTTGTTGATTCCCAAGAGTTTTTAAACTTGACTCAGGGAACCTGTTACAGGGAAAAAGCCCTGCGATATAAAAATAATCTTCGTTATCTTGATTTATTGGTTAAAAAAGATGATGGAAAATGGTGTGTGATAGACTATAAGAGTTCACTAAAATATACACAGCATCATCTTAAACAGGTCAGGTACTACATCAAAGCAGTTGAAGAAATTACTGATGAAGTGGTCGAGGGCTATATTTGCTATATTTTAGAAGATAAAAATCAACTTGTAAAGGTACAATAAAAATGAAAACTTTTGTAATTTTATTACTTATTATGGTTTCTTCATCATTTGGTGGGGATTGGGTTAAAAAACCTCAAAGCGTTATAGACGCAAAACATCACCTGCAGTGGGAAGATACTGCATCCATGCAGGAGTTTAATGATATATGGAGATTGGCAAAAGCACGTTGTGAAGGCTTGGTTATTGGTGGTTATGATGACTGGCGGCTTCCAACGAAAAAAGAGCTGGTGCATCTTACAAAATCAAAAGAAGGTAAAACAAAATTTTCTTATTTGCAAGAGGAAGTATTTTGGACTTCAGAGGAAGATAAAAATGATGATATCAATGTTATGATTGTCTTTAGCGGGAACGGATTTGTCTCATCAAGCGATAAATGTGACAGTGCCTACGCTATGTGTGTAAGAGATGATAATTAGTCAAGGAGTCTAGGCTTAGGTTCTGCTATTTCATAGCCTTGTACAAAATCAACGCCCATTTCTTTCACATAATCATAAACCTCTTTTGAGCAGACAAACTCGGCAACAACAGGTATCTCTTTTTGATGCGCATAGTCAAGAATTGTCTTTGCAGTGATTTGTGAGTTTCTGTCTTGGACAATATTTTTGATAAACTGCCCATCTATTTTTATAAAATTTATAGGCAGGTTGTTAAGCTGTGCAAAGTTGGAACAGTCTGCTCCAAAATCATCAATGGCAAGTTTGAAGCCATCTTCATGCAAAACATTGAGAACATCTTGTATATTTCTATTTTTTGCAATGCTGTTATTTTCCAAAATTTCAAATACTATTCGATTTGGCGCAACGTTGCATTGTTTCATAATTTTATGAATAGTTTGAACAAATTTAGGATGCTTCAAGTCGTATTCACTTATATTTACACTAAAAATGTAAGAAGTGGTTTGTGCTTTTTTGCAGGCTTCGTTTAACATTATTTTAAATATTTCAAACATCTGTCCACTGTACAGAGCAGCATCTAAAAAATGAAAAGGAGAGTAGATTTTATTATCATATTCTAAACGTACAAGTGTTTCATACTTTTCTATTTTTCCGGTTTTAAGATTTTGTATCGGCTGAAAGTATGCAAGTATTTTGTTGTGTCTAATAGCCTCACGAATGCGACCTGTCCATATAGAATTTGAGTAAACCGTTCGAACTATTTGTAAATCATCGCTATACTTTCGGGCGCTGTTTTTCCCGTAAAGCCTTGCTTCTTTGAGTGCAAATTCCGCTTTTTGGATGATATTACCCTGTTCGTCCAAAACAGCTCCAAGTGTGGCAGTCAGATGAATCTTGATTCCTTTAACATCAAATTCATGTTTGTATATATCTTCTTTAATAATTGATATACTCTGTTCTTGCGTATAATATGTGTCTGATTGCAGGCAATATAAAGCAAATTTATCTGCTTCAAGGTGAAACACCTCTGCATATTTGGAATATTTTTCAACGAGAAATTTGGCAAATGAGCGTAAAACTTCATTACCAAACTCAAAACCATTATGGTTGTTTATAAGACTAAAATCATCAATATTGATAAGTATCAGTGATTTGTCTCCAATTGTGTCAAGGTTTTCATTGAGTTTCATCCGATTTGGCAGATGGGTAACCTCATTGGTCGTCATTTTTTTATATATTTCGTCTCGTTTGGATTTGATCTCTTTATACTGTTCATACTGTTTCAAGGCGTTTCTGATAATAAGATAAAATTTACCACTTACTATCTCTTCTTTTTCTTTGTAGCTGTTAATATCGTAATGGTCAAAAATTTTATCTGTAGGGATTGGAGTATTTCCACTGTCTATCATGACAATTCTTATGTTAGTATTGTAAAGTACATGTCTAATATACTCAACCAGTTTTAACCCGGCATCGGGAGTCTCCATTGATATGTCAATAAAAGCAATTGCAGCATCGGCATTGTTTTTTAAGAGTTCTTTAGCCTCTTGGGCATTGTGTGCATGGAGAATTTTCACGGGTTTGTTTTGAATAAAGATATTTTGAAGTTCTTTTTCAATGACATTATGCACAGTAATATCATCATCAACCACTAAAATTTCCCAATATTTTTCAGACATCATTACATTTCCTATAACTATATTTAATAGTATAGCCATTGTTTTATTAATTCTATTTTAAATAAAAAAATGGGTGGGGTTGATTTTCATTTATATTTGTGTAATAATAGGCGAAAAAGCTTTTGTGCTGAGAGTAATATTTGTACCGACTTGCAGATTTTTTGCTTCCTGTGAGCTTACCACAACTTCTACGAGTTGCTGTCCTATAGCTACTATAGCTATATAAATGACATCTACTTTTTTTATATCAAGAAGTTCTCCTTCAAAAGAAAATTTTTGACTCCCCTGCGTTTTTAAAAGTATCTCTTTAGGCGAGCCGTCGTTGATGATTTTTCCGTTTTGCAAAACTATGACACGGTTTGCCAGACGGTAAATTTCGCTTGGGTCGTGGCTTACCATAACAGTGGTTGTTCCAAACTCTTTATGCAAGAGGAGCAGTTCATTTTGCAATTTTGTACGCATGGCAGGGTCAAGGGCTGAGAGCGGTTCATCAAGCAGCAGAATTTTCGGTCTTTTCATTAAAGCACGGCAGATGCTTACACGCTGTTTTTGTCCGCCACTGAGCGCGTGAGGGTAGCGTTTTTTCATGCTGCTAAGCTCTGTTATCTCTAAGAGTTGATTTGCCAGTTTTGTATCTTTTGCAACATAAAGTAGGTTCTGCTCGATTGTCATATTGTCAAAGAGGGCATAATCTTGAAAAACGAAGCCGATTTCTCTTTTTTGAGGAGGAAGTGATTTGTCTGCGTGAAGCCACTCTTTTTGTTCAACAGATATTGTACCATCTGCCTTTTCAAGTCCTGCAAGGATGCGAAGTAGTGTGGTTTTTCCACTGCCGCTCTTTCCACTTAGTGCTACAAATTCCCCTTTTTTGATTGCTGCTTGAAAAACTAATTGCATTGCTCCATTTGCACCATGAAGCTCTTTTGTAATGTCTATGTTTATCATAATCCGAACCTTCTTGTTTGGTGTGCATTAAAGATATAAACACTCAGAAGTACGACAAAAGAGATGCCAACCATAACAGCACTGTAAATATGTGCTGAGGTGTAGTCCATTGTCTCAACCATCTCATAGATGGCAACTGAAGCGACTTTGGTTTCTCCGGGAATACTGCCTCCGACCATTAAAACAACACCAAATTCCCCGACAGTATGTGCAAAAGTTATAATGATAGCCGTCATAACAGCGGGCTTCATATTTGGCAAAGCGACCTGAAAGATAGTCTGAATTTTGCTCTTTCCTGCGATGTAGCTTGCTGCTAACATATTTTGATTGATAGATTCAAAACCATTTTGTAGCGGTTGTACCATAAAAGGCAGAGAGTAAAAACAGGAAGCGACAACAAGCCCTGTAAAAGAGAAGACAAGTTTTATACCAAAAGTATCTTCAAAAAAAGCTCCGATGGGGGAGTTATAAGAGAGCGCCCAAAGAATATAAAAACCTAAAACAGAGGGTGGAAGGACTATTGGCAGGGCTGTAACGGCTTCTAAAAACGGCTTTGCGCGTGATTTGCTCTGTGAGAGATACCAGGCAAGCGGGAGCGCAATACAAAAGAGGATAAAAGCTGTCAATGCTGCAAGTTTAAATGAGATAATAAAGGGTTCAAAATCCATTACAAAATCCTTTCTATAGAGAGATCAGTTGACTTGATAAGTGCTGTGACCTTGTCGTTGATTTGCAGTTTGAGTCTTTTTGCAGAATCACTTGTAATTATTGATTCGAACATAACTCCGTTAAAGTGAAGTTGCAAACAACAGAGCAGTTGTCCCATCTCTATTGCGCGAATAGTTGCGTGAATCTGGTTGGAGTAACTCAGTTCTCCTGTAATATTTTTTGCAATGGCAATGGCGGTAGGTTTACATGTCAGTAAAACTTTTGCATCTTTTTTGAGTTTGTCATTGAGGTCGAGACTCATCATTTTAAGAGTGGTATCAGCAGAGGTAAAAGTGATAATATTAAGGTTTTCTACACTCTGGATATTTATGACTTTAGCATGAAAACTGTTCATTTTACAAGATACCCATATTTTACAAAAATTTCTTTTGCATTTTTACTGAGTATGAAATCATAAAATGCTTTGGCTTCTTTGTTTTTATCTGCATGTTTTAAAATAATGATGCCTTGATCGATTGGTGTGTAGAGTTTTGGATCTACCTCTATCCAGTTGAGACCTCTTTTAAATCTTTGCATTTTTGTAGAGTAGAGAGATGATTTTGCAATAAAACCTAAATCTGTTGCCGTTACACTGTAAGCTACCGCTTGTGAAATTGACTCTGCAAAGACAATTTTATTTTTGACTTTTTCATAAAGTTTTGCATTTTTCAGTGCTTTAATGCTTGCTGCTCCATAAGGCGCAGTATTTGGATTGGCTATGGCTATGCGTCTTATTTTTGCATCAGTTACAATGTTAATGCCCTGCGTAAAATCTCTCTTGCGTGCGCTGAATATAGCAAGTGAACCTTGTGCGTAGATAAGGGGTTTTGTGACTCCAAGACCATTGTTGTAAATTGCCTCAGGGTATTTCATATTTGCAGACATTAAAATATCATAAGGTGCACCGTTGTTTATTTGTGCAGCCAGTTTTCCGCTTCCCCCGAGAGTTATCTTTACTTTTGTTTGAGGATTTTTTTTGTTAAACTCGCTCACAAGTTCATTAATGGCATAGCTTACATTTGCCGCAACGGCAACATTTATACTTTTCGCATAAAGAGAAAAGCTTATAAGAAGAAGTGCTGTTATAATTTTTATCATTTTTTTTCCTAAAAGAGGTAATTGAATTCCAAACGGCTGTCAAGTCCGTCACTGTCAACTTTTTTTGTATCTTGATACCCTAAACGTAATCTCCATTGCAGATTTTGAAGCGGATTTTGAACAAAACCTATGTAGTAATAATTTTCATCAAAATAACCTTTCTTCTCATCGGCATCTGTATGTAAAATAGAGGCTTGAATAAAAGTATTTTTGTATATGCCTGTATTGTTTGCATTTCTTACAAGCTCAATACGGTAACTTTTTGTGTTTGCCTGCCAGTTATATCGTGCCATCGAACGAGTGTATCCGGCTGTAGGAAAGCCTCGCCACGGAGTGATAAGGTCGGCTTCATCAAAAATTTTTGAATATCCGAAATTTATTTTGTAGTTTTTGATTTTTAGAACTATTCTGGCTGCAAGCATTTGTGAATCAAGCGAGTTTGGGTTTTTATACCCTGCGAGTGATGATGCTTTTGCATTGTATGCTGCACCGCCAATCTCTCCGGCTTTGTCGTCAAACTGTTTTATATATCTTATTCCTGGTGTTATACTTAAACCATCAAGATTGATTTTATAGTTTAATTCGCCCATTACTTCACTCAGAAGCTCAGGTACATAGTAAAAAGAGAGATCTGCTTTGAAATTTTTAATAGAAGTGTTATGCAAATCTCCCGTTATAAGTGGAGCATCTGTGGAAACACCGGCTGCTTTAAGTGCTGTGTATGTCAAACCTTTATGCATAGCAGAATCATCATTTTCGCTCCACTCGGGATGCAGTGACGAGGTGGAGTTTGCATCTCCATACATTAGAACAGAGTGTGATGTCGTGTGATCACGCAATTTTTGTTTTGCTAAGTAAGCAAGTTTTATTTTTGTAGATGGCAGTGAAATATTTTCTAAAACTACACCGTCAAAGGTATTTGGTATCATTTTAGTATCATTACTTTTTGTATAAAAAGTTTCAACAAGCTGGCGACCTAAAGTAATTTTTGTATTTTCTAAGCCATTATAGTCAATGTATGCCTGCCCAAGCACTGCCATATTTTTGCTTCGGGTATTTACAAAGTGAAATCTGCTGAATGTGTCTTTTCCTTTGCCCAAAGTGGTTACAGGGTACTTTGAATCATTAAAAAAGGCATGGGAGTAGTAAAGTCCTACGCCAAAAGAGAGAGCATTAAAACGAGCACTTTTATAAACCAAAGAGCCGCCTAATCCGCTGATGAGATAATCTTTATGTGTTGCACTCTCTTTTTCCCATTTGTATGAGAAAGTATTTGAGCGTAGTCGTCCAAAAAACTCTCCGTTTGAAAACATTTTACTTAAACTCTCTACGTTTTTTTGCTTTTTATATACAAGTTGATTATTTGTCTTTATTGCCTGTTTGGGTGTGTTGGCTATAAGTAATGGTGTACACAAAACAAAAGCCAGAGGTATAAAAGAGTATTTACGATACATAGTTTGGTGACTCCTTGAAAATTTGTTGTACCGTAGTATAATTAAATATATAACGAAAAATCAAGCGATATCGTTATATTTTTAAATATATAACGATATGTTACGATTTGTAAAGTTAGGTACCTCTAAAGAGCCAATATGGCATTTGATGGTTTAAAAGAAGCCCAAACGGTATCACCTTCTTGCAGTGACAACGCTTGAAAAGATTTTAAGCTTAAAGAAGCTGTTAAACTGTTTCCGCCTGATGTAAGAAGATCAACTTCTGCATTGTTTGAGTCTGTAGTAATATTTGTAAGTGTACAGGTTATATTGTTGTTATGTTCTGCTTTGGAACTTTTTGATATTTTTATCCATGATGATTTTAATAAAATGAAAAGTTTTGTTGCATTCGTAATTTGCATCTCATCTAAACTGCGACGTGTTATGAAAACTTCTACATCTTCTCCTCCGGATAGGTTTAGCGTGATATTTGCACCCAATTTGCTTGCATCAATATTTTTTACACTTCCAAGCAGTTGATTTCTTGCGCTGGTTCGAAAAGTCATTTTTTTTGAAAAACTTTCAAGTGATTCTATGTCATTAGTAATATTATTAATGGAATCCCAAAAATGTTTTTGCATTTTTTCAAGCTGTTTGTACAGTGCAATTGTAGTATGCCCTTGCTCTGTAAGTACTGTGCCTCCTCCGCCTTTTCCTCCGCTTTCTCTTTTGACAATGGGAGATTCTGATAAATTATTCATTTCATTAATAGCATCCCAAGCTGCTTTGTAGCTCATTTTCATTGCTTTGGCTGCTGCACTGATGGAACCATATTCATCTATTTTTTCTAAAAGTTCAATACGCCCTTTGCCAAAAAAGCCATGTTTGTCATTCTCAAACCATATATTACTTTTTATATTCATGCTATAATTTTAACCTCGTAAAAATGTAAGTTTCACATTCTATCATAAAACAAAAACAAGAGAAAAAGCAAACTTATAAATGACTTAAATTCAGCTATTTATAAGATTATACGGCTATACTTCCATCAAATAAAATTACTTGAAGGGTTCGAGAATGAAATTTACAAAAATTGCAACTCCTGAACAAATCGATCAAAAATGGGTTTTGATTGATGCTGAGGGTAAAACATTTGGTCGTATGATCACTGAAGTAGCTACTATACTTCGTGGTAAGAACAAAGCATGTTTTACTCCTAATATCGACTGTGGTGACTATGTAGTTATCATCAATGCTTCTAAGGCAAAATTTAACGGTCTTGGAAAAATAGCAAATAAAGAATATTTTTCACACTCTGGTTACTTTGGTAGTACGAAAAGTGTTAAAATGACTGAGCTTTTAGAAAAAAATCCTGAGAAACTATACAAACTAGCGACTCGCGGTATGCTTCCTAAAACTAAGCTTGGTGCTAAAATGCTTAAAAAATTAAAAATTTATGCAGGTGCTGAACATCCTCACACTGCACAAATTGCTAAATAAGGACTGATTATATGGCAAAGAAAATATATGCAACAGGTCGTCGTAAAGCGTCTATAGCAAAAGTATGGTTAACTCCAGGAAGTGGTAAAATTACTATCAACGGTCTTTCATTAGACGCATGGTTAGGTGGGCTTGAAGCGAAAAAACTTCGTGTAAAACAACCACTTGTAATCACTAAACAAGATGCAAATGTTGACATTGTAGCTACTACTCTAGGTGGTGGTTTCGGTGGTCAGGCAGATGCACTTCGTCACGGTATTTCTCGTGCACTAGTGACGTTTAATCCAGAATTAAAAGCACTTCTCAAACCTGAGGGTATGATGACTCGTGATTCACGTGTTGTTGAACGTAAGAAACCAGGTAAGCGTAAAGCTCGTCGTTCTCGTCAATTCTCTAAACGTTAATCGTTTACTCCTTTTTATCAATGCTTTTGCATTGGTAAAAGTTTTTTTTCCATTCTTCTTTTTTACTCCATCAAAATAAATTAATTCTATTACTATATAATGTCTGTATCTTATCCAGCAGGTATTTTTATATGAAAAAAACAACACTTATTGCATCTATACTAATTATTCTTCTTATTATTTTCGCTCCATTGATTGGAAATACTTTTATGCAAAAACTCATAGATGAAAATGTGGAAGTATTGGAATCAAACGGCTTAGTGCTCAAACGTGTTACAGATGATAGCAGTTATCTCAACACAAAAAAGCATTTTGAATTTGTTTTACAAAACGCTGATGCCTTTACAAATTATGTAAGTGCATATACAAAAACAAAAATGCCTTCTTATGTGAAAAAAATATTGAGCGGTGCAACTATAGCGGTCGATGCCCAGTACAGCAATATCCCTTTTTCAAAAGCAATTACTTTGCAGATATATATGCTGCGTCTCTCAAGTGCATTGATGCAGGAAATGCAAAAGAATGATCCGGATGCGTACAAACATTTTGTGCATTTTCTTGCCTCAAAAGGGATTCTTTATCATATAGAATACAATTTAGTAAGTGAAGACTTTAACGGCTATGTGAAAGATATAGATGATACTTACATGTTTAAAGACGGTGCAAAACTTGTGATGCAACTACAAGGTGCGCATTTTAGAGGACATGGAGATATACTCTCTCCTCAACGTTTGTCATTTACTTTAAAGAAAATGAAATTTGATGCGAATGACGGCATGAATATTTTTTCAGTAGATATCAATACTTTACGAAGTAGCAGTGATTTTGAGTCATATTCAAAATATACAAGCAATACAAAAGTTTTTTCTATAAATCTTCTGCTTAAAAGTCCTCAAGACGATATAAAAATACGTCTTGATAAACTGGATGTGTCTTCTGCATCTACTGTAAAAAATGAAAAGGTATCTTTGCATTCAAATAGTTTTATAGAGAGTGTAGTATTTCACTCTAAAAAGATAGATTTTTCACTGCAAACGCTCAACAGTGATATATCTTTCAATGCACTCGACAGACAAAGTTATGAAAATTTTTCCGAGTTATTGGCACAATCAAAAACAATGAATAAAGCAGCATTGCAGCAAAAAATGCAAAAAAGTCTGCTTACACTGCTTTCACATGGGTTACATGTAAAGGTGTCAAATATATCGCTGCAAAATATTACTGTTAATAAAGTAGAAGAACTCGGCAGTATGAAAATTCAAAGTGATTTAAAAGTCAAAGCAAACAAAGACCTCGCAGCGAAAGGAAAAGTTGATCTTATGCTTTTGCTTTCAAGTATAGAGATGGATATGAACATAAAACTGGCAAAAGCACTCTATTTGAAACTTATCGAAGATTCTCCTATGGCGCCTACGATTGTCTCTTATGCAAAAAAAGATGCCGATTTTGTTTATTTTGACATACATTTTGAAGATACAAAACTTATAATAAATGATAAAATAGTACAATAATGATGCGCCTGTTTGTCTTTCTTTTTTTCTATTTGTCTTTACATGTAAATGCTACGACGCTGCATCTTGCTACGTCTTCAAATCCGGCAAGGCTCAACCCGATTTTAGCAACGGACTCTTCTTCTGCAGAGATTACAGGATTTTTATTTAACGGGCTTGTAAAGTACGACAAAGACTCCAAAGAGATTATAGGCGATTTGGCAAAAAAGTTTTATTTTAAAAACAACAAAACACTTGTGTTTGAACTCAAGCAAAATGTTTTATGGCATGACGGGAAAAAATTCACTGCAAACGATGTGCTTTTTACCTATAAAACACTCATATCAGACAAAATAGCTTCACCTTACAGTTCTGATTTTCGATTTGTTAAAAATGTGAAAATAATCAATGACTATAAACTTGAGGTTACATATAAAAAGCCTTACTTTAAAGCTTTAGAGACATGGATGATGGGCATACTGCCTGAACATATTTTAAAAAATGAAAAAAATCTGATGAATGCTTCATTTAATACCCACCCGACAGGTACGGGAGCCTATAAACTCAAACAGCTGGAGTATTCTAAAAATATAGAGCTTGCCGCTTTTGATAAATACTTTGAGGGCAGAGCAAAAATAGACACCATCTCTTTTCATGTAATTCCTGATGCAATGACACGATTTTTAATGCTTCAATCAGGGCAACTTGATGTGGGAAGTGTGGAACCTTTTGTGTATGAGAGGCAGCTTAAAAAAGAGTTTTTTGATACTTTCAATATATATGAAAAAATTAGCCTCTCTTATACTTACCTTGGCTTTAATCTGCGAAAGAAAAAATTTCAAAATCCAAAAGTAAGACGTGCCCTCTCTTTGGCAATTAACAGACAGGAGCTCATTGATATACTTTTTTTAAAACATGCAAAAGTCTGCACGGGTCCTTTTTTACCCGGAACACTTGCTTTTAATCCAGATGTAAAAGCACCGAAACAAAATATACAAAAGGCAAAAAGACTTTTAAAAGAAGCAGGCTATGATGAAAAACATCCTTTTAGTTTTGAAATAGCCACTTCAAATGCGAGTTCCATCCGTCCTTATGCAGCAGAAATCCTGCAGTACCAGTTAAAAAAAGTAGGAGTAGTTGTGAAACTGCGCGTAATGGAGTGGCAGGCATTTTTAAATATGGTGGTTTTCCCGCATAAATTTGACACAGTGCTT
>Ga0256836_1000892_pt1 | contig 14494 bp, 17 predicted proteins | sample 4561380metaG_FD_185974 | JGI IMG/M metagenome (GOLD analysis project Ga0256836, IMG submission 185974) | Hydrothermal vent microbial communities from Guaymas Basin, Mexico - 4561-380 | ecosystem: Environmental > Aquatic > Marine > Hydrothermal vents | place: Mexico: Guaymas Basin | collected...
GAGCTCACTCCTCTTCAAGCTCCTCAATTTCCTCAAGGATTTCCTCGAACTTCTTGAAGTCCTCGGTTTGGGCGAGAAGCGTTATGAAGTCATCTATCTCCTGCTTTTCTAAAAACGCCCCGGCGAGGAGCTTTCCGGTGTAGCGGTTGTTCTTAATCTCCCAGAACATGTAGAACTCGGGAAAGTGCTCTTTTATCTTCCTGTAGGCGACGCCGTACTTGGAGTCCTTGAGCGGGTTCTGTTCGAGGTAGAAGTGCCCGGGTTCGAGCTCAATCATATGGAGAATCGCTCCCCTCTTTGTCTTGACAAGCTTCACCTTAACGTCCCATTCCTTCAGAACCTTCATGGAAACCACCAAAGTTTGTGGGCTCTTTAGATACTTAAGGATTCCGAAATAGGCAGAGAAGAAAAGTTTGAAAATCGTTCAGAGGCTCTCTAGGTACTTCGCGTAGGCTTCAGCGTCCATGAGCTCCTTGAGCTCCTCATCGAGGTTGCTCGGCTTGAGCTTGGCAATCCAGTTCTCGTAGGGGTCCTCGTTGAGGAGCTCGGGGCTGTCTTCAAGGGCCTCGTTGACCTCAATGACCTCTCCGCTGACCGGGGCGTAGACCTCGCTGACAGCTTTGACGCTCTCTATCTCACAGAGGACGTCGCCCTTGTTGACCTTGGTTCCGACCTCGGGAAGCTCGACGTAGGCCAAATCGCCCAGCTCCTTCTGGGCGTAGTCGCTTATGCCGACGAGAACGGTTCCGTCGTCAAGAACCTTGGCCCACTCGTGGTCTTTCGTGTAGTAGAGGCCTTCCTTAACTTTGTATTCGCCGACTTCAATCATGAACATCACCGCTCAGGGTAACAGGTTTGAGCATTTAAACCTTTCTCGAAATGGAAACGCTTATATCCCCGCAGGAGCAGAATTTAGGGGACTCTAACGCGGGGTGGGGAGATGCAGATTATAGGCCACGTTCTCATTATCATAGCATTGGGCCGGTTCCTCGCGGAGCTCTTCGAGAGGCTCGGCTACCCCGGAATAGTCGGTGAGATAACAGCCGGTTTGATACTCGGCTACGTCCTGACTGGAGTCCCCGCGGACGAGATGAACCTCCTCGCGGAGTTCGGAATATTCTTCCTCATGATTTCGGCGGGCCTTGAGATAACGCCCGAAGAGCTCCGCATCGGTGGAAAGAAGGCTTTGCCCGTGTACATAGCGACGCTGGGTGTGATGCTACTCGTGACGCTCCCATTCACGGGATACAGAATAGGCACGGGCAACATCCTCGCCGCGGCGATATTTGCAGTGGCCAGCGCCCCAATCGTCGTCAAGCTGAAGCGATTCTTCGGCGAGGACTACCTCCACGTGGCCCTTTCCTACGCGATAATCAGTGAAGTCGCGATACTTATACTCGTGTACGTCCTCGCGAACTTCAAGGGCGCGGGGAGCACACCAAACCTCATAACCACGATAGCCAAGCAGGCCCTGTTCATAGGTGGAGTGCTCTACATAAACTACAAGATTGGAATCCAGCACAAGGTCTGGTTAATAACCCAGCTCAGGAAGCTTAAGAGCGACGAGGCAGTTTTCGGACTCTTTATGGTCTTCGCGGCGACGCTCGGTTTCATCAGCGAGGAAGTCGGAATGCACTTCACCATAGGTGGTTTCCTGGCCGGACTGCTACTCCACAGCGATTTGGTGGGAACGAAACAGTACGAAAGGCTGGAAACAATCCTGAGCGGTGTGACGAGCGGAATCTTCGCGCCGATATTCTTCGCCTGGCGTGGGATGAACTTCAGGGCCGAAATAACCCTCATGGTGCTCTACGGGTTCCTCGTGGTGTACTCAGTCCGCTTCCTGCTGACGGTAATCATTGAATGGGATGGAACGCCTCTCAGCTCGCTGGCCAAGGCAACGGGACTTGTGAGCTTTGGAATCCTCGGCCTTCTCGTGGCAGACCTCGGCAACAGCTACGGCGTCCTAACGGGAGAGCTGTACTCGATAACCGCGTTCACTTCGGTCGCGGGAATATTCCTCTCGGCAACGATTGGAAGGGCTCTAACGGCCATACAAGAGTCCTAAAAATTTTTGGGCAAGATTTATAAGCACCACGCAAAGCGGTGGAGTGATTGAGGGGCTTTTAAAGGTGGTGATGATGAGCTGGACGACACCTAAGAGGGCTTTCATAGGAGCGGCCGCCGCAGAGGGCGGAACTAAGTTAAACGCCTTCGACAACGCACTCCTCAAACTCGGCATAGGAAACGTCAACCTCGTCAAGCTCAGCAGCGTTATCCCGGCACACATCGAGTGGATGGACAAAGTCCACGACGTCCCGATTGGAATGCTCCTGCCGACCGTTTACGCGCACATCGAGAGCGACGAGCCGGGAATGACCATCAGCGCGGCCCTTGGAGTTGGGATAAGCAAGAACAACGAAGGCGGCTTAATCTACGAGTACGCAGGTTATTGCACGATGGAAGAGGCAGAGAGGGTCGTCAGGAAAATGGTGGAAGAGGGCTTCGCCAACAGGGGCTGGGAGCTGGCAGAGTTCAAGGTTGCGAGCGCCGAGATAACAGTCAAAGACAAGCCCGCCGCGGCAATAGCGGTCGTCGTCATGTTCCCCTACTGAACCTTTTTCTTTTCAACCAAGGTGAACTCGTTGTCACCTGTTCTCTGAAAGACCATCTCGTAGCGGGCCCTGCCCTTCGTTGCCCACACTTCAACCACCGAATCGCCGGTCATCCAGAGAACTTCAAAGCCAAGCTTTCTAAGGGTCTCACTCAGAGGCCCTTCAAGTGTTATGCCGGGAAGAAGAAGCCTTGGAACGCCCTTGCCCTGGAGAAAACGCCATAGGGACACGAAGAGGGCCCTTGGACTGCCTTCGTCAGCGGGAAAGACGAAGAAGAGAACACCCTCGTCGAGGAAGCGCTCAAGGCGGTAGTCATCAAAGAAGGCAACGTCAAGCTCAACTGTAAGTCCAGGACTCGCGCTAATTTCACCGACTAGATGGGGAATCCCCTCACCGGACTCTCCAGAGATTTCGGCCCACAAATCCGCTATTTCCTGGGCGAGTTTTCTTCTGAGCTCTGCCTCGGCCATCGCTACTAACTCTCGGAAGGGCCTTAATAACTTTGCCCTGTGAAAACCCATAGGTTTAAAACCCAAAGGGCGAGCTAAGCTCAGGTGAGGTTCATGCCCTACAGCGAGGAGGAGAGGGCCTTTATCGAGTGGTATCCCAGGGGCTACGGCGTCGGTTTCAAGGTTAAGGAGAGGCTCTTCGAGACGCAGACGAAATACCAGCGGCTGGAGCTTTACGAAACCGAGGGGTTCGGCAAACTGCTCGTCCTCGATGGGACAGTCCAGCTCGTCGAGGTAGGCGAGGAGAGCTACCACGAAGTTCTCGTTCACCCGGTCATGCTCGCGCACCCGAACCCAAAGAGGGTGCTCATCATAGGCGGCGGCGACGGCGGGACGCTGAGGGAAGTGCTCAGGTACGAGAGCGTTGAGAAGGCCACAATGGTCGAGATTGATGAGATGGTCGTCGAGGTTTCGAGAATCTACCTCGGCATAGACAGGGGCGCCTTCGACGACCCGAGGGCCGAGCTGATAATCGGTGACGGCGTCAAGTACCTGAAGGAAACTGAAGAGCGCTTCGACGTCATAATCGTGGACTCAACCGACCCAGTTGGTCCGGCAAAGCTCCTGTTCAGCGAAGATTTCTACCGCTCGGCCTACGAGAAGCTCAACGAGAGGGGTCTCTACATCACCCAGGCGGGGAGCGTCTACCTCTTCACCAACGAACTCCTCGACGCCTACAAAGCCATGAAGAAGGTCTTCGACAGGGTCTACTACTTCAGCTTCCCCGTGATAGGCTACGCCTCACCCTGGAGCTTCCTCGTGGGTGTTAAGGGCGACTTGGACTTCAGGGAGGTTGACGTGAGCAGGGCCCCGGAGAAGCTCTACTACTACGACCCAGAGAGGCACGAGACGCTCTTCCAGATGCCGAAATACGTCAGGGAACTCCTCGAGAAGGAGTGAAGGGCATGAACTGGAGAAAACCGGCAACGTTACTCCTAACCGTTGCCATAACCGCCTATCTGCTCCACAAGGTCTACTCAGAGGCATCGAGGGTAAACCTGAGCGCTTCCTCGCTGTTATCTCCCTATTTCCTGACAGCAGTTCTGACGGGTTTCGTGGCGTACCTCCTCTACACCGCCCTCTGGTACATCTATGTGCACCACGCCTCAGGAGTTTCGTTCAGAAGAACCCTGCTCGCAACGCTCTCGGGAACGTACTTGGGGTTCTCCCTCAACAGCGCCGTTGGAGTTCTCGTTAAAGTCAGACTCCTCGGAACGGACTACTGGTACACGATGGGTGTCAGCCTTCTCGCGATAGCAACCGAGTTCCTCGCGGGCCTGCTGTTAATCGCGTTCATCGGGAAAAATTTGATAGCATTAATCCTAGCCGGAGCCCTTCTCGTGGCAGTTATTTTTGACAGGGTGGCCTACTACTTATTATACCCATTTTTCTGGGCAATTAGAAAACTCCAAACACTCGAAAAGATGTATTCTGGCTGGCACAGGGCCAGAGGAGAGCTCAAAACTGTTCTTCTGGCGATAGCCGTTGGAATACTCCTGACAATCGCAAACTCAACGGCGCTGTACCTGACGGCGAGAACTTTTGGAGTGGGAGAAAACTACCTCAAGTTCCTTGAAGCGGTGCTGTATTCAAACTTTCTCGGTGGGCTTCTTGGAACTCCTGGTGGAATCGGGGCGAACGAGCTTGGGGTAACGCTCGCCATCGGCGACACTCCGACTGCAATCGTTGTGGCGTTTCTCTACAAGTTCATAACCCAGTACGCCTACGCAATCGTTGGGGCAGTCGCATTTTACCACCTCGTGGCGGGCGAGGTTAAAGCTAATTAAGCACCTCCCCCAATGGTTAATAATCACAGGCATCTGGTGAACAACATGGAAAAGGAAGGGGTTCTTGAGGAGATTGACAGGCGGATAAAGCGCCTTCAGGCAGAGATAGAGATAGCCGAGACAGGGTTAAGGAGAATTGAGGAGCTCGGGGCCAGGGCGAAGGGACCGGAGGTGAAGGACTACTCCCACTACTACCTCGCGGGAATGCTCCTCTGGTTCGCAATAGGCCTCGTCCTCCTCGTGGTTATCTCAAGGAGGGCCCCCTCAGGTGTTAAGATACCCACAGGACTCTACGCGCTGATGATTGTCGCCTTCAGCGTGCCCCTGGCCTACTACCTCCTGACGAGGGAGCGGAAGGAGGAGCCCGGGAGAGACCTGCTTGAGAGGGAGAGGATGGCAAGGCTCGTTCTCAAGGCCTTTTACGAGCCCCTGAGAAGGGCCGTGGAGAGGGATGACAGGAAGGCCCTCGAAACCCTCGCGGATGAGCTCCTTAGGAACCCCCCACTCGCGAGCGCAATCGAGAGGCTCGGTGAGGGAGACCCGAAGCTCATCGCCTACGCCCTGCTCCTCTACGCGAACTTCAGGGACGACCTTGAAGACGAGGTTGCAGAAACCGCGGAACGGGTTCACAACAAGCCCGTAAAGGCCCTCCTCCAGTCCCTGCTCGAGCCGAAAGGTTATAACGGTGAAGAACGCTCGATAGAGGGGGAAGACCATGAGGTTTGAGGTTCTCACCAAGGACGATATGAACGCACTCTCGCGCGAGCTAAGCAGGGCGGGAATAATGAACAGGACGAGGGAAGAAACCAGGGCCGAGATTGAGCACTACGTTGTAATCCGGGGCACCTACGCCGAGCTCGTTGAGGTCGCCTCCGAGGTCCCAGCCGTAGGTGAGGAGCTTGAGGCGGTCAAGCTGGCCTACGACGAACTCCTCGAAAACTGGGAGTCCGGTGAGGTTAAGGAGCTCGGAACACTCTTTGAAGAGCCAGACTTGCCAAAGCTCTCGGTTGTGAGCGCGCTTATTGAATCCGGGGCGATAGAGGAAACCGAGGGGGGCTTCCTGCTGAAGGAAAGAGTTCCCCTTGACGCGCTGAGCCTTGAGCTACGCTTCCCGATTGAGGAAATCGGCGACGAGCTTGAGGAACTTGAGGAACGGTTAAAGGCGACGCTCGTAACCGAATACACCCTTGAGAAGCGCTACTACGTTGAAGTCCTCGAGGTCGAGAGGGAGCTAATAGAGGCGGCCCTTGAGGTGGCTGAAGATTATGCGACCGAGGAGAGCTACGTCGAGGCGATGTTCGACGGAATAGCCCGCTCCATTTTAGCGGAGAGAATCCTCGAACTGGCCGAGAAGTACCGGAGGAAGAACGAGCTCATCGAGGCGATTATGGAGCTCGAACCGATAACCGTCGAGGGCAGGAACGAGAGGATAAACATCTACTACGACGAGGACGCGATAGAGGACTTCCTGAAGGTTCTTCAAACGCTCGGCTACCTCAAGGTCAAGGGCAACAGGATATGGGTTTAGCAAAGTTTAAAAGCCCGAACCAAAACTCCGCTCGGGGGTGGAGGAGATGGCAGTGTTGAAGGCCATCAAGATTAAGGACCGGGACGGGGAGATACTCTTCCGCTGTCCGAGGTGCGGAATGGTCTTCAAGGATGCAAAGGCCTTCACGAGGCACGTGAACAGGGCTCACGGCCATCTCTTCCGCAAGTGATTTCTCTTCCCTTTTCTTGCGGGATGAAGAAACAGCCAGGACCCTGAAAAGTGATGAGCGGAGGGCTTAGCCGACCGCTACTCGCGCATTATGATTTCCTTCGTGAGGCGGACTATGAAGGTTTTCCCGACCTTCTCCCTTTCAACGAGCTGTTTCTTCTCGAGCTCCTGAATGATTCTGCTTATCGTCGGCCTTGAGTAACCTGTGAGCTCTGGCAACTCCTCCTGCTTTACCGTTCCGCCCCTGTCGAGGATTGCCTTGACGACTATGCGCTCCTTCTCTGTCAAAACCTCGATTGGAACCTTGTTGGCGGACCACTTCTTCTTGGCGTAGTAGAGCGAAGCCGGAATCGCAACCGCGAGGGTGAGGATTACCGCACCGATGACGAGGGTCCAGTCGGTCCTAGCCAGAGGTGTTGGGGACGAAACCGTTATCGTTATGCTTTCCTTCACCCAGTACGTCTGGTACCCGAGTTCCTGAAGCTGGGCCTGAATGTCCTTGGACATACCCGCCCCGATGAGGACCACGAGGTTCGGGTGGAGCCTCTTGAGGGCGCTGATAACGGACTGGGAAAGATTGTTTGGATTCGTCAGGAGGAGCGGGTTCTCGTAGGTCATCGCCCACCTAGCGGCGGCCAGGGCAGAGCCGTAGTCACTTGCACTAGCGAGGATTACAGTCTTGGCGCCGTCTGGATAGAACTCCTCGGCGAGCTTGACCGAAGTGTCAACCCTCGTGGCGCCTCCTATCCTGGTGACCTGAAACCCGAGGCTGATGAGCTGTTCCTGCACCTTCTGGCTGATTGCCTTGTAGTCACCTATCACGAGCACCTTGTACCAGCCGAACTGCTCGTAGCTCTGGAGCTGGGCAAGGGTGGTTGTGTCGAGCTCATCTGGATTAACTGGGAGAATTGGTATCCCAAGAAGCCGTGAATAGGGGAGAGCGACTATATAATCAATCAGGTTGTCGTTTCTCACAATTATCAGGTCGTAAGGGGGGCTTTCCCCCGGAACCTGGGCCCCAACGGGATGAACGAGCGGAGGGATGAACATCAAAACCAGTGCAAAGATTAGAAACCCTGCACTTCTGCCCATTTCACCACCTGAAAAGGAGATAAAGGGAGGCTCTTAAAAGGTTTTTCAAAGCTCAAGCTCCTCGCCGGGTTTGAGTATAATGACTTCGGCCCTGTCCCCAACGAGCTTCTTAAACTCCTCGGGGTCGGCCGAAATCGGGGGCCAGGTGTTGTAGTGCATCGGGACGACCTTCTTCGGCTTGAGTAGCTCGACGGCCTTTGCCGCTTCCCTCGGACCCATCGTGAAGTGCCCGCCTATCGGGAGCAAAGCTAAGTCAATCGGGCCGTAGAGCTCGGCAAAGAGGCCCATGTCGAGGAACACAAAGGTGTCGCCAGCGTGGTAAATCGTCTTTCCGTCGAGCTTGACGATGTAGCCGCACGGGTTGCCGATGCCGTACTTGCCGTCGCTGCTGGAGTGCCAGGCAGGAACCTGGACGATTCCGACGCCGTCTATTTCAGTCGGCCCGTAGTTCATGCCGATGACCTCGACCCCCTCAGCCTGCTCGCTGATGTAGTTGGCTATGTCGTACATCGCCACTATCTTCGCGCCGGTCCTCTTGGCTATCTCGACCGCGTCGCCGATGTGGTCGCCGTGGGCGTGGGTAACGAGTATCAGGTCCGCTTCAACCTCCTCAGGCTTCACAGCCGCCTGCGGGTTGCCGGTGAGGAACGGGTCTATCAGTATTTTCTTGCTTCCCTCAATCAGAAAAGCTGCGTGGCCCAGGAACTTCACCTTCACCATCGCCATCACCTCCGAGAATAAAATAACCAGAGCTTACTTAAAGCTTTCGATGACTGAAAAAGCCCACTGATGGACGTAAAAGTCTCAACGATGTCCTAAAATTCCCCAATGCCCCTTTTGGGAAAGCTTATATACGATTCGGCGGAGATTTTAACGGTGAGGCTCATGAACCTGGACTACTTCTTCAAACCGAGGGGCATAGCCGTCATCGGTGCATCAAACGACCCGATGAAGCTCGGCTACGAGGTTTTTAAGAACCTCAAGAAGTACAGGGACGGAAGGGTTTACCCCGTCAACGTCAAGGACGAGGTCGTTCAGGGAGTTAAGGCCTACAAGAACATCAAGGACATCCCCGACGAGGTTGACCTCGCGATAATCGTCGTCCCCAAGCGCTTCGTGAAGCAGGCGATAATAGACTGCGGTGAGAAGGGGGTTAAGGGAGCGGTCATCATAACGGCCGGCTTTGGAGAGACTGGGGAGGAAGGCAAGAAGGAGGAGCGCGAGCTCGTCGAGATTGCCCACAAGTATGGAATGCGCCTGATAGGCCCGAACTGCGTCGGCGTCATGAACACCCACAACGACATGAACGCGACATTCATAATGGACGCCAAGAAGGGGAGCATAGCCTTCGTGAGCCAGAGCGGGGCCCTGGGGGCGGGAATCGTTTACAAGACAGTCAAGGAGGGAATAGGCTTCTCCAAGTTCGTGAGCGTCGGCAACATGGCAGACCTCGACTTCGCGGAGCTCATGGAGTACCTGGCGGACACCGAGGAGGACAGGGCCATAGCCCTCTACATCGAAGGAATCAAGGACGGAAGGAAGTTCATCGAGGTCGCCAAGAAGGTCACCAAGAAGAAGCCCGTCATAGCCCTCAAGGCCGGAAAGAGCGAGAGCGGAGCCAGGGCGGCATCAAGCCACACGGGCTCCTTAGCCGGAAGCTGGAAGATTTATGAAGCTGCCTTTAAGCAGAGCGGAGTTCTGATTGCGGAAACTATAGACGACATGCTCAGCATGGCGAGGGCCTTCACCCAGCCCTTGCCCAAAGGAAAGCGCGTCGCGATAATGACCAACGCAGGTGGTCCAGGTGTTCTGACGGCCGACCAACTCGACAAGAGGGGACTTAAGCTGGCCGACCTCGAGGAGAAAACCATTGAGGAGCTCCGTTCATTCCTCCCGCCGATGGCCGCCGTAAAGAACCCCGTTGACATGATTGCAAGCGCTCGCGGTGAGGACTACTACAGGACCGCGAAGCTACTCCTTCAGGACCCGAACGTCGACATGCTCATAGCGATATGCGTCGTCCCGACCTTCGCGGGAATGACTCCAACGGAGCACGCTGAGGGCGTCATCAAGGCCGTCAAGGAGGTCAACAACGGAAAGCCCGTCCTCGGCCTCTTCATGGCCGGCTACGTCAGTGAAAAGGCGAAGGAGCTCCTCGAAGAGAACGGAATCCCGAGCTACGAGAGGCCCGAGGATGTAGCTGCTGGTGCCTACGCGCTCGTTCAGCAGGCGAAGAACGCGGGGGTTTTGGAGGATGAGTGAGATGGGGATAACCCCCAAGCGGAAAGCTCAGTTCACCTTTACTTCTTCTATCACCGTTAGGGAAGTCCATAGGCGCATGAAGAGGATACTGGACACGGTTGAGAATGACCCCCACGACATTTTGAGGGAGATAAGGGAGTTTCGATTTATTACGACCGACAATGGAGGTGTTGTTTGATGGCGAAGGTGACGGACATAGTGCTGTGGGATAAGCCCGGGGAGAGGGTTCTTCTCCTCGGAAACCACGCCATAGCTCGCGGAGCTTTGGAGGCGAACATAGCGGTTTTCGCGGCTTATCCCGGAACTCCGAGTTCAGAACTGACCGATACGATGGCGGCCGTTGCGAAGAAGGCAGGAGTTTACATGGAGTACTCCACCAACGAGAAGGTAGCTTTTGAGACCGCGCTTTCAGCTGCCTGGAGCGGTCTCAGGGCCATGACGGCCATGAAGCACGTCGGACTGAACGTTGCCGCTGACACATTCCTCAGCGCAGTTGGTATGGGCGTCGAGGGCGGTTTCGTCATAATGGTCGCGGACGACCCGAGCATGTGGAGCAGTCAGAACGAGCAGGACACGAGGGTTTACGCAAAGTTCGCCAACGTGCCCGTTCTCGAGCCGAGCTCACCGCACGAGGCCAAGGAGATGACGAAGTACGCCTTCGAGCTCAGCGAGAAGTTCAAGCACTTCGTCATTCTCAGAACAACTACGAGGAGCTCCCACGCGAGGGGAGACGTCGTTCTCGGTGAGCTTCCCGAGGAGATAAAGCAGGGCAGGAGGAAGTTCGGGGACTTCAAGAAGGACCCGAGCAGGTTCGTTGACATCCCAGCCAACGCGAGGCGCTTCCACCCGCAGGTTCTCGAGAAGATTGAGAAGATTCGCGAGGAGCTCAACAACTGCCCCTTCAACTGGATTGAGGGCGACGAGAACGCGAAGGTCGGTATAATCGCTCCAGGCTTAGCGTACGCATACGTCAAGGAGGCCTTGGCCTGGCTCGGCGTTGAGAACGTCAAGATACTCAAGCTCGGAACTCCCTTCCCCGTTCCCTACGGCCTGCTTGAGAAGTTCCTCGACGGGCTTGAGAAGGTTCTCATCGTCGAGGAGCTTGAGCCGGTAGTTGAGGAGCAGGTCAAGACCTGGGCCTACGATAAGGGACTTAGGATTCCGATTCACGGCAAGGATTTGGTTCCGCGCGTTTACGAGATGACCACAAGGAGGGCTGTAACGGCCATAGCGAAGTTCCTCGGCCTCGAGACTCCGATTAACTTCGAGGAAATCGACGAAAAGTACGAGAAGGTTCAGGCAATGGTTCCTCCGAGGCCTCCTTCGCTGTGTCCGGCCTGTCCGCACAGGAACACTTTCTACGCGATTAGAAGGGCCGCGACTCCGAGGGCAATCTTCCCGAGCGACATAGGCTGTTACACCCTTGGCGTATTGCCGCCGCTCAAGACCGTCGATACAACCGTCGCGATGGGTGCATCAATCGGCGTCGCGCACGGTCTGGACGTAGCCCTCAACGGAGTGCCCGGGGAAGAGGAGAGGAGAACTGGAAAGGAGAAGAAGATAATCGTCGCGACCATCGGAGATTCGACGTTCTTCCACACGGGACTTCCGGCTTTGGCCAACGCAATCTACAACCGCTCCAACGTCGTCATAGTAGTCCTCGATAACCTCGTCACCGCTATGACCGGCGACCAGCCCAACCCCGGAACCGGCGAGACCCCGCACGGGCCCGGTAAGCGGATTAAGATTGAAGAGGTCGCGAAGGCCCTCGGTGCCGATTACGTCAAGGTCGTTGACCCCTACGACATAAAAGCCACCGAGCGGGCCATCAAGGAGGCCCTGGCCGTTGAAGGCGTGGGCGTCGTCGTCGCGAGACAGCCGTGTGCGCTCTACAGGATAGGCCAGATGCGCAGGAAGGGTGAGAGGTGGCCGATTTATCACGTCATCGAGGAGAAGTGTACCGGCTGTAAGATTTGTATCAACGCCTACGGCTGTCCGGCAATCTACTGGGACGCCGAGAAGAAGAAGGCCAAGATAGACCCGACGATGTGCTGGGGCTGCGGCGGTTGCGCCCAGGTCTGTCCGTTCGACGCCTTCGAGCCTATGAAGGAGGGTGAGTGAGATGAAGGAGTACAACATCGTTATCACCGGAGTTGGCGGTCAGGGAATCCTTACCGCGGCGAACCTGCTCGGCTGGGCCGCTTTGAGGGCCGGCTACAAGGTGCGCGTTGGCGAGGTTCACGGCATGAGCCAGCGCTTTGGAAGCGTTATCGCCTACGTCAGGTTTGGAGAGGACGTCTACGGCGCGATGGTTCCCGAGGGCAAGGCCGACGTTATACTGAGCTTCGAGCCCGTTGAAGCCCTGAGATACATCAACTACCTCAAGAAGGGAGGTTTGGTCTTCACCAACGCGAGGCCGATTCCGCCGGTTCAGGTCTCGATGGGCCTCGCGAGCTATCCAAGCCTTGAGGAGATAAAAAAGGTCGTCGAGGAGGACTTCGAGGCCAAGTTCATGGCCTTCGACGCCGAGAAGCTCGCCATGGAGGCCGGAAACATCATAACAACCAACGTCGTCCTCATCGGAGCGCTGACGCAAACTCCGGGCTTCCCACTTTCAGCGGAGCACGTCAGGGAGGTCATAAAGGTCAGCGTGCCGAAGAAGGCCGTTGACGTCAACATGAAGGCCTTCGACCTTGGAGTTAAAGCCGCGAAGGAGATGCTGGGGCTTTGATGCCCTTCTCTTTTTATCACACTTTGAGAGCTTTCGCTATTTGTTGTTTCCCGGAATATTTAACTTCTTCCTGACGTAAACTAACTTACCCCCGGGTAAGCCACTTATCCCCCCGTAAGTCAAAACTCCCACCACTCCGACTGTATCTCCTTCACCCTCGCCACTGTTCTCAAAGCTTCGTACGATGGACTGACCGGAACCTCGCGGATTTCCCCGCCCAGGTAGCCCCTGATGAAGGCAGGCAAACCTTTGTCAAGTCCGACGGAGTAGCCACCCTCAAAAATCACCGCGAGCGGATAGCGCGAGAGCGTTGAACCAGCGTAGGCGAAGAAGAGTTCACTGAGGCGAAGCGTCGTCAGGTTCTCGCCGAGGAATCCGTCAAATCCAGCAGAGACAACCACGAGCTTCGGCCTGAGCTGGGCCAGAAGGGGGAGGACAACCTCATCCCAGGCATAGATAAAGTCGTCGTCACCCGAGTAGTGGGGCATCGGCAGGTTGATTTTTGTACCTTCGGCCCCTTTCCCGCCGACGTCGTGCTCGTAGCCACTCCAGGGGTAGATGTCGCGCTCGTGAAGGTCTATATGCACCGCGTTGGGGTCGTTCCAGAGTATCTCCTGCGTCCCGTTGCCGTGGTGAGCGTCGAAGTCTATGACCAGAACCTTTCCGGCGAGCTCCTCGGCCGATTTCGCCGCGTAGGCCGCGTTGTTGAAGATGCAGAAGCCGAGCGTTGAGGCGTTGAAAGCCCTTCCAGATTTTCCGGCGTGGTGGCCTGGCGGTCTCACGAGGGCGAGGTGAAGGCCTCCGAACTTCAGGGCCAGCTCGACGGCGAGCCTCGACGCCCCGAAGGCGAGGAGCGAGGCCTCCCACGTGCCGGGGGAAACGTAGGTGTCCGGGTCGAGGTATGAAAAGGCCCTACTCTTCTCGCGGACGAGCTCAACGTAGTCCCTTGAGTGAACCTTCAGGAGTTCCTCCTCCGGAACTGGAACTGGCTCGACGGGTTTCCACAGGTTCAACCGCTTTAAGGAGTTTACTGCCCGTAGCAACCGGTCAGGGTTCTCCGGATGATAGTTCTCGGGTCTGTGCTCGAGAAAAACGGAAGAGTATATAACGGAGAAGGCCAAGCCCCCTCACCACTCCTCCTCTTCCTCGATTAGACCGTACTTCTCAAGCTCACGGAGGAGCTTCCTAACGGCCTCCCAGGCGTCGTGCTCGCTCTTGGCGCCGGAGCAGACGATTTTGCCGGAGGAGAAGAGCAGTATCACCGCCCTCGGCTCCTTGACGCGGTAGATGACGCCGGGGAACTGCTCGGGCTCGTACTCACAGTTGGGCAAGCTAAGCGCTACAGCGTCGAGGTTGAACTCCATGCCGATGTCACCGCTGAAGACCATGTTCTGTATGTCAATCTGGGGCGCGCGGTGGAACTTGGCGCCGATTTTCTTGAGCATCTGGATGAGCTTGTTGACGGCCCTCTCGATGTCCTCGACGCTTTTAGCTCCAGTAACGACGAGCTTCCCGGAGCTGAATATAAGCAGGGCAACCTTCGGCTCATCGAAGCGACAGATGATTCCGGGGAACTCCTCCGGGTTGTACTTCGAGTTGGGGCATATTTCAATAACCTTCTCAAGGTTCAGCTCCGTAAAGAGGTCAACAGAAGCGACGATGTTCTCAATCCTGAGCTTTACATTGCTCATGTCCACCAAGGTTTACACCTCCGGATGGTGGGTTTAAAAACCCCTTTATAAATGAGGGCCGTCGCTTTTTAAAGCTTTATGCTCAAAAGG
>Ga0256836_1000895_pt1 | contig 14487 bp, 10 predicted proteins | sample 4561380metaG_FD_185974 | JGI IMG/M metagenome (GOLD analysis project Ga0256836, IMG submission 185974) | Hydrothermal vent microbial communities from Guaymas Basin, Mexico - 4561-380 | ecosystem: Environmental > Aquatic > Marine > Hydrothermal vents | place: Mexico: Guaymas Basin | collected...
AATTATGTTTAACATAGGCACCAATGAACTTTTACTTATTTTAGCTATAATTTTACTTATATTTGGACCTAAAAAACTTCCGGATCTTGCAAAATCCCTGGGAAAAGCTATTAATGAATTTAAGAAAGCTTCTTCAGGAATAACGGATGAGATTGAAGAAGTAAAAAAAGAAGTTAAAGAAACTGCAAAAGTAGCTAATAAAGATTCTAATTCTAAAAGTAACAACGAAGAAAACGTAGAAAAAATAAAAATTAAAGAGTAGCAATGTCAGAAAAAGAGCTTCCAAAACAAGAAATATCTGAACATTTAGAAGAGCTAAGAAAACGCCTATTTTATTCTATTTTAGGAATTATTCTTTGCTTTATCATTTTATTTCCTTTCTCAAAAAAAATTTTAATGTTTTTACAAAAACCTTTACCAAAAAATTTAGTAGGAAAGCTTATATTTCTTTCTCCCGGAGATGCTCTTATAGTTAGCATGAAAGTTAGTTTACTTGCAGCTATTATAGTATCTTCACCTTTTTGGATATATCAATTTTGGAAATATGTAGAACCAGCTCTTTATGAACATGAAAAAAAACTTATAGTTCCAGCATTTTTTGTAACATTAGTATTATTCTTATTAGGAACTTCTTTTGCTTATTTTGTGATACTACCGTTTTCCCTACGTTTTTTACTTTCTTTTGCAGGAGATATGCTTACGCCCCAAATTACAATAGACAATTATATTTCCTTTGTTATCCAAATGATTTTAGCTTTTGGAATAGTATTTTTACTTCCAGTTGTTACATACCTTTTAGGTAAATTAGGTGTTATAAATTCTAAGCTTTTAGAGCATTATAGAAAATATGCTATAATTATAATATTTTTCTTAGCAGCTATTCTTACACCGCCGGATGTGTTTTCTCAAATAATGTTAGCTGTTCCTTTGCTTATTTTATATGAAATAAGTATTCTTATTCTAAAACTTATTGAAAAAAAAGAGAAAGAACTTAATTTATAAAAAGGGAGTTCTAAGCTTATCAAAAAAAATTAAATCTCTCTGAAAACTTCCAACCAGGCTAAGTTAAAAATTATTATTGAAGGAAAAGTTAGAGAGGCATTATAATGGAATTTTAACTTGTTTTAGAAAAATTTTTATTCTAAATAGTTATTAACAAAACTTTTTAGGAGGAATTTTATGGGTAACTCTGAGAAAACTCAAGTTATAGAACATAAAATTGAAGAAAAAGAAAATAAAGGAGATCAAAATAATCAAAATTTAAGTAATAAAGAACAAAATAAAATTACAAGTTTACAAGTTACAGAAAAAGGAGAAAAAACAAGTTATCAAATAACTCCTCTTTTAGGACCCGAAACTATAGAAAAATATAAAACTTATCAGAATCTATCAATATTTGACTTAAGAAAGCTTGCAAGAAGTCTTCATATAGATACAGAAAACTTAAGAAAGCAAGAACTTATTATAAAAATTTTACAAAAAGAAGCTCAAGAAAAAGGAACAAAACTTGGAGTTGGGGTTTTAGAAATTCTACCTGAAGGTTTTGGTTTCTTGCGTTCCCCTAAAAACTCCTATTTACCTTCTCCCGAGGATATATATGTATCTCCAAATCAAATAAAAAAGCTTGGATTAAGAACTGGAGATACTATTATTGGTGAAATTAGACCTCCTAAAGAAGGGGAAAAATATCATGCTCTTTTAAAAGTTCTTTTAGTAAATGATATTCCTACCGAAAAAGCAAGATTTCGCCCTATATTTGAAAAATTAACCCCTCTTCACCCAAACGAAAGAATAAGACTTGAGCATGAAACCTTAGAGCTTTCCACTAGAGTCATGGATCTAATAACTCCTATTGGAAAAGGACAAAGAGGACTCATTGTTGCTCCTCCAAGGGCTGGAAAAACGGTTCTTTTACAAAAAATAGCTAATGCAATAAAAACTAATTATCCAGATATTTATCTTATGATTTTACTTATAGACGAAAGACCTGAAGAAGTTACAGATATGAGAAGAAATACTCTAGCTGACGAGGTTATAGCTTCTACATTTGATGAAGTTCCAGAAAGACACCATCAAGTTTCTAAGGTTGTTTTAGAAAAAGCAAAAAGACTTGTAGAAACAAAAAAGGATGTAGTAATCCTTCTTGACTCCTTAACCCGAATGACTAGAGCCTATAATGTTCTTATTCCACAAAGTGGAAAAGTTCTATCTGGAGGTATAGATGCGCTTGCTTTTCAAGAACCAAAAAAGTTTTTTGGAGCCGCAAGAAACATAGAAGAAGGAGGTTCTTTAACAATACTTGCAACTTGCCTTGTAGATACGGGTTCTAGAATGGATGACGTAATCTTTGAAGAATTTAAAGGTAGAGGAAATATGGAAGTTGTCTTAGATAGACAGCTTGTAGAAAAAAGAGTTTTTCCAGCTATAAATATTCAAAAAAGTGGAACTCGTAGAGAAGATTTACTTATGAGTGAATGGGAACTTAAAAGAGTATGGCTTTTAAGAAAAGTTCTTTCTCAAATGAATCCAGTAGAAGCCATGGAATTTTTAATCGATAAACTGAAAAAATATAAAACTAATGAAGACTTTTTGAAGGCAGTAAATGCTTAAGATACATACTATATCTAATTTTAGAAAATTACTGAAAAATAAGGAAAATATTACTTTTCCTATTTTATTTTATGGTCCGGAAGAATTCTTAATAAAAGATACCATAGATAAAATAATAAAACTTTTTAATTTAAAAAGAAAAATATACTTTCTTTCTGAAATACCTTTAGAAGAGATTATAAAAAATTTATCTAACTTTTCTTTGTTCGAAGATGATCAAGAAAATAGTGTTTATATATGTTTTGAAGCTGAAAAAGCATTTGAAAATATAAATACTTTAAAAAGTTATTTGAAATACTTAAAACAAGGAAAAGTAATTTTTATTAGCAAAGAAGATATTATTCCTCCTAAACTTTTAGTTTATTACTTTAAAGGAAAAGATATTTCTGCCTATATTAAAAAAGAACTTTTAGAAATTTTAAGTGATTTTTTAATTATTTACTCTCCAAAAATAAAAAAAGAAAAAATTAAAACCTTAATATTGCAGAAATTTTCTAAATATAAAATAAATTTAAGCGAAAAAGCTTTGGAAAAACTTTTAGAAATAACTACAGATTTATTTTCTTTAAAAAATGAAACTGATAAACTTATTTTGTATGCTCTTGAAACCAAAAAGAAAACTTTAGATGAAAATGATATAGAGAAGTTATGTGTAGGTTTTGATTTTGACTTTTGGGAGACTTTAAATCTATATTTGGAAGGGGATTATAAAAAGTTTATAAAATATTTTGAAAAAGCATATAGAGAAAATCCTTATTTATCTATACCTTTTTATTTAGGTAGATTAAAAAATATTATAAAAGGAAAAACAAGCTACGATAAAATTATATTTCAAAGATATAAAAGTAAGGTTCTAAAACTTTACTCCTTACTTATAGACCTAGATATTTTTCTACGACAAGAATATAATCTTCGGTTTTTATTAGAAAGACTTATTTTTGAAAAGGAAAAGAGTAATTTATAATTTTTTAAGCCAGATATTCCTCGGTATAATTAGATAATAAATTTTCTATATCTTCATTATCCAAGTCTAAATCCTTTATGAGTTTTTTTATTTCATTTAAATTTTGTTCTATATTTTCAAAGTTCATTTCTTTTGAATTTTTTTGGACTTTTAAATTTTCCAATTTTTCTATAAGAAGTAAAAATTTTTTTAAGTTTCTTTCCACCTTTAAAAGAAATTCTGGAGGAATAGTCTTTACTATTTTTTTTGTTTTTGAATCAATAATTTCAAGATAGTAATTTTTTAATAATTTATCATACTTTATTACATACTTATATTTTTGTTGCTTCTCTTGTAAGCTTTTCTTAAGTTTTTTTAACTTCTCTTGCAGATTTTTATTTGTATCTTTTGTTAAAGATTTATTAGAATTTGAAAAATCAGAAAACAAGTTATTAGTACTTCTTTTTTCTGAAGATAAATTAACTAGAACTCCAGAATGTAAAAGAAAATCTGAGTTAGTTTGCTTTTGAACTGTTAAATTCATAAAATCGTAATAAGGAGATATCTGAAAAACATTTATTTTCAAATTCATGCTTATTCCCCTATCAAAATGGGTAAAATATCCCATTTATTCTTATCGGAAATTTTAAATTTTATTTTAGCATTAAAAAATTTTTTAGAAAAAGACTAATTTTTAGTAAGAACAAAACTGTGATAAAATTAAAGATAAGTCTTAAACTTATCAAAAAGTCTTATATACTCTTTTTAAATATTATTTAAAACAATAAAAATCTTTGCTTATTAAATAAAAAGGGGGTCTATACCTATGCCAAGTATGCTTAGCCTATTAAAAGGTTCTTGTGGAGTTGGTTTTATTGCAGACGTTAATGGAAAAGATACAAAAAGGGTAATAAATTTAGCTTTAGAAAGTGTAGCAAATTTAACCCATAGAGGTGCCGCCTTAGGAGATGGAAAAACCGGAGATGGTTCTGGAATTTTAACTAAAATTCCAAAAAAATTTTTTGAAAGAGTGTTAGAAGAAAACAATGTTAATATAGATGTTGATAATCTAGGAATTGGAGTTTTATTTATTCCTCCTGAAAAAGACAAAGAGTATAAAATAAAAATAGAAGAAATATTAAAAAAGCATAATATAAAAAATTACTTTTTCAGGAAAGTTCCTATAGATAAAAATGCTCTTGGGGAAATAGCTTTAAAATCTTTACCAAAAATATATCATCTTTTAATGGATATTTCCGAACTTAAAAATCCATATATAGACCTTTATAAAATTAGAAAAGAAATAGAAAGAAACTTAAAAGATATTCATATACCATCTTTCTCTCATAAACTAATATGTTATAAAGGCTTATTTTTAGCTCCCCAACTCCCAAAATTTTATTTGGATTTACAAGATAAAGATTTTACTTCTTCTTTTGCAATTTTTCATCAAAGATATGCAACAAATACTTTACCTAATTGGGCCCTAGCTCAACCTTTAAGATACATAGCCCATAATGGGGAAATTAATACTATAACTGGAAATAGAAACTGGATGAAAGCAATGGAAGATTTACTTTTTACTAAAGATTTATCTTCCGAAGATATTAAACCTTTAGTCTTAGATAATGAATCGGATTCAGCATCTTTAGACAAAGTATATGAGCTTTTACTTTTAGCCGGGTATGAAGCCGAAGAAGCTGCTACTATGCTTGTTCCTCCAGCCAAAGATAATAATCCTCTTTATAAAAATGATAAGGATATAAATGCCTACTTAGAATATAAAAGCCTTCAAATGAAACCTTGGGATGGACCTGCGGCCTTAGCCTTTGTTAATTTAGATGGAACTAAAATCGTTGGAAAACTTGATAGAAATGGTCTTAGACCTGCAAGATATTTAATTACAAAAGATGGTCTTATTATTTTTGGTTCTGAAGTAGGTATGTGTGAAATCGAGGAAAAAGATATTGTTGAACGAGGAAAGCTTTATCCAGGAGAAATTTTTGTAGTAGATTTGAAAAACAACAAAATAGAAAGGGATATAGAAGTTTTAAAAAGACTTGCTACTAAAAAACCTTATCATGAATGGATAAAAAAATATCATTACGATTTAAACTATTTTGAAAAACCAAAACCTAAAAAAGAGGAAATTTCTTATGAAGATTTAATTTTCAAACTTAATTTATTTGGATATTCCAAAGAAGATTTAGATTTCTTTGTAAAAGAACCTGCTCTAAAAGGAAAAGAACCTATTTATTCAACGGGAGATGATACTCCTATTCCCGTTCTTTCAAAAAGACCTGTATCTTTCTTTAGATATTTTAGACAAAGATTTGCTCAAGTAACTAATCCTCCAATAGATTCTATACGAGAAAGAAATGTTATGGATTTATCCATGAATCTTGGCAAAAAGAGTAACTTTCTTATAGAGGAACCTTACCAAGCTCATAGATTAAAAATATCTTCTCCAATATTAAAAGAAGAAGATTTAGAAGCTATAAAAAGCCAAGATGCATTTAAAGTAAAGGAAATAAAAATATACTTTAAAGAAACTGAAAGATTAAAAGATGGTTTAGATAGAGTTTTAAAGGATGTGGAAAACGCGGTTAAAGAAGGAAATGAAATTATTATTATTTCAGATAGAAATTTAAAAGAAGATGAACTTCCAATTCCTACTCTTTTAACCGTTGGAGCAATATTTTCAAAACTGGGAAATTTAACTTCAAAATTTTCTTTAATTGTAGATACTTTTGAAACTAAGAATACTCATGAAATCGCATGTTTAATTTCTTATGGTGCCAGCGCAGTATGTCCTCATGGTCTTTGGAAAATTATAGAAGCTTGGAAACAAGGAAAAATTAAAGATTTACCCGAAACTAATTTAGATAAAGAAAATTTAGAAAATAATATTAAAAAAGCTTTAGAAGATGGAATATTAAAAATTATGGCAAAGATGGGAATTTCTCCCCTTCGTTCCTATCAAAGAGCTCAAATTTTTGAAATTGTAGGTTTATCTAAAGAGCTAAGTGAAGAATACTTTCCGAACACTTTTAACACTATCGGAGGAGCTACTTTAGACGATATCGAAAAAGATATAAGAAAACGCTATCAGATAGCTCAAGAAAGTCATGATATTTTACCTTCTGGAGAATATAACTATTTACCTTTAGAAAATGCTGAGTACCATGCTTTTAATCCAAAAATAGTAAGAGCTCTTCATAAAGCTATAAGAACAAAAGATTATAATGCTTATAAAGTATATAGGGATCTAGCAAATTCCCGTCCAAGTTTTATTAGACATCTTTTAAAAATAGAAAGCGATAGAAAACCTATTCCTATTGAAGAAGTTGAAAGTGTAGATAGTATTATTAAAAGATTTGTAATAGCAGGTATGTCTTGTGGGGCCTTATCTAGACCGGCTCATGAAGATATGGCTGAAGCTATGAATAGACTTGGTGCAAAATCCTGCTCCGGAGAAGGTGGTGAAGATAGGGAAAGATATGAAACTATAAAAAATAGTAAAATCAAACAAGTAGCTTCTGGTAGATTTGGAGTAGAACCTTATTACCTTGCTTCAGCAGAGGAGCTTGAAATTAAAATAGCTCAAGGTGCAAAACCTGGGGAAGGAGGTCATTTACCCGGCTCAAAAGTAACCGAGTATATAGCAAAACTTCGTCATGCTGAACCGGGAGTAGATTTAATTTCTCCTCCTCCTCATCACGATATTTACTCTATTGAAGACTTATCTGAACTTATATATGACCTTAAACAGTCCAATTTAGATGCAAGAGTTGCTGTAAAACTTGTTTCTGAAGATGGAGTTGGAGTAGTCGCCTCCGGAGTAGCTAAAGGACTTGCAGATGTTGTTCAAATTTCAGGTTGTGATGGAGGAACGGGAGCTTCTCCTTTAACTTCTATTAAATATGCAGGAAATTACTGGGAATATGGACTTGCTGAAGCTCAAAAAATGTTAATAGAAAATAACTTAAGAGAAAATATAAAAGTTAGAGTAGATGGAGGATTTAGAACTGGAAGAGATGTTATTTTATCTGCCATCTTAGGAGCGGATGAATATGCCTTTGGAACTTTAGCTATGATCGCAGTTGGTTGTATTATGTGTAGAAAATGTCACACAAATAAGTGCCCTACTGGAATTGCTACCCAAGATGAAAAGCTAATAGAAAAAAGATATAAAGGCTCCCCGGAAGATATAATAACTTTATTTAAAATGATAGCTCAGGATGTGAGAGAAGAACTTGCAAAACTAGGTTACCGCTCTTTAGATGAAATTATAGGTAAATATGAGCTTTTAAAAATAAACAAAGACGTTATTAAAGAATTTCCAAAATGTAAAAATATAGATCTTTCAAATATTTTATTAAATTTAAAGCCTAAAAAATATAAAGGTGATGACAAACCTATTAAACTTTCTTCTCCTTTAAATGAAAAAATTTTAGAAGACAAAGATATAAAAGAAGCAATAAAAAAAGGAAAAAAAGTTGAAAAAAGTTACAAAATAAGAAATACAGATAGAGCAGTTGGAACCCCTCTTGCTTACATAATTTCTAAAAAAACAAAAGGAGAAGGTCTACCAGAAGATACCATTACCCTCAAATTTAAAGGGTATGCCGGTCAATCCTTTGGAGCATTTTTACCAAAAGGCGTTACTCTAATTTTAGAAGGGAATGCAAACGATTATATTGGAAAAGGCTTGGGTGGAGGAAAAATAATAATAAAAAATAAATACGCTAAAGAAAATGATGTTCTTGGAGGAAATACTATTTTATATGGAGCTACCGCTGGAGAACTTTATATTGCTGGAAACGTAGGAGAAAGATTTGCAGTTAGAAATTCCGGAGCTATAGCTGTAGTAGAAGGATGTGGAGAACATGGTTGTGAGTATATGACAAGAGGAACTATATTAATTTTAGGAAATGTGGGCGTAAACTTTGGAGCCGGTATGACAGGTGGGGTTGCCTATGTTCTTGACGAAAATATAGAACAAAAAATAAATAAAGACTATGTAAAAGTATCATATTTATCTAAAAAAGACAAAGAAAGGGTTAAGAAACTTTTAGAAAAGCATTATAAATATACTGGAAGTAAAAAAGCAAAAAAACTTTTAGATAATTTTGAAGATACTTCAAAAGTTTTAAGAAAAGTAACTTCTATAAAATTTGGAAACATAGGAATTATAGAACCAAAATAAAGTATAGGCCCCGCTCCTTTGCGGGGCCTATTTATCTTCCTACAAAGAACAACTTGAACAACTTCCAGAAGAGCAAACAGAACAGCTGGAAGAATTTTCAGTTCCACCAATTCTAAAACCACTTAAAAGTTTCTCAATATTTTTAGAACCGCACTTGGGGCATGTTATATTTTTTATTTCTTCCTCTTTAAAAATTAATTTTTCAAACTTCTCTCCACAATCTTTACATTTAAAATCAAATACAGGCATAATATTCCTCCCAGTAAAATTTTTAGATGTGTTAAATTTTCAATATATTTTTCCAATATAAAAATATAGAAATAAAAATAGAAAAAGTCAAGAAAAAGATTGGGCCAGGAAGGCCCAAAAAAGAAGGTTTAAAAATTAGGTTCGAGATTAAGATTTAAAGCTTTTTCAAGTTGATAAGAAACATTTAAAAGAGTGCTTTCATCAAATGGTTTTCCAATAAATTGAAAACCTAAAGGTAATTTTTCTTTTGAAAAACCACTGGGAACAGAAATTGCTGGAAGTCCAGCTAAGTTTGCTGGGATAGTAAATATATCCGAAAGATACATTTTTATAGGATCATTTATTCTTTCTCCTAGTTTAAAAGCTGGAGTAGGGGAAGTTGGAGTAGCTATTAAATCAACATTTTTAAAAGCTTTTTCAAAATCTTCAAAAATAAGACGCCTTACTTTTTGAGCCTTTAAATAATATGCATCATAATATCCTGCAGATAAAACATAGGTTCCAATTAAACATCTTCTTTTAACTTCTTTTCCAAAGCCTTCCATACGAGTTTTCATATACATATCTATTAGATCTTTATAATTTTTAGCTCTATAGGTATATCTAACTCCGTCAAATCTTGCAAGATTAGAAGATGCTTCTGCAGGAGCTATTATATAGTAGGTAGGAACTGCATACTTAATATGTTTTAAAGTAATGGGAATAATTTCGGCTCCTAATTTTTCTAAAATTTTTAAAGTTTCAAAGAAATTAACTTTTACATCTTCATCTGTATCTTCCAAAATACTTTCATCAAATCCAATTTTTATACCTTTTATATCATTTTCTAAAGCTTCAAGATAATTTTCTACGGGTTTATCTACACTTGTAGAATCTTTATTATCTAAGCCTGAAATTATTTCAAGTAAAAAAGCAGTATCTTTTACATTTTTTGAAAGAGGACCTATTTGGTCTAAAGACGAAGCAAAAGCTGTAAGCCCATATCTTGAAACTCTTCCATAAGTTGGTTTTAATCCTACAACTCCACAAAATGAAGCAGGTTGACGAATGGAACCTCCTGTATCCGAACCAAGTGCAATTGGAGCTTCTTTTGCAGCTACCGCAGCCGCTGAACCTCCAGAGGATCCTCCGGGAACTCTTTCTAAATCCCAAGGATTTTTTGTTGGTCCAAAATAAGAAGTTTCTGTAGAAGAACCAAATGCAAACTCATCTAAGTTAGTTTTTCCTAAAATCAAAGCTCCCTTTTCTTTTATTCTTCTTATAACTGTCGCATCATAAGGAGAGATAAATTTTTCTAAAATCCTAGAGGAACATGTCATTGGCATATCTGAAACACAAATATTATCTTTTATAGCAATAGGAAGTCCAAAAAGCTCTGGAATTTCATCTTTGGAAAGTTTTGCAAGTTTTTCATCTTTTTCTTTAGCCTCATTTATTAAATTTTCATTTACGTAAGTATAAGCATTTATTTTATCTTCCACTTTACTTATTCTTTCTAAATAAGCTTCACAAACTTCGCTTGGCTTAATTTCTTTATTTTTTATTAAATTAGATAACTCATAAAAACTTTTATTTAAAACTTCCTTCATTTCTTCCTCCTTCGGAATCTTTTATACTTTCTATTAAATTTTGCCTATATTCTATCATTATTTTAAAATTTTAAACTTTAAAAGTTTTAATTGCTTAAACGGAAAGTTTATTCCTTTGAAGTGATATAATCATCTAATAGTTTTCTAGGCCTCTTTCTACTTTATGAAAACTTTAATAAAAATAAAAAAAGGTAAGTAGGATGCTTAAAAAACTTTTAAACTTACCATTAAATGAACTTATGAAGCTTGCCTCAAAAGAAAGAAAAAAACGTTTTGGGAACATTATTACTTATACTATAGAAAGGAATATAAATTATACAAATGTTTGTATAGCAAAGTGCAAATTTTGTTATTTTTGCGTAGATAAAGAAGATAAAAAAGCTTTTATTCTAGATTTTTCCGAACTTGAAAAGAAAATTAAAGAGTTAATAGCTATTGGTGGAGTAAAAATATTACTCCAAGGAGGCCTTCATCCAGATTTAGATATTAAATATTTTGAAGAAATGTTTTCTTTTATAAGAAATAAATTTCCAAACATATATATTCATGCTTTATCTCCAGCAGAAATTTTGCATATTTCCAAAGTAAGTAAATTATCGTTAAAAGAAACTATTCTTCGTTTAAAGAAAGCTGGACTTCAATCTGTTCCGGGAGGAGGAGCAGAGCTTCTAGTAGATAGAATTAGAAATTACTTAGCTCCAAATAAAATATCAAGTAAAGATTGGCTTTTAGTTATGGAAACTTTACATAGACTCGGGATTCCAAGCACAGCTACTATGGTAATAGGCTTTGAAAATTATGAAACTAAAGAAATTTTGGATACTTGGGAAGATAGATTTGAACATTTAAAAAAAATAAAAAAACTTCAAGAAAAAACAGGAGGATTTACAAGATTTATTTTATGGACCTATCAGCCTCAAAAAATAACCTTTGCCGAGTATCTAAAAATGCTTGCTATATCTCGTTTATATTTAGATAATATACCTTCTATTCAAGCCTCTATTGTTACTCAAGGTGTAGAAGGTGCTCAAACAGCTTTATTATTTGGAGCAAATGACATGGGATCTCCCATAATAGAAGAAAACGTAGTTTCAAGTGCAGGTATAAAATTTAAAGTTTCAAAAGAAGATATTTTAGAAGCTATAAGGGAGATAGGATGTATTCCTCAATTGAGAATATAAAAAAACTTTCTCAAAAAAGAAAAAAAATAAAACTTGGAAAAATTAATTTTATAAATACAGAGCCCCTATATTTTTTCTTAGATAAAAATAAATATAAACTAATTTCTGGAGCTCCAAAAGAACTTTATAAAAAACTTTTAGAGGAAAATTTAGATGTTGCACCTGTTCCTTCTTATGCATATCTAAAAAATATAAAAAATAAATTAGAAAATATATTTAAACTTATAAAAGGAATTTCTGTATCTGGATCAAAAGAAGTTATGAGTGTATGTTTATATTCAAAAAGTAAAGATATAAAAAACATAAAAAGAATATATGTAACCCCTTTAACTACTACGTCTATAGAGCTTTTAAAAATAATATTAAAAAGATTTCATAAAAATGTAAAATTTACTAAAAATAAGAAAAATGCAGATGCTCTTTTACTCATAGGAGATGAAGCTCTTTTCTTTTTTAAAAGTGAAGAAAAAAAAATTTACAAATACAAATTAGATCTTGCAAAAGCTTGGTATAAATTATATAAACTTCCTTTTATATTTGCAGTTTTTCTTCTTAATAAAAAAAAATTAAAAACTCAGTTTTTTATAAAAAGAGATATGAAAATATCTAAAAAGTTATGTTACAGAAATATAGATATTTTAGTGGAAAAAATAATAAAAAATTTAAATTTAGAAACTAGCTTGAAATCATATCTAAAAAAGTATTACAAAGTTATGAATTACGATTTTTCATATAAACACTATTTATCTTTAAAACTTTTTGAATTTTTAAGTACTTAAAAGTTTTTTAGGAGGAAAAAAACTATGAGAATGTCAAAAGCTTTTATACCCACTTTAAAGGAAGATCCAAAGGATGCAGAAGTTATTTCTCATAAACTCCTAGTTAGAGCTGGGTTTATAAGGAAAGTATCTTCTGGACTTTACAATATTTTACCTCTTGGAACAAAAGTAGTCGAAAAGATAAAAAATATTATAAGAAAATATATGAATGAGTATGGTGCTCAGGAAATAATTATGCCTATTATGACTCCAAGTGAACTTTGGATAGAAAGTGGTAGATGGAATGTATACGGAAAAGAGATGATCAAATTTAAAGATAGACATGATAGGGATTATGCACTTGGACCCACTCACGAGGAAGTTGTAACAGATTTAATTAGAAAAGAAGTTAAATCTTACAAAGATTTACCTTTAAATCTTTATCAAATAGGACAAAAATTTAGAGACGAAATTAGACCTCGTTTTGGACTTATGAGAGCTAGAGAATTTATTATGAAAGATGCATATTCCTTTGCAAAAGATGAAAACGAAGCTAAAGAAGAATATTTTAAGATGTATGAAGCTTATAAAAAAATTTTCGATGAAATAGGTTTAAACTACGAAATTATAGAAGCAGATACTGGAGAAATTGGAGGAAAATTTTCTCATGAGTTTGTAGTTTTAGCTGATAGCGGAGAAAGTAAACTTATAAAATGTAAACAATGCCCTTATTGTGCTTCTACAGAAATAGCAAAAATAGGTATAAAAATAGATGATATACCTTTCGTGCCGTTTAAAATTTTAGAAGAAGTAAATTTTGACTTAGAGAAATATAGGGAAAAAGTAAAACCTATTTTAGAAAAATATAAAGAAACCTTAGAAAAGGAAAATCTTCCTCAAAAAGAAGAGGTCTATACCCCTCATCAGGAAACTATAGAAGACGTTGCAAAATATTTAAATCTTTCAAAAGAAGATACAGCAAAAGCTATGGTTTATATTGCAGATGGGAAACCAATTTTAATTTTCTTAAGAGGAGACTATGAAGTAAATGAAATAAAATTAAAAAGAGCTTTAAAAGCAAAAGAACTTTCCCTTGCGGATGAAAAATTATTAAAAGAGCTTTCTTTAGAAAAAGGTTATATAGGACCTCTTCTTTCTCAAGAAACGCTTGAAAAAATAAAAGAAAAACAAGGTCTTATTATTGGGGATATATCTTTACTTTCTAAAAAAGCTTTATGTTTTGGAGCAAATAAAAAAGATTATCATATAAAAAACTTAGTTATGTTTAGAGACTATAAGCTTGATACTATTTTGGATATCTCAGAAGCTCAAGGTAAAGATTGGGAAAGATGCCCGGAATGTTTAGCTAATGTAAACTTCAAAAGGGGAATTGAAGTAGGTCATATATTTATGCTTGGAGATAGATATTCAAAAGCAATGAATGCTACTTTCGTAGATAGAGATGGAAAGGAAAAATATATCATTATGGGATGCTATGGGATTGGAGTTACAAGAATAATGGCGGCTTCTGTAGAACAATCTTTTGATAAAGATGGAATTATTTGGCCTTTATCTATAGCTCCTTACCAAGTTCACCTTATTTGCGTAAATCCAAAAGATGAAAAACAAAAAAGTATTGCAGAAGAGCTTTACAAAGAACTTTTAAATAGAGGTTATGAAGTTTTATATGATGATCGAGAGGAAAGACCTGGATTTAAATTTAAAGATGCTGACCTTATAGGTATTCCTATCCAGGTGATTGTTGGTAAAAAAGTGAAAGACAATAAGGTAGAGGTGAAAGTAAGAAAAACTCAAGAAAAAATGGAAGTAGAGCTTGATAAAATTTTTGAATATATCAATAATACAATAAATATGTTAAAATAAATTTAAGCCGTTTTTAAAAAACTTACCTTCACTAGTAAGGAGAAAAATTGAAAAAAGAAGTTAG